>Ga0164315_10000485_pt1 | contig 27574 bp, 43 predicted proteins | sample GuaBasSedimGuay6_FD_113737 | JGI IMG/M metagenome (GOLD analysis project Ga0164315, IMG submission 113737) | Subseafloor sediment microbial communities from Guaymas Basin, Gulf of California, Mexico - Guay6, Core 4569-2, 0-3 cm | ecosystem: Environmental > Aquatic > Marine > Hydrothermal vents... | reverse complement strand
GTGGGTTCGACTCCCACCTTGCCTACGGTGATATAGCTTAACAGATAAAGCTCAAGTTTCATAAATTTGCAGTCGTTGGTTTGATTCCAACTATCACCACCAATACGGGACGTTAGCTCAACAGGTAGAGCAACTGGCTTTTAACCAGAAGGTTGTGGGATCGTAGCCCATGCGTCCCACCAATTTTATTCTTATAAATATTAATTAAAATGTAGTTAATTAATAAGGAATGAATAATGAAAACTTTCGCCAATTTAAAAACAGTATTATTTGAGTCAACTTTTAAGCCACCAAAAAAGACTTTAAAGGTTTATAAATTATTTCGCACCTTGAAGAAACAACCCGGAAAAATTTTCCCATTATTTATAGGTAAATCAAAACCTACCCCTATTGGAAAATGGATTCCTGCTGAATTTATTCCAACTAAAGGCTTTGCCAATAGACCGGGATGGCACGTTGGTAGAATTCCAAAAGCTCCACACCTTATGAAAAGGGATGGTACTATGCAAGACGGTAGAGTATGGGCAGAAGTAGAAATTCCTGCTGATGCAGATTGGCAGGACGAAGCTGATAAACAAAGAACTAAAGATATACGTGACCGTGTACCCGCAGGTGGTTATTATAGTTTTAAAAGACCAAATATCCAAGGTGGTGAGTGGTTAATTGCAGGTGCAATGCGAGTAAATAAAATTTTGACAAATAAAGAAGCAGAACGTTTAGCGTTAGTGCCTCAGTAAAAGTTTTGGGTTGTTAGTGTAATGGTAACACAATGGATTCCAAACCCATTGATGGGGGTTCGATTCCCTCACGACCTGCCAGAAAATTTATGTGTGACTGTAAGTGAAAGAACATTGTCGATTAATAACGTTTAATGTTGACAATGCACAAAAAGGGTGTAACATAATAAACGATGGAATGCAAACTACGGTTTGGTTTTCGGGGGTTTTTAGCCATCCTCTTTATGGGTAGCCCGTCTTAGGCTGTCTATATAAGAGTACAACCCTACACTAATTCAAGGAAATAAAATGAAAAAAGGTTTGATCTTATTAACATTACTTGCTACACTTTCTTTTAATGCACAAGCCGATCCCAATAATGACGGGATGGTACTTGCATTAAATGGGTCAAATGTTGATCCTGCAATTTTGCCAGTATTAAAGCGTGAAGAAGAACAGAAAGAACCAATGATGTTTGACGAAGTTTTTGAAGAAAAACCTGTCCCTACTCCACAACCTAAAACATTGGTTGTTGGTGAAGAAGTCATTGACTAAAAAATTTGCCTCATAAACATAAATGGTAATGTAATTCACTTGTAATGAATAAAAGGCGGTTCGATACCGTCATGAGGCTCCAAATTAAAGATGAAAACAGCAATACAAAATTTTTCAACCATTATATGAAAATAAAAAACTCATCTTGTTAAACTTTGTTCGTTTGCAAAGACTTTAGACACGAACAGCGATTAATTTACTTTCAAAGGTGAAACGAAAATGTGTCTAGTTAAAAGTCGTAAGGGGTCATGTTTCTAACTTTTTAACAGTTAGGAGTATGACCGTGAGTAGAACGACAAGAAAAAGAAAAGAGTCCTTTGAAGCCTATTATAAGCGTTGGTTAATATGTTTAGATCATCCAGAATGGTTTGACGAGTCGCCAAATTTTCACACTTATTTTAGAACTTATAAAGGGCTTGACGCTTATATTAAAAGTGAGCGTTATAAGTACAAAACAAGCTCTGATAAGCATTACAGCTATTCATTACCTAAGTATTATCGTAATATGATCAATCAACAAAGACGTGCAAGAGATAAAGTTGCATTATGGCGTGAATTGAATTATGATGACGGGGCAGGCAATTTCAGTAAATGGAATTGTAAAGACAGTAATTCATGGGGCTATTGGTAAAAATTAGGGGTTGTGGCGAAATCTTGGTATATGCACTAGACTTAAAATCTAGCGAGGGGAAACCCTCATGTGGGTTCGAGTCCCACCTTCCCCACCAAATTAAATTAACAGGTGAAAAATTATGATAAACGGCACTAATGACTTTTTTGACTTTATGATCTCAAAATTAGAAGAAGACAATCCTTTTGATGCGTCCCGTAATAAAATACGTCAAACACAAAATGAAAATAATGTGATGGAAGGGTTGGCAAAAATGGCGAGTCAAAAACAAAAAGAAGTTGAGGCGATGGAACGTGCTCAAAAAATGATACACGGTGTTGAAGAAATGACGGGGGCAGGTAGTGGCTGTTCACAGTTTATGAATCGTGAACAAGAAGAAGAACCAAGTGCCTTTTGTAATAGTGGCACAATTTCCAAAGAAGACAATAGAATTATCATTCGTGGTGAGTTTACATGTGTTGTTGAAACTGAAAGTGAAGATGTAGCGTTTGAACAATTTGATAACATAATGGAAAATGTTGTACCAACGGATAAAACAAGCTCACTTGAATTTGAAGTCAGTCAACTTGAAATTGTGCGTAAGACAATTAAAGAATTATAAATAGTAACATGAACTTAATAAACGCAACTTTTAAATGCCCTAAATGTGATCATATCACCGTTAGGGAAGTAACAGATGGAGCAAAGTATAATTTACATTGTAATCTTTGTGAGAGTCTGTTAGTATTACAATCTCAAGTTTCAGAAGACTTGCTGATTGAAGATCAAGCTAATAAGTTATCAAAATTAGCTGATAAAGTACAAGGTGAGTCGTTAGGATCTTTTGAGCCAATGACTCCACGATTATGAATATATGATAGGGAAAATATAATTTTTGGACGAGGGTTCGACCCCCTCCACCTCCACCAAATTTCTCCCCACTTTCACTACTTTTATAAATACTTCTTTAAGTATTATGAAGGCAATGGGAAGTGGCGAAAAAGGTTGAAATTGTTTGTAACAATTGTGGGAAAGAATTTACAAAAGCTAAAAAAGAATATGATAGACAATTGCGAAATGGTAGAAAGTATTTTTATTGTTCTCGAAGTTGTGTAGGTAAAAATAATGTTAAAAATTTAGGTGAATATGTAGGAAATACTATTCACTTATTGCGAGGGTATAATCATTCTGATGAATTTACACCCTTTAGGCATTATTTAAGACGTGTTAAAAATAGATATAAAGAATATAATATATCATTATCATATTTAAAAGAACTTTGGGAACATCAAAATAGCATTTGTCCTTTAACTGGGGTCAAGTTAGTGCTTGAAGATGGAATTACAAACCCAAATTATTCTGCTTCTTTAGATAGAATAAATTCTAACATAGGTTACATGAAAGACAATGTTCAATTTATTAGCGTAACTGCTAATCATGCTAAAAATAAGTTTTCAGAAAACATCTTACAAGAGTTTTTTGAAATTATAAAACATGGGGGTGATTATGGATTCGACAGAGATTAAACGATAGCTTGATATTCCGACATAGAGTGATAACAGTCGTTAAAATGTAATCGATAAATATAATTGCAAATGATGACAATTATGGTATGGAAGTAGCGTTAGTAGCGTAAATTTCCATTGAGGTTTAAATGAGCCTTATAACCAAACTCACTAGAATGGCAAGCCTTAAAGAAGTTTGCCGTTTGTTTTTTTATTTTAAAAAGGAAATAATTTTGAAAAAACTTATAACGAATTCGTTATTTTTATTTGCCCTATTGGGGTCAGGTCTTGCAGTAGCAGATGATTATGTAAGAGATTCTGATGGTGAAATTTATTGCAATTCATTTGATGAATGTTGGCGTGGTGCTTTCTTTGATCCAAGAGATGTAGCGTTAGAAGACGCTATTAAATGTAATGATGCGGAAGTTATTAGTCACATTAATAAACGCACGATTTTGAAAACGAAAACACTTGAAGACGTTGTACTTTTCAATTTTGATAAAGATAACATTCGTGATGTTGATCTAAATGGTTTAAAAGCTGTTAAAAATATGGGTACTCCGATTCGTGTCGAAGCTCACACAGACTTGATGGGAAGTGATGAATACAATCAAGACCTCTCAGAACGCAGAGCGAAGCGTGTAGGCGACTTTCTAGGGGTAAGTGATACCGTAGGGTATGGTGAAACAAAACCTCTTATAAACGAGCAGAAGCCCATTCTAGCGAATAGACGTGCTGATGTGATTGTTGAATATCCTATCGTTATCACTGAAACGGTTGAAGAAGTGGTTTACAAGTAAATGCAAGTAAATTATTATCTAGGTGATGAAATGGCGAAAGTCTTTTCAAAGCCTACAAATAATTATACCCATCCGAAAGTTGGGGATAAAATTGTAATAAATGATCTTGCAGTGATTGTAACAAATGTTGAAAATGCAATGGATTATAAAAACTTTGTCGAAGAGATTGACATATTTATTGACAGGTTATAAATATAAATAAAATGAAAATTTTTATTACTGTTTGTTTATTATTATCTGCTATGTTTATCATTAGTCCTGTTCAAAGTGCAGGGTTTTGCACTGACTTAGCAGGACGTTGTTTAAGCAGTCCATTTTGCTTAGGTAAGAAAGTGGGTGCAACATGTCGAAGTGTCGGGAATTGTAAATCTATAACGAGTCAGCAATTAAAAACGTGTTGCTCATGCGTAGGTGGTAAAAGTCCAAATAATGCGTTAGATTTAAAAGTGCCTTACAACCCATACCCCTTTCCTGATTTCGATCATAAGAGTGGCGACTTACCAATGGGGCGTGAAGTAGAAAGATATTAAAAAATACCGTCCCTTAACTCAATGGTAGAGTGCCGTTTTTACATATCGGTGGTAGTAGGCTCGATTCCTACAGGGACGACCAAATTAATAATGAGGTTTTGAATTGTATTTATTTAAAAGTAACCAGACAGCCGATGAGTCAGAAAAGGCAGTCGAATTAGACCTTATTAGGCGTGGATGGATTGTGCAAGATCCTTCAAGTCGTGACACTACTTATGACATGGTTGTTGAAACAGGCTTTAGAGAATTTCAAACCATTCAGGTTAAAAGTGTTACAATGGGTGGTACATTTTACACTACAAATAGAGGCTCTGCGAAGGGTAAAGAATTTGTGAGTGAGAACGGAAAGCCTAGACATTGTTATTCATATGTTGATGAAAAAATTGATTGGATGGTCGCATACGAAAAAGAAACAGGTCGAATTTATTATTATCCATTGAGCATTTATTCTCAACATGATAGAATTAATATTAAGAAAGTGGAGCCAAAAGAGTTTCCATTCAATGATAATATTCTCACAAAAAGACCAGAAGTAATTAGTGAGACAATGACGCATTTAGGCGTTATATTTTAGGGGTATGGTGTAGTTCGGTAGCACACCAGTCTTTGACACTGGCAGGTTGAGTTCAAATCTCGATACCCCTACCATACATTTCACTTTTAGCGTTAGTTTCAACACTTGCTGAAAGTGCTTTAAAAAGTGAAACGGAATATAGCTCAACTTGGTAGAGCATACGCTTTGGGAGCGTAAGGTTGTGAGTTCAAATCCCACTATTCCGACCAACAAAATTATACGTTGGTTTTTAAAAGCTAACGTATAAAGTTACCGTTATGGAAATAATGGGCATATAGCTAAAACGGATAAGGCAAGGTGCTTCTAACGCCTGTATTGAGGGTTCGAGTCCTTCTATGCCCACCAATTTTGCATTGTTAGCTGAGATGGGTTAGCGTAGGTTTGAAGAACCTGAGAGGTTGGATCGTGACCAACACAATGCACCAGAAATAAGACAAAAACAGCAATCCTTTGGATGATTAGGTTCGATTCCTAATATTTTCGCTTGAAAATATAAAATTTGTCTTGACAATGACAGTGAATTATATATACTGTCATAACACTGATATTTAAAGAGGCGAAACAGCAACTTTTCTTAATCAAGCGGGCTATGCAGGTTCGATTCCTGCCTTGCTTGGCATACTTAATTGCTGTCCAGTGAGTAGAATATTGGTAATTCACCTGCCACTCAAAGAAATGCCTCTTGTTTCAGTGTCAACTTTTGCAAACGACCGCAAAAATTTAAAGTCACTAACAGCATTTAAAATTGCCTTGTAAGCAGTAGGTCAGGGGTTCGAGTCCCTTAGCGTTCGTAAGGACGTTTAGCTCAGTTGGTTAGAGCAACTTAAAAATGTGACTTGTTTTAGAAATATCTCAGAGATACTAAACAGCAATAAAATTCTATTACTCTTGAAAGTAAAGGGGTCAGTTCGAGTCTGACAGTGGGAGATGAGATCCTACTTGGTGTAGTGGTTAGCACATAGAAATAGTATCTAGTTGGACGTGTAATGCGTCCGTTTGGGTAGACGGGCACGATGGTGGTGTGTCGGCAGACTGTAAATCTGCTCCTTCTAGGTTAACATTGTAGGTTCGACTCCTACTCTGCCCACCAAATTTAATGGCTCTATGGTCTAGTGGTCTAGGACGCTTGCCTGTCACGCAGGAGATCACGGGTTCAAATCCCGTTAGAGTCGCCAATTTTGATCCTGTCATCTAACGGTTAGGATAGCAGACTTTCAATCTGTCAATGCCAGTTCAACTCTGGTCAGGATCACCAATGGAAGATGCCGTGCATGGGCACAAACTGGTCTTGAACATCAGGGTAACGTTACAGTTAGGGGTTCGATCCCTCCATCTTCCTCCAAAACTTATAGGGTCATGTCATGTGACCCTTTTTTATACACTATAGGGGGTCATGTTTTGACTTGTAAAAAATGTAAACATTGTGAATGTGATGAAACAACTGAAATTATCTGCATTCTAGATCGCTCAGGCTCAATGGGTCATTTAAGAATGGAAGTGATTAATAGTTTTAATAGTTTTATTGAAGAACAAAAAGAAATGTCAGGTAAGGCACGGGTCACGTTAGTTTTATTTGATGATAAAATTGAAATGCCTTTTATGCGTGTGAAGTTGAAAAAGTTTAAAGATATTGATGAAGAAATTTATTATGTACGTGGTATGACTTCATTAAATGATGCTATTGGTAAGACGTTAAATCATGATTTATTCGTTGGTAAGAAAAAAGCAATTGTTTTAATTCAAACAGACGGTGGCGAAAATTCATCAAAAGACTATAGTAATGCGAGAGTGAAGACGTTAGTTGAAAAGAAGCAGGCTCTTGGTTGGGACTTTTTATTCTTAGGTGCAAACATTGACACCTTTAGCGTAGGGTCATCTTATGGATTTCAACCAAATCAAATGATGAATTATGTCGCAAATAAGTCGGGCATAAATACTAATAGTGTTACCATGAGCGTAAGGTCAACTGCTTATCGTAGCAATTAAATTCGGAAAGTAATCCTTGATGGTGATAGGGTCTGTTTGCTAAACAGTTCGCAGGTTAAAAGCCTGTCTGGTTCGATACCAGTGCTTTCCTCCAAATACAGAATCATTATATGGCAACGAGAGAAATTTTAACCTGTTTGGACTGGTCTGGATCAATCCTAACGCACGGAAAGACGGGTGAAATGATCAATGTCTATAATGATTATATTGACAGTCGTCAAAGTAAATATGACTCTGGCACTGCGACTTCTCTATCCTTCACATATTTTTCTTCATATCTTTATAATAATATAAATCTTTTTTCTGTGCCAAATTTAGGTTATAGTCATGACTATAGGGGCATAACTGCCCTTTGGGATTCTATGGGTTTAATTATGGCGGGGGCAGTTGAATATTATAATGTAGATATGGCGGTTTTTTCTGATTGTTTTGATAATGCAAGTCATATATATACTCATAGTAACGTATTAAGCACAACCTCAAATAGATATAATAGAGGTTGGCGTTTTAAATTGTTTACAAGTTCTGGCAACACAGCATGGCAAAACTATAGTGTGTTTGACTATTATGAAATAAATTATATTTAACAAAAGGTGAATTTAATATGAATTCTAAAACTACGTGGGGGTCAATCCTTGCAATTTTAATTTTAACAGTTATAATTATAACCTTAATGGGTTGGCTAACAATGTTCCTATGGAATAGTGTCTTAGTCACTATCTTTCCAAACGTACCAGAAATTAGTTATTGGTTAGCGGTTGGGGTTTGGTTTATTATTAGGATATTGGTTATAAGATGAAAACTTTAACATGTGATATGCGTTGTCAAATCAGACAAATATGGCTCATAATTAAATGGACATTAATTGAATTATATGATCGTTGTATTTTTCATTGTTGGTTAAAACCAAAACATTTAATTGATAGACGTTATAGTGGTAGTGATGAATTTCATAAATCATTAAATTTTAATGCTGATTTGTTTATGCACATGCAAAAGTCTGAACGGGATCAATACGTTCAAGACTTAATGAAACGTAGAAATGTTATACATGGGAAGGATTTAAAAAATGCAAATAAATAAGAAAGGTTTACTTTATCGTTTGGCTCTTTGGGGCACACTCTTTGAAGATCATGAAGTTGTAAACTGGCATACAGGTGAGACTGACATTTGCCGTTTTACTCGAAAGGTTTTGTTAGGGATATTCTGGTTTATACCTTTATTTATAGGGTTTGGTGCGTTGATCGGGGTTGGTGTTGGTATGCCATTTTTCTTCTTATTTTTGTGGGCAATGGAAGGAATATTCATATCAGAATTTTTTATAGGATTGGGGATCGTTTTAGGCGTAACCACACTTGTAGTTTTATTTGTAGTCGCACTCGAAAAACGGCATGACATATCTTATAAAATTAGTAAACTAACGGATAAGTCAAAAGACATGAAAGAATTTAAAAGTTTTATTAAAACGAATTATGATGCTTGGCATGACAAAACTTGCTTCTTAATTACAACAAAGGGATAGTAGTCAAATGGTTGGACAGTGGATTGCAAATCCAATGAAGCAGGTTCGATTCCTGTCTATCCCTCCAAACAATAGGGTCACTTTATGACAACAGAAGATGCAAAACATACTGTTTTCGTGATAGGTGTGATATTCTTTTTTATTATTATTTTTACCTCAGTTGTTTATGAGATAAATAAAAAAGAATCAGGGTTTCATATACAAGAAAAAAAGTGAGTACGTTATGAAAGAAATACATTTAACTAAAAAAGATTTTAAAGTTGAATGGTTTTCTGGAAAGGGTGCAGGTGGTCAACATAGAAATAAGCACCAAAATTGTTGTCGCATAGTACATATAGAAAGTGGTTTAAAGGCTCAAGGGCAAGATAATAAGTCAAGGGTCGCAAACCAAAGGGATGCTTTTACTAAACTAGCACGAATGATTTTAAGTTATTATAATGATGATCAAGGGCGTGAGCGTTTTGGTGGTCAAGAAGTAATAAGAAATTATCATGCTGAAAGAAATGAAGTTCACGATAAAGCGTCAGGATTAAAAATGAGTTATAAAGAGATTGTAGAAAAACCAAACTTAACACCTATGATTGAGGCACGTTTAAAATCAGCTAACACATAATAATTATATTCTTATGTGTTTATATAAGAGTATAATTATTATGTTTACAGAAAATGAAATAGAAGAAATTAAAGTTTTTTTAGAAGATCATGAAGGCACGGTCTATCTTGGTTGTGACTCTCAGAAATACAAGAAAGGTAAGACATGGTATGCACGTTACACCACCGTTGTTGTTGTCCACATAGACGACTCAAAGGGGTGTAAAGTCTTCGGTTTTACTGACAGTGAGCGTGATTTTGATAAGAATTCAGATAAGCCTAGAATGAGACTGATGAACGAGGTTTATAAGGTTTCGGCATTATATCTTGAACTTGCAGAAGAGTTAGAAGATCGTAATATTGAAATACACCTTGACATTAACCCAGATCACGTTCATAATTCAAATATTGTGTTCAAACAAGCAACTGGCTACATTCTCGGTATGACGGGAATTGAGCCAAAAGTGAAACCAGAAGCGTTTGCCGCAAGTTATGCGGCTGACGCAGGCGTTAGACGTGATTGGTTTCACTAATTCATTATACTCCCCTATTCTAATTTTGGGAGTATAATTCAATGGTGACGTTAGTGTAATGGTTAGCACCTGAAATTGTGGCTTTCAGAGTACGGGTTCAAATCCCGTGCGTCACACCACCTCAAAAATAAAATAATTATAAATAAGGTTTTTACTACTAAAAAACCAATGGGGGCTTATATCATGTATGTAAAATTTCTTATCGTTATGGCTGTATTCATTATAGGGTCACTTTTTGTTGACTCTTTATCTCTTGGGCATTATAATCCTAATATCAAACCAATAACAATAGGACTAAATTTTGAATCAGAGTAAAGAAAAATTCGCTTTAATAATTAATGAGCTTGCTCAGGAAAATGACTTTAATTTAATTGAAGCGATTATTTCATACTCAGAAGAAAACGATGTTGATATGACTGAAATAATACCACTCTTAGATCGTAACCTTAGAGAGCAGGTAAAAATTGATGCGATAAAACACAGATATGTCTTAGGGTTTAAAAAACCAAAGGAGTTACCGCTTTAATGTTTATTTCCAAAATCGAAAGACTATTACACGAAATGCCAGAACACTTAAAACCTAAAAAAATTCGCTCAGGTGAAATCTCAGACGGGTATCATACCTTTGACGAACTTTATAACCACAGACACTTACTTTTCATTCTCTTAATGAGATCCCACCCAAAACTTTCATGGCGAGCTAATAACCATGAAGACGGCACAATGTTTTCAGGAATGTTTATTGCAGGTATAGACACACCTCACGGCACGATCACTTATCACATACCCATAAAATACTGGGAATGTTTAGACTACACAGGCATGGCGACAATTCTCAATGCACCTACATGGGACGGTCACACCTCAGAAGATGTTTTAAAAAGGTGTTATGATTGGGTTATGACTCAACAACAAGATATTAAAGAAGAGATCCAAGCCGAACAAGAAAGGAATAAATGAAACCTTATCAGTCTTTTAAAATTTTTATCTCAATTCGAGAGCATTTCAAAAATAAAAAATATGACTACTTTGAAAAACGTGGTAAACACTTTCTCAATAGCCCCGAAAAATTCAAACAAATAAAACCGCAGGACAAACGTTACTATGAACAATACGCTAGAGAATATGGCGATAGCGTTAGGGACTTTTATGTTGCTAATTTTGCTAACAGTATCGGTACTCGTTGGGTTGGTTCTTTGGATAATTCTGATAGTCATAATTGTTATATGGACTTTATTAAATTCAAACAAGCTCCCACAAGATACTTTAAGAATTCAATTGATGCCATAGTAGAACATTTGAACGCTGAGAATATCACGTTCAAAAAATTTCTTTTAATGGGGTCATGTTTTGACTTGACAAATATTCATACCATGAATATAATTAACCAACTTACAAATTTATCCATTAATGCAAAACGTGACCCTTTATATGATGATAAATTTTTTAACCTTGAGAAGTACGCTAAATTTGTGAGCATAAATAGTCTTGATGAATATGCAAGTATTCTTCGAGAAAAAACTAAAAACTTAAAAAACTTTAAAAACTAGGAAAAAAATTAAATGAATTTAGCACAGATGAAAAAAAACCGAAAAAAGAAAACTGAAAAATTGCAACACAGAATGGAGCAAGACCAACAAACAGGTGGTGATGATCGATTCTGGAAAGCACCCGCACAAGATAAAGCAGGTAACGCCTATGCTGTCATTCGCTTTTTGCCCCCATCAATGGAAGACTCAGAAAATGATGGCGATGAAGCTATACCGTATATGTTTTATCACCGTCACATGTTTAGAAAGAATAAAAATAGCAAGAAGTGGTATGTTGAACGTTGCCCTCATGATCTTGAAGGTGATACAAAATGCCCTGCCTGTGAAGCCAATTCTGAATTATGGGACACAAAGTTAAAAGCTAACGAAGACATTGCACGTAATCGTAAACGCCAATTAAAGTATATTGCTAACATTAAAGTTCTTGAAGATAAACTTAACCCTGAAAATGAAGGTAAAGTTTTCTTATATGAATTCGGCAAATCTATTTTTGATATTATTCAAGATAAATTAATGCCTGAATTTGAAGATGAAGAAGCAGTGAACATTTTTGACTTTTGGGACGGTGCTGACTTCAAATTGAAAGTACGTGACAAAGAAGGTTATGTCAATTATGATAAGTCTGAATTTAAAGCACCTACACCTTTAAGTGAAGATGACGCAGAAATTGAAAAGATATGGAAAGAAGTTATCTCACTTGCAGAATTTAGAAGTGAAGATAATTATAAATCATATGATGACCTGAAAAAACTTCTTGATGACGTGCTTGGTAATAAGTCAAAAGCTAAAACCATTGACGAAGATCCAGAAGAAGAAGATGAGCCAGATCATAAACCTGCTAAAAAAGAAGACGTGCCAGATGAAAGCACCGAAGCTCAGACAGATGAAGATGACGATATGGATTATTTTCAAAATATGTTAGATGATTAAAATTTAGCTCTGCTAATTTAAGGCAACTCAGAAATGGGTTGCCTTTTTTTTGCGGTTTTACTTGACCTTCCCTCAGATTCGTGTATAATGTGTGTTATTGAATTAATTGATAGGGACAAAAATGAAACCAACTGACATGAAAAAAACGTTCGAGATATTTAAAATGTTTTTGGTACGTGATCATGGGTTTACATTGACTGAGGCAACATGGGAAGTTAACTTCTTTGAAAGTTTAGGTGTTGAATGGGGTATGAAAGAAACCGAACTAAAAGACCTTTACTTTCATGTACTTAGACGTGGTTCTAAAAAACGTTTAAATCGAAAAGACAAACGATGGATCATTATCACTCTTGGTAATGCAATGAATCATGCTTGCTTTTGTGAGTAGTTTTCCTTCAAATGGTGGTTTTACTTCAAATGAAGGGAAACCCGTTAAAAAACAGGAACTTAAATGAAATTAGATTTATTAAGTGAGTTATATAAGTTATGGGTATCTGAGCAAGCCTTAGAGCCTATTTCAGCAGACGAATTGTTAGCAGAGGGTAGCCTTTGTCCTAGCCAAGAACGTTGGTTAGAAGCCTTTATAATGCTCTGGGAGGACGCTATAAATGAATAATGCAAGAGAAGAACGTTTAAAAGATAAGATAATGGAAAAAATTGCTGATGATCTGGGTATGCAGTTTGATGATGACTCAGAAATACGTGAAATTGCATGGCTTGCATTATCAATAGGTAGAAAGGTTAATGTTAAGGTTTATAGTGAGATTTTGGAACGTTCACGAAACAATTTGAACAAAAAATACAATTAGTCCTTGACCTTCCCTGTAATTACTGTATAATGCTCTATATTGAATACGCAAACGGAGAAAAAATGACAATTACTTACGAAAATATTGATGACTTTTACGCAGGTATTTATAACCTTGTGACCAAAGGTTTAATGTTTGAGGCAGACGGTTCTAAATTAACAATTACTCTGACAGGTGGTTATTAATGACCAGTGAAGAAAGAGCAATTATCGAAAACCTTGCAGAGTTTTGTACCACTTTACTTGAATCTGAGCAACCAATTGAACGAAGTGTTAACACACTTTTTAGTTCTGGTTATTCAGACGAGTATTATTCAAAAGCATTTTTGAATGTTGGTAAGTTATTATCAGAAGTGAAAGCAAACCGTGACAATGACCTTGCAATCTTAGCTAACGCATTAAAAGAGGAAACCATATAATGACAACACTTTCAAAAATTCAAGACACGGGTTATGAATTGAATGACGAGTTTATCGGATGGGTACGGGATCATTATAATGGTGACGACTTTGACCTTGACGAAGTAATTATGGATTTCAATGCAACTGAAACTTATGAATTATTCAGTGATCGTTGTGGCGTGTATATCCCAAAATTCTTTGCTGAAATTTTCAACGAAGGTGATGGCTACGAATTAAAAGAAGACGGCAGTTATGTTTTCATAAATGATGGCGTTTCTACTCCCGCAGTATGGACAGGGATCAAAGCAGAAGACCTCAAAATCTTAATCGACAAAGTTGATGACTTTGAATATGACGGTTACTGGGATCTTTGGAATGACATTTTAAATAGTGCTGAATTGAAATACATGGGCAAAACATGGACATTAGATCATGATGGCGACTTATATGTAAGGTCTGAAAATTATATTTTCCCAGAATTTTAAAAAAGTTCTTGACCTTCCCTGTAATTACTGTATAATGTTCAATATTGAATTAACAACTAGAGGAAATCATATTATGGCTACATTTACAATTATCGAAAATTGGGTTTCAGATGTTGATGGAGAAGAGGCAACATTTTATTTAAACCATGCGTACCTTGGCTCGTTATCGTTTGGCACAGAAGACATGGCGTGGACAACTGAGGATCGTTCTGAGGCTATTGAAATGTTAGAGAAGTGTAGTGCAAAACACCCTAGCAAAAACTTTGAGCTTTTGTGTGTAGGATGATGCACGAATCATTCACCCGTGATGACAATGGCGAAACATTGAACGCACATTATGTCCCTCTATGGTATCATGAGCAGGGACTTTCTCAAACCGCTTCTGGCTATGGTAAAAAACTGAAAACAGTTTACAAAGTCGAAAACAAAAATAGACTTTACCGTGTTTATACGGATGTTGTTTCAAACTCAAATGTTATTTATATTTACGAAAAACAAAAAAAGGTTTACTTACGATGAACAATTTTATTAAAGAAATAACTATCGACCCTCTTAAACAATTCACTGATGAACAGGATGAAAAAATCGCTCAGGCGTGTGGGATTTTGCCTGTATGGGTTGTCAATGATGAATTGTTTGATACGCCCTTACGAGAGGCGTTAGCGTCACAGTACGGGATGCCCATGTCAGACTTTGACGAATTTGGGGCAACGGTAGCACCTGATGGCACTTATAAATCAAAGGGTGATCCTGACCTTAGCCCCCTTATTAAAATCGTTAGAGGCACGGAAACGTTTTATCAATATGAATATGCCATAATTGCAATCGTGCAAGAAGACGGCTCAACTTACATAAGCAGGATGGATTAAATGAAAAAATTATTTATTATGGCAACACTTACATTAATGGTTGGTTGTGGGGCAGAGGCAGAAGTTGGTAGAAATTCAATTGTAGCTTGTGAAACTGCGATCACTTCACATGGACAGTTAGGCAAATTTAGACAAATGTTAAACGAGCCTAGACAAATGTCAGACTCAGTTATTTACATTTCAAAATTAGGGCCAACAGGTTTGCTATGTAATGAGAACGGCTCTGGCGTGACCATACAACCCATTAGAAACGTTGTAGTGTCAGGTGATGACGTGCATTATACTGTTAATGCTAACTCACCACCTATTAACCTTTAAGCCATACCAAATCCCTGAAAGCGATCTGTCAATCTTTGGATAGAGCTATCAGGGTTTCTTGCACTAACAACCGAACTTTTACCACCACCCGATCCTAAAATTGGTTGAACTTTTGCTTGCGTTCCAGATGAAACAGGTTGTGGCATAGCTTCACCACCACCTCCTGCATCCATCCCATCTTTCATTCCAGACACACTACCCATCAAACCACCTAACGCTGACTCTGGCATTTCCAAATTATCAATTTTAGAATTTTCCATTGCAATACCAAAATTCACGTCTTTAATTTTTGGTGTACCTGAGTCTGCCTTTTCAAATTGTTCATTAGGTTCTTTGTTAAGCAACTGATCACGATTTGGAGCGTCACTTATTTTTTCAAATGTTCCGCTTTCTTCATTGATACCCTTATTTAATTCCAGTGGATTAATAGCTTGTTTTGTGTTGGCACTTTTTGCAGATAAGTAGAAATCACCTAACTCTTTTTCAATGAGTTTTTGTGGAGCACCCATATCTTGCAATTCAAGATATTTTTTATTAGCGTCTTGTTGGCGTGTATTGTTTATCTCGTCTGGATCTGAAAACGCACCCATTGAATCTTTTTCTGCGAGCTTGTTATGAAATTCACCAGTGTCTACACCACGGAAAACTTCTGTTTCAAGACCTGTTTGTGAGATACGTTCTAATTTTTTATCTTCTTCTGCTGTATTAGTAAACCATGCAGGTAAACCCTGTTCGTCACTAACGTCATGAATAGGTATGTCACCATCAGCCATACTGTCTGTAACAGTTTTCTTCAATCCTAACTTTTTGAATTTTTCTTCGTCAAATTGTTCACCGTTTAATTTGCGAGACACAATACCATTAACAGTTTTCTTTGATAGACCATTTAATGTTTCTGCATTTTCATTAGCGTCTAAAACATTAGCAACTGGTTTTGGTTTTGATTGTTCAGCACTTCTTTTTAAAATAGCGTCCATGTCAAAATGTGAACGTGCTTCTGTAAGTTTTTCTTCTTTCTTTATTTTCTCACTTTTTTCATTTGAGTCAATGGATGCCTGAGCTTCGTCATTTCCAAAAAATGCTAACGTTTTGGCTGTGCCTTCACCTGTCAAATCCATAAAGCCTTCATTGTTTTCAAATTGCTTTCCTAATTCTTTATTTGCTTTTTCTTGCATTGCAAATGTATCGACAATTTCTTTAGGTGGTTTAGCGTTTTTACTTTTTGGTCTTGGTTTTTTACCATGCTTTCCTAATACCTTATCTGTATCAAAATTAGAGCGATCTTTTTTCAACTTCTCAGCTTTTTTCATTTGCTCAAACTTTTCATTTGAGTCTAATGTGGATTGAGCTTCGTCATTTCCAAAAAATGCTAACGTTCTGGTTATACCTTCACCAATCAGGTCTTTACTGTCATCACCTAACACATTATCATAAATTAATGAGCCAATACCATAACCTGTGGCTCCTGCTCCTGCAAGTGCCAATGCAGGCAAAGCCATTGCTCCCATCCCTGCTCCTGCTCCTGCGGTAGCTCCTGCTGTGGCTGTAGTGGCTCCTGCTCCACCTAAAAGGCTACCCCCTAACATGCGTCCTGCCCCGCTTAGAACGCCTCCTATACGGCTTCCTGCACCACTAACAGCCCTACCCACGCCACCCATTGAGGGTTTTTTGAACTTTTTGAACTTTTCTTTAGCTTTTTCGAGTGGACTTTTGTCTTTATATGAATTTGCAAATCCAGTACCACGTCCGACCTTACCCTTTCTTTTTGATTTGGCTTTAGACTTCTTCTTAGCGTCTTTCTTGGACTTTTTCTTATCGTCCTTATCAACGTCAATGTCTTCACCAAAATCGCCTATAGCGTCACCCAGACCAAATCCTGCAAGCAAACCACCAATGGCTTTAACCAATGCACCTAATGATCCTTTAAAAGAGGCTAATACTTTTAATATTCTACCAAACGCAAACATTTTTGCTAGTCTGCCTAATAGACTTTGACTTTCTTCTTCTTCTTCTTTCCCACCTATACCGCCATCAACTAACAAATCTTTAATTTCAGAAACTTTTTTGAATAATTTAATTTCTCTAGCTTTTGTTTCCTTTCTGAAATTATCAGTTGCTCTATCTTCTTCTTCGTCCTCGTTATCAAGTAACGTTCCGATTGAGTCTCTTTCAGGGGCTTCTCTTGTAAAATAATCACCTTGAGCGTCTTTAATTACTTGTTCAAAACAATCGCAAGACCCGTCACCACCTTCATTTTCTTCATCTTGAATAGCTTGTTCACGGGCAGACAGTCCTTCACCACCACTGTTACCTGTAGCGTTAGCTTCTTCAAGGTCTTGAATTTCCTGTGCTCTATGTGCTTCTTGTGCTTCTGTAATTTCCCTATCACGTTCAATACGAAATGCTTCTGACGCACGGGCTTGATCCTGAGCCATCAAGTCTTCTTTAGCTTTCTTATTTGTGCGGAAAGACCTTACTGCATTTGCACCAAGTTTGAATAACCCCATTGCAATTGGATTGTGGTTTACAAACCCAGAATATAAACTTTCAAGATTGAGATATTGTTCTGCGGTTTCTGCCATAAAATTCATGGACTTTAAGGCTATATTATTTTTACGTTTGAATTCATCTTGCATGAATACAATAGACTTTGCATATTGCTCTTGTAAAAATTCTGCTTCTGATGAGGAAGTTTCATCAATAGAAGACATAATGTGTTGCATACGTTCTATTTGAATATTTAATGCTTTCGCACTCATTCCTTGAACGTCACCCACCATTCTCTCTAAAGAATTTTTAAAGAATTTTGTAGTCTCTTCATCTTCAAAGGCATTAAAACTTTCGCCTACCTCATTTCCTTTTGCACGATCTAAATTATCTTTATGTAACTGTGCTGAAATTTTGTCTGCTATATCTTGCTCAAAATTATGTAAGGCAACACTAACATCAAGTTCTGAATTTCCTCGATTATATCGGCTATTGGTGTTAGAAAATACGCCTTGACTTTCACTGCCACCGTCTTGACTCCTAACGGCAGTTATAATAGCCGCTTGTCTTGCTGTTTGTTGTTCTGATAATGCCATGTTATTTTCTCTCGCTATCTTTTTTTAATTGATCTTGTAGCATTAACATATAAATATCACGTTCAAATGGGAGCATGTCATCAAGTTCCCCTATCTTATACTCGAACTTATGCCTTAATAAAAATGTACTTCTATAATAAGCCATAAGTTCACCCATACCAAAAATTAGTCTAAAAAAGAGTCAATACCTGTAAGTTTTAAATCGTCTGTAACGCCACACTTAGGACATGTTAAATGCAATTCTTTTGTTATTTGTGGTAAGTCGTCCACATAATCATTTAATTTTTTAAAGTCGTCTTCTTGTAAATTCAAAATAAACTCTTCAAGGTCTTCTTTTGTGAAGTCGCTTTTTGACCAAACTTGCTCACCGTCAAAAACAGATTTCGTGCAAGCAAAAATTAGGGACATAGCTTGATCTACACCACTATCTAATTTTGTTGCTTCAATATGATCTTTGTAAGTTGGGTACTGCATTACAATACCAATACTACCACCGAATTCTATTTTTAAATTTTCCTTTTTGGGTTCGACCACTTCAATTTCAGATAAATTAATTTGAACTGGGATTCTACCGTCACACCCTTTCGAGTTGCAACGATAAAATAATTCAACCATTTCACCTGATGACTTTGCACGGATATTAATTAAAATAAATTCTACGTCTGCAAAGGGTAGTTTATCAATTTCAATTTCATTATAAGTACATGCTATGATTGCGTCACGCATTGCGTTAGTAAGTTGATCTGGACTACCCATCTCAACTGCTTGTAAAATGACCTTTTGCTCTTTGACAAGGTAAGGTCTGTATTTAATTTGTTTTTTGCTTATTGGTAAAGTCAAATCAAATTTGGGTGTTGCTACTAATGGTAAAGCCATTTTTTAAATTCCTTGGTTAGTCCAATATCGGTACGCCATTGTTACCGTCATTTGTTGAATGTTATCTGTGTTATCATAAGCATAATCTACACTCGACAATGCCACTGGATAACATTCTCTCAATAAAATGCTATAAGTTTTTGTATCTTGTCTATCTAATTGTTGAATAATTGTTGTACCTTTATATGTATCATAATAATTCATTAAAGCTGTGTCTTCGTCATACATTGACGCTTGCCACTTCTCAAAAAATATACGTTCTTTTAAGTCGTCAGACAAATTAAAGGTAAAACTAACGTCATCATAAGATGCAACATATGGAATCTTAAATGGAGCGTTAAGTTGTCTTTGTTCTACTGTCTGAAATGCACGACCCGGCATTTGTGCTGTTTTACAATACATTGCCATATTGCCTAACGAACCCACAGGGCCATTAAACTCTACCCAGTAACGGTTGGATCTGGCAGTACCATTTTCACTAACATGTGAAACGAAATCTGATATGTTGCTTGACATTTTTTATCCCTTAACTTTTTTTCTACTGTCAGACCAAACTTTATTATAGCTTGCACCACGGAAATCTTGTAATGGTAAGAAGACGGCATTTTCCCACTCTTCAAACGGAACCTTAGCAAACTTTGATCTAAATTGAGTATTCAGATAACGTTTAATACAAGGTTTATATAAATTACCCATACTCTTAACCATAGGATATGAGATACTTAAATATTTATCCCACCTACCTCTGTCAATAGTGTCACGTTTCAATTGCAATAATTGATCAAACAATTGTGCTCTCAAAATAGGGGGCAGGTAGTGCATATTCAAACCTAAAAAACCATCTTTATATTGTTCAATAGGAATTGTACAAGGAAAATAGTCATAGTAAGGTAATTGTGGCGTATTTTTCCATTTTGCGTCATACATAAAGAAGTATAAATAACCAGTGTTGGCAAACGCTGTCATATAAGACTTAGCTTTAATGTCATTGCCTGCCATTGACATTCGACTGTCAATTTTACTATCCAGACGACTTTTTTCATCTCTGCGTTCTTCCGCAGGCGACTTTGGTTTATTGCGACTTTTCATAGCCGTTTTTATTTGTCTCTTAAACCAGTCAACAGATTTATCAGTCTCACGCTTTACCTGTGATGAGGTCAAGTCTTTGACCTTATCGACTAATGACTTTGTTTTTCTTTTAAATGCACTAAAAATGCCCATTATTTACCCTTTTGTCCATATATATCATATTCAGTCATAATTTTAAATTCCATTCCATTTTTCTTTGCATAAGCCGTTGCTGATTCCCACTTGTCTGAATTCTTTTGATATGTCATACACTCATTAAGATACCTTACTTTTGATTTCTTTGTCATTCGTTTAGGTTTTTTTGGCAATACCGTTTCTTTTGCAGGCTTAACCTCAATTATTATTTTGCGATTGACCCCATTTTTACTTTTCAACTTAATTAAAAAGTCAGGGTAGTAACGATGCGTTTTGCCGTCACCTTGAAAAAAATATGGAATCATTAACTCTTCTGAACACCACTCAATAACGTTAGTGTTTTGGTCGAGCCAGTTCATAACCCGTAATTCCCACCCACTACGAAAAACGATATTATCAGCGTTACCGATGTATTTTTTTTTATTTTTTGGTTTAAATATGCCTTGCTTAAAGTTTCCCATCTCAATCCATATAAATATAAGTAATATAACAATATTTATAAGAGATGAAAGCAATGGCAATGGCATTAGAATATCCACTTAACACTGAAACGTATTTAAGCAATGCGGCAGGAGCAGGCGTTCAAGCCAGTGCTGTTAAATTTACTATTTACGAAAGAGGCAACTCAACTTCAAATAGCAGAATTGGAGGCATCTTTTTACATATGCCATTACAATTTGAAAATCCAATGAAAGTTGATTGGCAAAGTAAACCATTCGACTTAATGGGGTCAAGTAATGAAGTGGGGTCAGTTCCCAGTATGGGAAATATGTTTGAACGTAGTAAACGTGCGGCACAATCTGGAATATCAAGTTTAACCTCAGCAGGTCTAAGTTCATCCGTTAGTGGATCAGACGTAACAGAATACACCTCTGGAAAAATTAACAACCCTTATATTAAATTATTGTTCAAGGGTCTGGACTTTCGCTCATTTACAATGATGTTTAACTTTTTGCCTAAAAACGCTGATGAGTCTAATATAATTCATGAAATTATAAAAGAATTTCGTAAAGCGGCTTTGCCTGAACAATCAGGTAGTTTAATGACCTATCCTAGAGAAGTTGGTATTGAATATATTTCAGCAGGGGGAGCAAGTAACAAATGGCTAAATAAATTTAAACGTTGTGTAATAACAGATTTAAACGTTAACTATACGGGGGCAGGTTTTTATAATGCGATGTCTGACGGATTCCCTGCTCAAACTTTATTAAAAATGACTTTTACTGAAAACGAACTTGTCTTTAGACGAGATGTAGACGCAGGGTACTAAAATGGCATATTTCGATCACTTTGATAAATTACAATACAAACCTGACAAACCTGACCCTCAAAAAACTGCGGTGAATATAATAAATTCACTGATAGTAAAATATGAGCCAATATTTAACACAACATTATTTTACTATCATAATGTGCAGGACGGACAAAGACCAGAAGATATTGCGTATGAATTTTATAAAGACGCTTCTTTACACTGGATAATTATTTTAATTAATAATGTTGTCGATCCTTATTTTAATTGGGTTTTGACTCAACAAGAGTTAGAAAGTTATATTGACTCAAAATATGATGACGTTCTTGACGTTCATCATTTCATTGACATAAGAACCGATAGATGGGTTGACGAATATGATTTCCAACGTTATTACAAAGACTGGCACGATCAAGTACCGTTGCCACATTACATATCGCCTATAATAAACTCTATGTATGAAGCTGATGAGAATAATAAAAAGCGAAACATAAAAGTCTTACAAGAGCGTTACATTGAAGAGTTTGTCAATCAGTTTGATGAGTTAATGTATGGATATAAATATGAAGCAGGAATTTTAAAATAATGGCTAATGGAAAGTATGTTGCTCCAAAGGACGTATATGAATATATTGTGAAAATAAGCGGTGTTGACATAACAGAGCTTGTTGACACTTGTGAAATTTATCAAGATATATTTAACCCTGTTTGGTCTGGCAACCTTGCAATGTCTGACACTGAAAATTTGTTAATGTTACTTCCAATCTCAATAGGAGACAAGGTAGAAATAACGTTAGAAACTCGCCCACCTCCGGGCCATCCGTGTACTGGTAAGAAAAAGTTTATTTTCTTTGTTTCAAAAATTGATGATAAAGAAATTGTTAAAGAGCGTCATTACGTTTATAACTTGCAATTAATTACTAAAGAATTTTTTAAGAATGAAAAATTAAGAGTTTCTGAACATTTTCAGGGTGGGCCTGCTAGTATTGCAAGCAGTATCATTTCTGGTTATGGAATGGGATCACTTGAAATTTCAAATGCTAATTACAATTATGATATTATTATTCCAAACATGTCCCCTTTTGTTGCAGTTGAATATATGGCAACAATGGCAAAGGCTCAGGGTGGGGCAGACTTTGCATTTTTTCAAAAAGACATTGGTGGTGTATTTGCCTTTAAGTCTATGGAAGAAATGTTTAAAGATGACTCTGGTATTGAATTAGTTCAAGAAAACCCAAACTATCGTGAGGATCGTGAAAGTGGCAATGATAAGAAAAATTCTTATCGCACGATTCAAAATATGAAATTTTTGGGTAATATTGACAGCATTAATAATTTTGCAATGGGTTTTTTTGGATCAAAAATTATCAAACATGACATTATCAATAAGAAAATTACAGACTCAAAATATAATTATGGGCAAGACAATCCAACTGATAAAATACTAAAACCATTTAAGGGTAGTATTTTTGAAGACTGTGAAGAGTCTAACGTTTCATATCTGCCTGTTCATTCTGGTATTGTACAATCAATGAATCCTAACGAAAATGCTGAGATGTGGAAACCGTCACGTAAGTCAAACGTTATGAAATTTGAAACTAATCGTGCCGTGATAGAAATTCCGGGTCATGCTTGTTTATATAAAACTATTGGCAAAATGATAAAAATTAAAATGCCATCACAAGAAACAATTGAAAATGTAGGACAAGATAAATATTTGAAAGGTGAGTATTTAGTCACAGCGATTCGCCATACCGTTAAAAATAAGTCATACACTATAGTTATGGAAATTGCTAAGAAACGTCTTAAAAAGGTATTAGAATGAGTTATTATGATAATATAAAAGCGTTAAACCCATTATCTTATTGGCGTTTAGGTGAAAACTCAGGCACTCTTGCAGTGGATGATATGGGAGTTAATGCAGGCACTTATATAAACAGTCCAGTGCTAGGTGTCGAGGGTCTAATCAGAAACGATATTAACACCGCTATAGAATTGCAAAGGACTAACGATCAGCATGTCGATTTGAATCCTTTTTTAATTCCTGCCGAACCTGCTATGTCTTGCGTTACGATGTTTACGCCTTCTGTCATTGGTAGTAATTATACGCTATTTGGGGATATGAATAGTACTGGTACTGCAAAATATTCAAGAGTAACTTTACAAATTCGTGACAGTAAATGGGGCATTTTTCTTGGCAATGGATCGGTTGAATGGTTCGATCATAATATCCCTCACAATTTAGTTGCAGGTATGACTTATCACATAGCATACGTTATTGATGGCACGTCTGTTAAAATTTATCTCAATGGCGAATTGGTCTATGATAGAACGTCTAGCGTTAGTCTTGGCACGGTAGGAACGCACTACTGGAAGATCGGGCGTATGGGGGATGCAGGCAGTAGTAATTTTGCAGGGGTTATTGATGACGTTGCATTATTTACTAAGGCATTAACTGAGAGCGAAGTTCAAACACTTTATACCTCAATGCTTTATAACTCGACTCCAAAATATAATTTAACAATCGCTCACGCACAAGTTGACACCGATCAATATGACTTTCCCGTGCTATTAAATGTGGGGGCAAGTGTTGGCGTTAATGATTTTGACAACCGTTATATAATTGATGCTTCGGCTAACGCAGACAATTTAAAGGTAACGTGGGACGGTTTAAGCCTACCTACAAGACCTTTAAGCGTGGATGACGACTTCACAGGCAATGATGACGATCTACCTAACGCTGAATTATGGAAAGCAACAAATTACCCATTACCCACAATTGAAAATAATTCACTCAAATTAGAGGCAACAACGGAAAATACACAATCTGATATGTTTTCTATGTATTCTCTGCAAGGTGACTTTGACATTCAAGTTGATATTGATCGCACAGATACACCAATCACAAATACCAGTGGTTTTTATTTTTATGTGAGAGATCCAGTAACCGCTGATAATTTTTATATGTTAGATCGAACGTTCGCTTCTGGTCATTGGGAAGGTAAAATTTCAAAAAGAGTTGATGCAGTTTCAACTACTTTAAGAGAAGAAACAGCAGGGGCACTTGCAGATTCCAAACGTAGAATCACAAGAACGGGGACATTTTATGAGGCGTTCTACTGGGACGGTGCTCAATGGCAGAGTTATTTGTCGGATGATCTTGGCATTGCAAATCCTATGGAAATTGGTATGGGTTGGTATGGGTTAATTGATGTGACATATAGCTCCGCATTTGCAGATAATTTTGTTTTAAACTCTGGAAATGTAGTCTGGCCCGAAACTGGGATAGAATCAGGTCAATTATTCGCAGACGTTGATCGTTGGGATAATGTAAATTCAGAGGGTCAAGTTTGGATTAATGTACCTTATTTGAGTTCAACTCAAGACACCAAAATTGAAATTGATTTTGCCAACACAAATCCCTCTTATGAAACGATGGATAGAACGGACATTGTTTTAAATAGAAATTATTTTGAATTGATTGACGATGGGTGTTGGATAGATAATTATCAGGCTCATTTTGCAGTAGCAGATTATCCAGTAAAAATAGACTCACGTTTTGCGTTAGTTGGAAACTTTGATATTCAAGTTGATTTTGATAATAGTCTATCGGTCATGAATGATGAGTGGGCACAAGTTTTATCCGTTAATTTTGATGATAACAACACAATTGCAATTCTTATTTGGTCTGATTCTGTAAATTATTATTATCGTTTTACTGCGTATGTAAACGGTGTTTGGGAAAATATAACCAATGCACTCACAACAGATCGAACGGGTAAATTAAGAATTACAAGAACTGCCACTAATGTTTTTACAGGTTATTACTGGAATGGATCAAACTGGATTGAAATTTCAAATATAACAGCGTTTACAGATGACGTTAGTGTTGGGTTTGGTAGAGGGAATATTGGTGCTGAATATGCACAATTTTTCTTCTCAAACTTTTTAATTAATTCAGTGGATGAAATCACTGGTTATATAGGCTCAACAGGCACTCAACCTGCTAAGGCTGTCTGGAATAAGAACTATCAAGCGGTTTATCACTTAACGGATGCAGGGGGCTTAGACGCTACCAGAAACGACTATGACGGTACTGCTACTGATTTGGATGCTAACAACGTTGTTGACTTTGGCATTGGTAAAGGACTCGATTTTAACGGCTCGACTTCTCATTTTAATATGGGTAACGTGATGGATTTAGGACTGAATGACTTAAAAATTTCAGTCAAGTTTAATACTAATGATCTAACAGAAACGAATGGTATTTTTGCAAAGTCAAAAGGTAACACTCAAATTGGACGTTATGCACTAACATTAGAAGAGGGTAACGTGCGTTTTGTTTTAGAAAAAGAAGATAATAATTTTAATATCTTAGACTCAGCGACAACTGTTATTATAGGCGTAGACTATAATGTTGATTTGATTTGGGATAGGTCTGGCATGTGCTCAATGTATATCAATGGAAATTTAGACATTCAAGCCGATTGGTCTGATGTTGTTGATGAAGATTATAGTAACCCATGTTCAGCGTTAATCGGTTCTTATAATGATTCTGATGATTGTACCGTTTATAATAGTTCAATTTACTACTCATTTGAAGGTAAGCTAAAAGAGCTTAGAATTTCAAATGACACTATAAATGATAGTGTTTTACAAATTCAGTCAAAGCAAGATACCTTAATTTCTTATGAAGTCGCAGACAATTATTCAATAACTGGCACTGTCTCTGTCAATAATGTTTTAGCTCAAACCGAAGTCAGACTTTATGATAGAATAACAGGTGAGCTAACGCAACGTGTGTTATCTGCTATAGATACAGGTGCTTACACGTTTAATGGTTTAGAACCAGAAACAAAATTTGACGTTATGGCTCTGAATGGTGAGGGTATCATTCCAGAAGTACAAGGGTTCTTCACTTCAAGTATTGACCCCGTTTACAAATTTTCAATTAAATTTACAGGATTATAAATGTTAGTTTCAAATCAAATGGAGTCGCAAGCCTTTTCATATGGTAGTTTTACGTGGTGGTTTGGCGTAGTTGAGGATAGACTTGACCCTAAAAAATTGGGTCGCTTACGTGTAAGAATGATTGGTTATCATGTAAAAGATAAGGGTAAAATTTCAACTGAAAATTTATTTTGGGCTATGCCAATAATGCCTGCTAATAGTTCATCAATGAATGGTATCGGCCAAAGTCCAACTGGAATTGTTGAAGGTACACATGTCATGGGATTTTTCATGGATGGACACCAAGCTCAAATACCTATTATTATGGGTACTATAGGTGGTATACCAGAAGAAGCTCCTAACGGTGGTGTTGGATTCTTTGATCCTAATGCTAAATATCCTAAAGAGGACTTTTTAAATGAGCCAGATACTAACAGACTCTCACGTAATGAAAAGATTTCTGAAACGGTCATTCAGACAAGACGTGACATTGTAGACAAACAAGTTGAAAAGGCTTTAAATTCAGGACAATGGGACGAACCAACAACCCCATACGGTGCAACCTATCCATACAACCATGTTAAAGAATCAGAAAATGGTCATGTAGAAGAGTTTGACGATACCGCAGGAAAATTGAGATACCATAGATGGCATCCTTCTCAAACTTACATTGAAGACTTTCCGAACGGTGATCAAGTCAGACGCATTTCAAAGGATAAATATGAAATAGTGTTAGGCGATAATAACGTTCATATTAAGGGTGACTGTAATATCACAGTCGAAGGTAACGCAACAGTTTTAGTTAAGGGAAATGGTAAGGTAGACGTGAGAGGAAATTTTGATATGAATGTGGGGCAGAACATGCAATTAAAAGCGGGTGGTAGTTTAAAAATTCGCTCAGGTGGTG
>Ga0164315_10000484_pt1 | contig 27582 bp, 27 predicted proteins | sample GuaBasSedimGuay6_FD_113737 | JGI IMG/M metagenome (GOLD analysis project Ga0164315, IMG submission 113737) | Subseafloor sediment microbial communities from Guaymas Basin, Gulf of California, Mexico - Guay6, Core 4569-2, 0-3 cm | ecosystem: Environmental > Aquatic > Marine > Hydrothermal vents... | reverse complement strand
CAGATTCTCTTTGCCTATTTAAACATCAATTGTTTTAAGAATAATCCGAGCATTGAATCCAGTGTGAAGTTTCTTAAGAAAACAGATTGGGCGCGTGAAAAGGTCGAAGCTTTCTATTTGTACAAATTTAAAAGCTTACCTAAAGCATCGTCAGAGCAGTTTACATTGCCTCCCAGGGATCGAATTGTTCCAGATGATCAAACGCCAGGTACGCCTGCTGAACTGAGCCTTGAGGATGCTGAGCAATTGAATGAGGAGCGTGCAGTAAAAGCGGCTGCATGGGATCTGGATGCAGGACGTCGCTCGGGCAAGAGCTTTAACAGTCAACAAAACAAGCGTTCCAATGAGCGAGACAATATCCATAGTGCGAAGGATGATCATGCGTTGCCGGAATCAGCAAGTCGCTCTGATGAGGGAGACATCGATCCATGGAGGAATTGGAAAAATAAATCGGGCCGCTAATGTTGCGCATACTATCGGTATAGCGAAGCCGGGGAAAAGTACCGAAAAAGAGAATGAGGGCTTTTTTAAATTCCTGCTCCCTTTTTCCGGGAAAGCTACCGTTCAGATTTAGCCCAGCAACTTCGCCTTAGTGCCCATCTGAGACATTCACTAACGCTAAAAGAACCGGCGGCAAAGCCGTCCGGTTGCTTTACTTGTTATGTGTTGCAGCTTATACAGCAACAACTTTATTTGCACATGGACCTTTCTGACCCTGACCCACTTCAAACTCAACGGCCTGGCCATCTTTCAATGTTGCGTACTCACCGCCCGCTTGAATTTCTGAATGATGTACAAATAGGTCTTTACCTCCGTCTTCTGGAGTAATAAAACCGAAACCTTTATCTGCATTAAACCACTTAACTGTACCTTTACTCATAACGCTCTCTTTATTTTATAGTGAAAAATATAATTCTGTTTTTGCTATCACCATTACAAAAACAGAATATGAATCTAGTTGTGCACATAACAGTTGATTATTTAGCTAGCACGAATACTAACATATACTGCTGGCACGAATACTGACATACTCTGCGATTTGTTCTCATATGTTCTCATCCATTTATTACTAAATCAATGACAGCTATGTGCCGTTTGCGGCTGTCTGCCAGGCACATCTCAGCGTCTGCTATCGGGCATTACACTGATACAACTTTGAAAAGCTGGTGTGTATCCGGTATTCCCTTCAAAGTATGAGCACCAAAATCTTCAAACTCGATTCCTGAACCTGCGACGAGATCCTTTACTGTACGCGATACAAGTATATCTCCACCTGCGGCCATACCAGATACACGAGCCGCTATATGAATTGCCACGCCTTCTAGTGATTCACCACGAACTTCACATTCGCCAGTATGTATACCGATACGGAGATTTAGACCCATCTGGCGTATTGATTCACGAATGGCAGCCGCACATTGAACAGCCCGGGCTGGCCCATCGAATGTGGCATGAAATCCGTCGCCGGTAGTCTTCACCTCCTGCCCACGGAATATCTCAAGCTCTCTTCTAACAGCCTCGTGATGCCCCTCAAGTAGGTCGCTCCACTTTTCATCGCCCATATCGTTCGCAAGTCGCGTCGAATCGACAATATCGGTGAAAAGTACCGTGGTTAATACTCGATCAGTAACATGAGCATTCCCCTCCTCACCGAGAAAGTTCCGAATCTCCCGAATTATCGTTTCACTGCAGTCACCCCATGGCGCGTGGTCTATACCTTCCATTTCAACAAGTTTCGCGTTTGGGATGCGGCTCGCAAGGTCACGACCCGACTCAAGTGAATTTGTAAGATCACCTTTGGCTTGAAGCACTAGGCTAGGAACATCTATTGTAGGTAACACTGCTCGAAGGTCTATGTCCGCACCCATTCTTAGCATCGCGACTGCATCTGCCTTGCTTGCACTCGATCGATAGAATTTCGCCAACCAGTGCCGGTGTTTTTCATCGTTTGCCAAACTCGGTGAAATAAAATCGATTGCGATGGGACCACCCCATTCGTCTTCGACTTGTTGAAACCACTGTTCGGCTTCATCTGGTTCTGCTCCGTGCGGGTAGTCGTCTGACTTAATCCATTTGGCATAGCCACCAACTGTAATCAGGACCGTTGTTCGGTCTGGATGGGTAGCTGCGAACAACAAACACATACTCCCACCTTCGGAATTACCCAGAAACGCTGCCCGCCTGGAGCCTACGGCATCCATCACGGCCGTGACATCACCCATCTGAACTTCTAGTGTAGGGGGTGCAACTCGATCGGAAAGCCCGGTGCCGCGTCTGTCAATAACAATTACACGAGAAAAATGTGCCAGCGATAGAAGGAATCGAGCTACTCTCGGCTCCTCCCATAATAGGTCAAGATTAGATAACCATCCCGGTATATATATCAAGTCTTGCGGACCGTCCCCAAACACCTGGTACGCGATACTGACACCATTATTTTCTGCAAAATGAGTCTCGGGAGTCATTAGTGGATATTCGCTCGAATAGAACAAATAATCAAATTTAGCGAATGACAGCAATGTGCCGTAACTTGCCTATTCTGACCTGATCGGGAACGACTGCTTCCTGAAAACGAGTATTCATCTCCAGTTCTTAACTTACTTCGCTCTCAAGGTCTGATCTTAGTCGCTAGAAGTTATCCAACTGAATTGATCAAGGGATTCAATGTTTGTTGCTAAGAAAACGAAATATTCTGGTCGCCACATCAGAACATTCATTTTTTGTTAATTCAATATCAGTCGCGAGCACTAGTTCCAGGAAACACGAGAAATGACTGCTAACGAGAAAATCAAGCTCCAGGTTCTGGCTGACAACTTCTGGAGTCGACCCGAAGCGTTCACCGATTCAAGACCCGTTGCCCCTGGTCCCCAAACCGCATAACCACATCAGTAATACTACAGCCCCCGTTTGCTAGCAGCTCGACCACTTTATTATCGATACCCTCGTATTCGTATATTGCACTCATTTAACACAACCTTCTTTTGGGTTATTGTAACGATACCTGGTGCCTGTAAGACTCGGTGAATTCCCTTTATCCCAGCGACAGGGTTTTATCAATATGGCGCCCAGGGTTAAAATCCAATCACCGACATGATATTTTCAGTGGTCGCGGCTCCGTGTTTACGGGCGGGTAGGTTAAAGAGGAATCAATTAATGTCTAAAGCGCAGGTAATACATAAATTGGGTGTGCCCGAGGTTATGCAATGGCAGGAGTGGAGAGTCCCTGACCCAGCGCCCGGTGAAGTACGTTTGCGACATACTGCGGTTGGTGTGAATTTCGCCGATACTTATCATCGTGGTGGTATTTCCCATCCCTGGCCCGTGCCTCAATGCCCGGTAGTAATTGGTTTCGAGGGTGTCGCTATTGTTGAAGGTATTGGAGAAGGGGTAACCAACTTTCAAACAGGTGACAGGGTAGCCTATGGTATACCGCCGCTTGGAAGCTATTCCGAGGTACGCAACTATCCGGAAGATAAACTTCTTCATTTACCGGACGGTTTAGATGATCGGCAGGTTGCCGCGCTTTTAATGAAAGGCATGACGGCCCACTACCTGCTACATCGAACCTATAAGGTCCAACCAGGCGATACAATTTTAGTTCATGCTGCCGCGGGAGGCATGGGACTGATTCTCTGCCAATGGGCTAAAGCTTTGGGTGCGACCGTAGTTGGTACAGTCAGTACCGAAGAAAAAGCTGAAGCTGCCAGGGCTGCAGGATGCCACTATCCAGTCGTTCGTTCCAGGGAAAGCTTCGTCGACAAGGTGAGGTCTGTAACCGATGGTGAAGGGGCAGCCGTAGTTTACGAAGCTATAGGCAAAGATACGCTTCAAGATTCACTTGATAGTTTAAAACCAATGGGGATCTGCGCCGCTTATGGCCACGTTTCAGGGCCACCTGATCCGGTGGATATTATTCAGGACCTGGGGCGTCGCGGGTCGCTCTTTATTACGCGCCCGGCGATTATGCATTATGTTGCTAAACGGTCCGATCTCGAATGGACTGCACGAGATTTATTTAAAGCCATTGGAGACGGAATTCTTGATGCTAATATTAACTACGAGTACGCCCTGAAAGATGCTGTAAAAGCCCATACGGCCATCGAGAGTGGTAAAACCATTGGTACAACAGTTTTGATCCCTTGAGTGTTGAATAGCCATCGTTTTACGAAATGATGAACAGCCCCATCCTTACGTACGGCCTGATGGAACGAAGATTGTCGAAAATTATACCGATCTAACAGACGGTTCCATCCTGAACACAATCAGCATCGACGCCACCTGGGGGGCAGACCCACCATCCTATGTTTTTGGAATGACTGATCATACTGCTAATAAAACAACTTCGTGGTCCTCTTACCGAGCGTATCCTTGCAGCAGATCCTCAAGTAATTATAGATTCGGATGTCGTGTTTACTGACCTCCCATCAACCCTTCCACTTCAACGCCAGATGCCATTTCTCCGGTCCAGCTGAAAGTACCCTGTGAGAGCATTTCCTTGCCGGCTTTTAACAACGGACTAATTGAAACCCGATTTAAGGCCGCACCAACACTGATTCGCTGGGCGCCAGCCTCGGAAAACTCATCCACTGTGACCCCGCGAAAAAAAGGTGCCAGTACATTAAACGGACGATTGAGTTCTGACGTCACCTGCCGTAGCTGTTCGAGAGAATTGATACCGGGTGCGTAGAGTACGTTTGCACCAGCCGCTTCAAAGGCCTGCAGCCTCTTGATCGTGTCGTCAATATCGTTTACGCCACGGAGCAGATTCTCGGCACGCGCCGTGAGCAGGAACGGCATATCCAGATTGTTAACAACTTCAACGGCCGCCTGCACCCGTTCCACCGCCAGGTTGAAATCGTAGAGCTGCAGGTCGTCGCGGCTGAAATCTTCCACGGAACATCCTGCGACACCCGTTGCTATCAATTTCAAAACGTTGTTGGCGACTTCTTCCGGCGCGTCTGCAAAACCGTCTTCAAAATCCACGTTAATCGGGATCTGCGTGTTTTCGGCAAGGCTGGTGCAATGGGCAAGTTTTTCATCCAGCGTTACTGCACCATCAACCCTGCCCAACGTATAGGCAAGTCCGGCACTTGTGGTCGCCAGCGCTTTAAAGCCCAGGCCCTGCAGTATTCTCGCGGAACCCATATCCCAGGGATTGGGAATCAGGAAGGCGCCTTTTTGCTGATGTAATTTCTCGAATTCTTCACATTTGTTTTTCTGAAACGGGTTTTCGTGATTTGTCATGGCAAGTCTCATTGATCAGGTAAGTATGAGAAGAATAAACGACGTTTTCCTAAAACCCAATAGTACTGGACAGTCGTTCACACGGGTATCGATCTCGCTGTCTCCGCTGCATTTTGCTGAATTTGGTGTCCTTATTTTATTTAAGGTTTAAGTGGGTGTGGAGATATATCCACTCCAAAGCTATGTGCCCTGATTCCCTCAGATTGAAATTGCATTGCGATACCCGTACGAATATCACTGGCTAGATTCCATGCCTTTGTTGCTGAATTTGTCCATCCTGCGATCCAGCATTGATAAGCATCTTTTTCCATCTCCATAACCCAGAAGCCTGGCATCTCTTTAGATAAAAAATTGTCGCTTTTTTGAACAGATTCGATAGCAATCTGCTTGACCTGATCAAGGTTCGTATCATAAGAAACATAAAATGCGATATGCACCCAGATATAGCTATCATGGTAGGTTAAATTCAATACCTCTTTTGATAACATTTTACTGCTTGGGATGATCAAACGCTTCCAGTTCCAAAGCTTAATAATTGTATGATTCAGACTAATATCTTCTACCGTACCATAGTGTTCATCTATCACTACAGTGTCACCAACACGTATAGCCTTTGAAAAAGAAATGACCACACCAGCAATGATATTTTCGATTAAAGGTCGTGCCGCAATGCCTAACACAACACTGGATATGGCAACCAGGGTGGAGATAAGGGCGGCAGGGATTGAATTTAGAAAAGGGAATGCGAGGGCAATTGCCCATATTGTCACTATTAAAAATATTGTTATTTTCCCAATAATCGAAAACCGATTTTCGATATTTCCAACCGCAGCATCGATTTCCGAAAATCCACTACTATCATCAGGCGCAGATGTTTCTATGCTGTCAAAACTATCGAGTTTTCGAATTCTTTTCGAACGATTAGACTTGATTTTAATTAGTGTAGATTTTGCCCACCATATTGCGAATAAACCGATAAGGCTAACAATGCTGAGGTAAATAACCAGTATTTTTGGAGTCACAAGGATTCCCCTAACAAGTGAAGGTGATCGAAAAAACGTTTAAAGAAACCAATAATCGCTCACTCCAGGATCATGGACCGATCAAAATATTCGCATCACCAGCAAACGGAATACGAGTGAGGCGCGAGCGTTATCGGCATGTGATAGCACTTATTGCGATCAGCCATGGTAAAGCGCAACACCACAGTTTTCATGAACGAATGATTCGCCACGGGCATATCCAGGGCAGCAAAATAGTCGGCACTATGAAACACCAGTTCGTATTGCGCTGACTTATCCGCCCGACCCGGATCTACGGTTTCGTCTACCCGGCCTTCTTCGTCGGAAGTGACATCAAATATTTTTTGTTTACCACCTTCATCTGACAGTTTGTAAAGTACTACCCGGATACCAACGGCAGAACCACCTGAGATTGAATCGAGTGTATGTGAGGAGACTGTGGCCATGGTTAGATTCCCGGAAAACAGATATTTTGTGCGATTTCGAAAAAACTACAAATCATTACTAACAATAACACTGTTATCGATATCGTTAATGTCGGGTCGCGCTAACTGCGCCAATGTCGTATCAATTTGCTTAATCAATAGTTCTATCACAGCTTCGAGCCCTTGCTCGCCGGCTGCGCCAATTCCGTATAGAAAAGGTCGTCCCAGCATGACGAAGTCAGCTCCGAGCGCCAGGGCCTTAATCACCGCTTCGCCGTTACGCACACCACTATCAAAAATGATCGGGTAGTCATCGCCGAGCGCTGCCCGAATCCCAGGCAACATCGCAATTGCAGCAGGCGCGCTGTCTAGCTGTCTCCCACCGTGATTAGACACGTAGACCGCATCGACATCGGCATCACGAATGCGCACCGCATCCTGCGCCGAGAGTACGCCTTTCACAATCAACTTACCCTTCCAGCGTTTGCGCAATCGTTCGAGGAATCCCCAGTCAACTTTTCCGCGACTTTCATTTCGTACGAATTTTTCACCACTACTGTTTTGCATGTTGTTGGCGAGTGCGGGCACACCGCTTAACAAGGTCCGAATCGACCACTGCGGGTGGGTGGCAAAATCAAAAAACTGCTTCGGCCCAATTTTTATCGGTGACTGAAAACCATTTCGTTGTTCACGCGGTCGCGGTGCGATCATTGGCACATCAACGGTCAATATCAGCGTATCGTAGCCCGCAACTTCGGCACGGCGCACCATATCGAAGCCGATTTCCTCGGACTGACCCACGTATAGCTGGAACCAGGTATTTTCACCAGCCTGTTGCCGCATGTATTCGATGCTACTGGACGCCATGGTCGACAGGCATACTGGCATACCGTATTTTACCGCCGCGTCGGCGAGCATTTTATCCGCGCCAGGCCAGGTCAGGTTACACATACCCATGGGTGCAATACCAAAAGGCAAATCCCATTCACGGCCAAACAGGGATTTACCCAGGCGGCGGTTTTCGACGTTTACGAGCACGCGCGGTAACAGGCGCATGCGATCCAGCATCGAGCAATTTTGCTCACAGGAAATCTCACTGCCCGCCGCACCATCGACATAATCGAAGAAAATTTTAGGCATACGCCATTTTGCCGCAGCGCGGGCGTCGGCGATGCTAAATAGTTTCTTGTTCATTTAACAAAAGAAGCGGTTACTGGGTCGTGTGTAAAGCAGCATTACATCCCAGACAGGGACCAGAAAGCAAGTCAATCTTGAATCGACCCGCACAGTTCACTATGCTATTGGTCCGCATCATCAGGGCATATCTCATGGCATCGTTACAGGACCAGTTACTGAAAGCCGGACTGGTAGATAAAAACAAGGCCAACAAGGCGAAAAAAGAAAAGCAGAAAAAAGTCAGGGCTGCGCGCGGTAGCGGCACGTCAATATCGAATGAGGCTAGCGTTGCCGCCCAACGAGAACAGGCGAAAAAGACCAAACTCGACCGTGAGCTAAACATTCAGAAGCAGAAAAAGTCGAGTTTAAAAGCTGTTACTGCCCAGATAATCCAGTTAGTAGAAATGAATCGACTGGATACCGACAATGGCGACATTGCCTATAGTTTTGTATTCGACAACAAGGTAAAGAAAATTTACCTCGGTGAGGAATTAAAGAATCAGCTAGTTGGCGGCCGACTGGCGATTGTCACCATTGTTAAAAACAATCAACGGAAATTTGAACTGGTACCGGCCCCGGTGGCCGAAAAAATTGCACAACGAGACGAATCATGTGTTGTGCAGCTCAACGAGAAAGTCGACACCGAAGGCGAGGACGATACTTATGCAGACTACAAAATTCCGGACGACTTAATGTGGTAATGTGTAGAAATTGGTACTTGCACTTACGGAAGTGGACCCGATTTTTTGGACAGCTCCCTTACGAGTTATTTTCCATTAGTATTGAAGACTGCAACATTTTTTCTTGAATATTAGAAATAAGCTGGTTGCTTAAAGCTTTGCTACTGACTGACTCCTGTTGGCGTGGATAGATATATGGTTTTACTCATGTGGTAAAATCAATTCGCTCTCAAAATTGTAAAACCACCCAACCCGGAGTTTTCATTGTTTGAAACCACGATTGCCAGTAACCTGCCAGTACCAGAATGGCTGGCGGATCGCGAAAAGCGCTGGTCAATCGCAGCTGACGTTGTCCCATCGATAGATAAACCATAAGTAAAAAGTTTTAAAGGAGGTCGCTCATGAAACCATCTAAATCAATCCAATTTTTTGTCGCCATAACTGCGTTGTTGTTAACTGGCATGCAGTCCTCGCTGGCAACCAATGTAAAGATTACGCCCCTGGGCGCACACGAAGGAGAATTTTGTCACCTCGATCGTGCGCTGCTCCTCGAAGACCCGGACGGCACCCGAATTTTATATGATCCCGGCCGCACCGTTGCAGGACCAGACGATAGCAGACTGGGTAAAATTGACGCCGTACTGGTCAGCCATATGCATGGAGATCATGTCGGCGACAAGCATATCGCCGGGGTCAGTGGTGGGGAGTGTGCGAAGCCGAGTTTTCCAGTGAATGCCCTGCCCGGTACCAATGCGGTCAATATCGCCTTTGCCAAAGATGCGAAAATCATTACCGGTAGTGAAATGCCGAAGTTCTTCGCGAGTAAATTGAAAGCACTTGGTGGCAACCCGAAAAATTCCCAACTGGTTCGTTTCGGCGCCTCTCTTAAGATAGGTGGTGTGACGGTTACCACTGTCCCCGCGGTACATTCAAACGGAATCTCGGGTAGCATGATTGGTGGTGAACTCGGAGATATGCTCAATGCTGCCGGTCTCACCGCTTATGCAGGGCCTCCCACCGGTTACGTGCTGACATTTAGTAATGACCTGGCCGTGTATTTATCAGGTGATACCGGTATAACCGCAGAGCAGGATACCGTGGTACGTCAGCACTATAATGCGAAGCTGGTAGTGATGAATATCGGCGACACCTATACAACCGGACCCAGCGAAGCCGCCTGGGTGGTTAATAACCTGATCAAACCTGCCTCGGTAATCGCCTCACATGCTAATCAACCATCCACTAAGGGTGGCAAGGTGGTCAATGGTTCCCGGGTCGATGTCTTTGCGAAAGCCAGCGAGGTACCAGTCCACGTGCCCTTGAGCGGACGTACCATGTCGTTTGATAGTGGCGGCAAATGTGTCGACGGCTGTCAGTAATCGATCAGGAGACAGAGGCGCTTATGTTTGAGTACCTGGCCTTGTAGTAATGCAGCAATTTGATCCAACCCAGAAAGAAACTCAACTTCGCCTGGAATCAGAGTCCTGGGATACTCAGAATCTGGAACCGGCTCGCGACGGTGATATACCGGTAATTGATCTTGAGGACTATTTAGCCAGCGGTAGTGAGCGGGCACTGCAGGCGGCGGCTGACCAGCTATTGCGTGCCTGTACAAAAGTCGGCTTTTATTGCCTGAAGGGACATGGAATTACTCCGCGGCAATTAGACAGCGTGTTTACGCAAGCCAGGAGATTCCTCGATTTACCCCTGGAAAGCAAAATGGCGTTAAAAATGGATCAGCCGGATTGGCCGGTAGGAGGCGTCGGATATTTGCCGTTTCAAAACCGTAAGTTACCGGCACGAAACAAAGGCAACGCAAATGAAGCCTATATTGTTAAGCGTGAACTCGGTCCGCGGGATGTATCGCTGGATAAGAATCAATGGCCGCGTGAACAGGACTTGCCTGAATTTCGCCGGGAGGTAGAAAACTACGCCACCGCGATCGAAGGCCTGGCAATGAAACTATTGCCAATTTACGCCAGGGCACTGGGTATGGCAGAGGATTTTTTCGCCCCCGGGTTCAAATCACCGCTTTATCGCCTACGAATGACCAAATATGCTCCGATCAAGCAAACTGCAGATGATGAATTCGGTATCGCGCCGCACGTTGACTCGACTTTTATTACAATTCTTGCACAGGATAGCGAAGGCCTGGTCATTTACAGTGAGCAACGTCAATGCTGGATCAAGGCGCCGCTGATTGAGAATACATTTATCGTCAATACCGGGGAGTTACTAAAACAATGGAGTAATGACTACTTTATCAGCGTCAAGCATTTCGCCAACAATAACACCGGTGCGTATCCGCGTTATTCGATCCCGTTCTTTTTTAATGCCAGCGCTGATTACCCGATGGAATGCATTCCGAGCTGTTGTTCGGAAACGCGACCCGCGAAATATCCACCCGTTTCTTACCTGGAAAGCCAGAGCGTGGTTCAGGGTGAATAGGGTTCCTGGAGCTGGTGAAAATCTACTACCCTGAGCAGGCCTTCGCGAAAACCCAGTCACTGGAGAATACAACTTGAATCAATACTTCCAGCCAAAATGCATGCCAGATTCGGGCGCACCGTTCACTCAGGTTGTTATCGACGATACCTATGCGCATCTGGCTGGCATCGTTGCCGCCGATTTCCCCGAAGGTCAGGCGGTACTTGGCGACGCGAATAATGAGACACGCGCTGTTATGACCTTGATATCCAGTATCCTCGCTGAACTCGATCTGGCATTTGCCAACCTGGTGCGCGTCGATGTGCACCTGGCAAATTTGGATGATTTTGACGCAATGGATGCCGCCTACCGGGAATTTTTTCCTGCCGGTTTATACCCTGCCCGTACCACGACCGAGTCACGCCGACTGTTTGGCGATAGCCTGGTCGAGGTCACCTGCATGGCCCGACTCAACAACTAGTCGATATAAGGTTCAACGTCCTGATTACAAACCTGCCAGGGTAAAATACTAATTAGTCCTGGTATCGGGCAAGGCCGTTTACCCGCGCCCTAGTGATGCGAGCGTATAGACTAAAATCGATTTGGTCTGCCCGCGTACGGCCGATTCCCCTACCTGGCTGAATTCGAGGTCCGGTGACAATTTCATTGTCTTTTCCGATACCAGCAGGCGCGTACCATATTCCTTGTTGAGGGACTCCAGGCGTGCGGCGAGATTGACCGCATCACCGTGTACTGTGTAGCTGAGACGGCCCTCGGCGCCAATCGCGCCTGCGACAATCGAACCGGTATTAACACCGATGCGTACGTTTAATGTCTCCCCGGCAAAATTCGATGATGCGACGCATGCGAGCATTTCCTCGGCCGCACGGATCGCATTGGTAGCGTGATCCGGATTAGTAATTGGCACGTTAAAGGTTGCCAGGATCGCGTCACCCTGAAACTGGGTGACAACGCCATCGTGTCGTTCGAGAATTGCTACCATCGCAGAGAAAAAAGTATTCAGGACTTCGACCATTTTCACCGGACCGAGCGATTCGGTCAGTTGCGTAAACGACTCGATATCACAAAATAATATGGTTGCGTCGACCTGCTGGGGCTCTATCTGGCCGCCCCCGGCGAGTAGTGAGTGGGCTACCTCTTCCGGCACAAACCTGCCGAGAGTTTCGCGAATCAATTGGCGTTCGTGCAGGCCTTTGACCATATTATTAAAGGCAATACTGGCATCGTCGAGTTCCCTGATTTTGCTGCCCGAAAGCTCGGGAACTGTATCGAGCGACCCTGCTTCGACAACCTGGGCAGCGCGCACGATTGCCTTGATTGGCGTACTTACCCTGTGACCAGCATAAATCGCGGCGGCAATCGCAATCACCAGTACCACGAGCCCCACCAGCAGTGAGTTCCTCAGTTGTCTGAATTTATTGCCGCCATATAGCGTAGTATTTATATACGCACCGATAGTCCAGGGTGCAGTTCCGTATCGATCGATGTCCCGGTACAAAAAGGCGTAAAAATCGTCTCCCCAGTAAACACCACTGGCCTCGGTGTCTACCATTACTTCAGATATAAACAGCTCTGCCTCGTCGGGGGTCCAGATACGGCTTAGTACCGCATCACCGAGTGATTCGAGTGTGGGCAAGGGCCCTTGTTTCACTTCTGCAGAATACTGATCGTTGATCAACATCGGGTGTGCCAGCACAAACTGCCGGTCGTAGAGAACAAAAGGAGTTACACCGGTTTCCGCGTAATTCACCGATAAGAATTTCGACAGTTCTGCCACCGTTACTATCTGCGCGAATACACCTATAAATTCACCGTTATTATCACGTATTGGTATATCGTGTAGGAGCGTAGTCTTGCCGACAAGGAAATCCAGCCAAACAGGTTCACGCCAGGAAGATTCCTGCTGTTGCTTAACATCGTTCAGCCATTCAAAAATTTTTGCATTTTCGGACTCGTCTCCTGCAATCGCTTCTCGTGAGCCTCGAGACCAACGCCGGCTTAGACCATCGGCAGTGACAATTGCGACGCCGGCAACCTGCGGTGTCGCTGCCAATGCACCAAAAATATATTCATCGTATCGCGCCAGGTCAGTCAGATCGTGAATATCTTTTGCGACCCAGATTGCCTGCTCACGAACAGGCTTTAGATTGGAATCCAGACCTTGTTCCATCGCACTGATGAGGGTGTCGGCCTGATCCGCACGCAATTCTCGAGTACTGCTGACAGCCTGATCAAAGCCGAGATAGAGCACAATGCCAACGGTGAGCGCGAGTAAAATACTGGCGCCGAATACGGTAATTGCGGTTATCGGGATACGGTAATTTTGACTCATAAAGCTGCGACGGGTTGGTTACTTTTCTTTTTTCAGCATCGATGCCAGGTCCGCAAACGGATTGTGGGTGGCGTCCTTTAGTTCAGCATCAGCACCAATATCGCCGTAACCCGCATCGGTAAGACGTGAATGCTCATTATCATGGCAATAAACGCACAACAGTTCCCAGTTACTGCCATCGGCAGGGTTATTGTCATGATCATGATCACGGTGATGGACCGTAAGCTCGCGCAGATTCTCGCGATCAAACTCCCGCGCGCAACGACCGCAAACCCAGGGATACATTTTCAACGCCCGCGCACGGTAACCCTGCTCTCGCTCATCACTTGCCTGGCGCGCCCGGGCGACTATCTGGTCGAGTTTTTGCGAAGATTTTTCTGTCGGCATGGTTAAAACCCGGTGTCGGCTATATTCGCCGTACGTTTCTCGTTCATTTTATCTTCAACAAAAAGCACGGCTATATTAATAACCCGAATCAATATGACTGGCAAGACATACCGCACCGGACACCAATAGATTTCACCGAATTGACCCTGTACTGACCCCTATCCCCGGAATTCCAGGCCAGTGAGAAAAGGGTTATTGCCTGATATCCCCTAAACATATACTCTCATCAGCTTCTTATGAAGTGAATCTTTATGCGTCATAATCCCCTGTTCCCCTACTTCCTGATTGTCGTAGCCGGCTTGCTCTGGGGTATTACCTTTTCATTTGCCCTGATCGCAACCGCCGACGGTACGCATCCGATGACGTTAACCACCTGACAGGTTCTACTCACTACATTTCTATTTATCGTCATCTGCCTGGTTTCGAAAGTACCCATGTTCAGGGTCCGAAACCTTCAGGTCTATGTTCTTATTGCAATTCTGGGCATAGTCGCACCCGACCTGCTGTATTACTTCGCGGCGCCTCATCTGAATGCAGGCATACTTTCGATTACGGTATCCACCGTGCCGTTGTTCACTTACGCGATCATGTGGGCAATGCGTTACGAACCCATAATACTAAAACGAGCATTTGGCATTGTGCTCGGCATGATAGCGATCTTGTTACTGGTGCTACCCGACCAGGGACTCGGCAGCGAAGACGCCAACTACTGGACCCTGCTGGTGGTTTTATGCGCCGTGTTTTATGCCATTGAAAATGTCTATATCGCGGAAGGTATCAATGACGAATTAGATATCCGTGAGTTACTCTGCGGATCTAATATAGTCGCGGTTGTATTTATGGTTCCAACCACAATATCGCTGGGGTACACGGTTCCACTCGCCTGGGTGCTCAGCTCGGCCGGATTGGCAATCTCGGCTATTGCGATTTTCAGTACGATAGCCTATATAATGTTCTTCTACTCGATAAAGACAGCGGGGCCGGTATTCGCCAGTCAATGTGCTTATGTAGTAACAATATCAGGTGTGCTCTGGGGTATCGTTATTTTTGCCGAGGTACATACCGTCTGGGTATGGCTCTCGGTGGCGGTGATGATGGCCGGGCTAGCGCTGGTTAGCCCAAGCACTAGAAATCATGGCGAACTGTCCCCATATTCAGCCGAGAGTCACTGACATTTCTGATATGACAGAAAATGACAGGGCCTGATATCGATTCTTGCATTTAATACTCATTGGATACTCTTTTGAAATTTAAATTTTCTAGCTTGCTTTTGATCGTAGCGCTTTTTGCCGGCTGCTCGATGCTTTCGAATCCTGATCCCATTGCGCAACGTACGACCGAGCTCAAGGTTCAATATGATCAGGCTGTCGATAGATCTGAAGTAAATAACCCGGTCGATAAATCGACGATAAAAGTGCTTTCCCTGAACATGGCCCATGGTCGAAAAGACAGTTTCACCCAGTTTTTCGTGGCCGAATCGGAGTTTCACCAGAATCTTATCGATATTGCTGAATTCCTCAAAAGGGAAAATGCCGATATCGTCACCTTGCAGGAAGCGGACGCACCGTCGAGCTGGAGTGGTAATTTCAATCATGTCGAATTCCTCGCTCGTGAAGCCGGCTACTCCTGGTATACGCATGCAATACACATCGAAAACATGTTTGGCACCTACGGTACAGCGGTGCTGTCACGTTTCCCGATAAGCAAGGGCTATGGAGTCGACTTTAACCCGACACCGCCAACACCCAAGAAGGGGTTCACCCTGGCAGAAATTGAATGGAAGCCGGCGAATGGTACTAAGGATAAAGTGATTATCGATGTGATATCCGTGCACCTTGACTTTTCCCGCAGTTCGAAACGCGTCGAGCAGATCGAGGATATGAAAGAAATACTCGGTGAGCGAGACAATCCAGCCATCGTACTCGGTGATTTTAATAGTAGCTGGGTCGAAGGTGAGCGCGAAATACAGGAGCTCGCCTCGAAAGCGCAACTAAGTACCCACCGCCCCGAAGCGAATCACTTATACACCTATTTTGACGATAGATTCGACTGGATTCTGATTTCTGAAGAGTTCAATTTTTGTAATTATTACACTGCAACCGATGTACTCTCCGATCATTTTGCAGTTGTCAGTGAGCTCGTACCGACAGATGATAGTATGACCCTCGCCCGATGTGAATTGTAGTAATAGCCGTCTTTTGTTCTCGATTGCTTGAAGCGGCAGACCTTCAGGCGGTGGCAAAGCTGCGTCCTCACAGAAGGCCTGGATGGAGAGGATGCGGCAGCGTACTTCCGCGATTACACTACCCACCACCCGAATATCGAGGCTGGCGAAGCCCCAGTCCTAACCTAACTACCCCGGTTTTTATAGGCCAGATAAACCGTGTTAGTTGACTCTCCGCCTGTATATGGATTGGGGAAGCTGACGATATGGGCATCGGAAGAATCGAATACGCTATCGAGCAACCGGCTGAACCCGGCCTCGGGGGGATCGTTGGACCAGAGTCCAAAGACGCCTCCTGGATGGATTTTACGTGCTAACTTTTGCAATCCCTGCTCGCTATAAAAAGACCTGTTTGCGGGGTTGAGCCAGTGACTCGGCGAGTGATCGATATCCAGTAAAACCGCATCAACCAGGCGATTCGCCGGTGAACCATCGAAGCCAGTATCAGCAGCGGTAGCGACCTCGAAAAAGTCCGCGTGGACCAGTTTGCAACGCGGGTCGGATGTCAATTCCTTACCGAGCGGCACCAGGCCCTGACGATGCCAGTCGATCACCGGCTTCATCACTTCTACAACTATCAGTGAACGAACCGATGGATTTTCCAGCGCGCTTAGCGCGGTGTAGCCAAGCCCCAGGCCACCGACAACAACATCCAGCTCATCGCCTTCAAGTTCACCCAGGCCCAGCTTTGCCAACTGAATCTCCGCTTCGGTAAACAGGCTCGACATCAGGAATTCGTCACCAAGCTTTACCTCGTACAGGATTTTACCATCGAGCCTCGGCTCCGAGCGTCGTCTGAGGCTGATGTCACCGAGAGGCGTTTGCTGGTAATCGAGCTCTTCCAGGATATTAGTGTTAATGGCTTTCTGACCCTGTTTTTTAAAGTAAAATGTCACGCTAAGCGATATCCGCCCGGATTGCAATATGCTTAATAACGGTTTCTGCATGGACCGGGGAAACAGGGTTGTGATACCAGGCAGATGATGATTGCCCCGTGCAAAGCGACCTTTTATACTACTTGAAAAATATCGAGAGGATCTTCATGAACGACAAATCTTCGAATTCCGATATCGGCTGGTTAAATGATCGCCTCAACGGCATTGGATCTATTCTTATTCTCGATGGCGGTATGGGTACAGAGCTGGAGCGAACCGGTGTATCTATGGATGGCGCTTGCTGGAGCGGTCTCGCCGTTCTCGAAGCACCAGACAGCGTGCGCCAGGTCCATGCGGATTTTATCCGTGCCGGTGCCGAAATTATCATCACCAACACCTTTTCCAGCGGCCGACATATGCTCGAACCGATTGGCGCGGGGGAAAAGGTTGCCGCTATCAATATCAATGCAGCAAGGCTTGCCCGCGAGGCGATTGAGGAAGTCGCTACAGGGCCAGTGGCGATTGCCGGTTCTTTGTGCGAGTGGACGTCGGCCGACCCTGATTCTAAATGGAGCCAGCCGCAGGCGATCGGTGAGGCCCTGCACGAACAGGCCGCGCTGCTGGCCGAAGGGGGCGTCGATATTATCGCCATCGAGATGGCAGAGACAACGGCATTATCGAAGCTCGCCCTCGATGCGGCGCATGCCACCGGGTTACCTGTCTGGCTGGGGTTGTCCTGTCGCAAGACCCAAACTCCGGAGCAGTTGACAACTTTTGACGACGCCAGTGCTGATTTCCACGCCCATGCAACGGCGCTGCTGGAACATGCCCGGGCCTCGGCGGCTATCACCCTGGTCAATGTCATGCATACCGCGGTGCCGGATGTTCAGGAAGCCCTTGTGACCCTGGCCGACATCTGGGACGGTCCCTTTGGCGTTTATCCCGAGAGTGGGTTCTTCCAGATGCCCAACTGGCAGTTTGTGGATGTAATCTCACCGCATGATCTGGTCGAGGCGGCAAGACCATGGATCGAACAGAACGGCATTCGTCTGCTCGGCGGCTGCTGTGGCCTTGGCCCCGATCATATCCGCGCCATGAAGGAGGCGTTCGCTTAACAAGAAACAACGGGGTCATTGGTCTAAGATATACCGGTGAAATCACAACACCCTGGAATACAAACCTGAAATTGAACCTGGAGCACATGGATACATGGCAAACCTGGATCTTTGTTATACCCCCGCCACCGAGCTGGCTCGCAAGTACCGCGCCAGGGAAGTTTCACCGGTTGAGGTCATTCAGAATTCTCTGGACCGAATCGACGAGGTCAACGGCAGGCTCAACTGTTTCTGCTTCACCTACCCCGAAGAAGCCATGCAAAAGGCGAGGGCCGCCGAACAGGCACTGGCGTCTGGCAAGGCGCGTACGCTTGAAGGTATTCCGATGGCGATCAAGGATTTCACACCAACCAGGGGCAAGGTGACGACCCGCGGTTCCAAACTGCTGGAAAACTGGGTACCCGACTGGAACCCGGTCCTGGTCGAACGACTCGAAGCTGCCGGGGCTATTATGGTGGGTAAGACGACGACGCCAGAATTCGCCACCTCGGGTTTTACAGATTCACCCTTGTGGGGTATTACGCGCAATCCCTGGGATACTTCACGCACCCCCGGCGGATCATCCGGCGGCTCTGGCGCGGCGGTGGCGTCGGGTTGCGTACCATTCGCCGAGGGCACCGACATGGGCGGAAGCGTGCGCATTCCCGCTGCGCTATGCGGTATCGTCGGTCACAAACCGACTATCGGTCGAATCCCGATGGATATCATCGGTACCGCCTACTGCAATATTTCACACTTTGGCCCGCTCGCACGCAGCGTCAGTGACGCTACTCTGTTTCTTGATACCGTACAGGGTGAGCACCCATCGGACATCCAGTCGCTGCCACGATGCGAACTGACTATTCCGGCACCCAGCGATGTCAAGGGCATGAAATTCGCTCTCGACGTCAGCCTCGGCTTCTGTGCCGTCGATCCGCTCGTCGAGGCTAACCTGCGCGCGAGCGCGGACGCCCTGCGTGACGCCGGTGCGGTGATCGAGGAAGTTGACCTGGGCTGGGACAGTAAAATCGTTGATTTGTGGAACGACAGCTGGGCCATTTTCATGGCAGCCGCCTATGACAACACCACTGACGTACCGCTCGACGAAAATCGTGAGCGCATGAGCAAGGGCCTGGTGCACCTGATTGAAAGGGGACGAAAAATTGATGCTGTTACTGCACGCAAGGGGGAATTCGAGCGTACCAGGTACTGGCATAAGCTGGGGGCGATACTGGAAAACCATCATGCCCTGCTGTGTCCAACCATGGCAATTACCGCCCCGCCCGTGGAGATGCGTGACTGGAATTTCGGAGAGGTGAACGCACAGGGCATGCTCGAGTGCATGGATATGACTTCGCCGTTCAACTACATGGCGCAATGCCCCACCCTGTCGGTGCCGTCGGGCTTCGCCGACGGGCTGCCCACCGCAACCCAGATAGTGGCACGGCGTTGGGATGACGCCCTCGCCCTGCGTATCGGCGCGGCGATCGAAGAAGCCATGCCATGGTCACATGCGCGCCCCGATATTTAGAGGGCGTTGTAAAACAATCTATTGAGCGTCAATATTCCATAAACCTGTTTCTTTCAGGGCAGTTATGCATTGATTTGCCAGCTTGGCTTCGTTCTGCTTGAGACAACCCACTATACGACCTCCACCAGCCTCCACATCGAGGCAGAACTTGTCAGCATCGGCTTCACAGGCCTTGATAGAATAGTCTATTGCCATCATGCCCATCTCTAAAGTCATCGCCGCTTCTGCGATACCGAGCTCGCAGGATGAGGACAGATTGTCTTCATAAGCCATCAGGCACATAAAAGAGTTCCGGCTGTTTAGAGGCAGACCGGGGCAGAGTATAGCGGCATCGGCATCGCAACCTCTGACGTCAATGTCCACTATGATGGTAGTGTTCGATAACTTGTCGGCCAGTTTTTCGCCTGCCATGGCCGCACCGGAGATAACCATCGTTGCCAGGATAAGTGTCGATACTGTTCTAATAATATTCATTTATATTTTCCTTAGTTTGTAGGTAGCTAGATGAGGCTAGCCGCTAGAACTGGGTATTGAAGCAGCTTTACCTCACTCTAAAAGCAGGCGGCACTATACATCAATCGAAATTAATTGAATACTCCCCGTAACTACGAGAACATCGTGTCCCCGGGACTTCCTACTACACATGAACCAGAAGCATTTATTAGGCATGTATTCTGTCGCGCACAGGAAAGTAATTCCCTGATATTAAGCAGCTAATACAAGCCTGAAGCTGAAAGACAGGGTAAAACCAGATCGATTTCAGTTCAGTATTTGTAATTTAACGGGAAATATTTTATTGTTATTTTGTAGGCACTTAATAAGTTCGTTAACAAATAATTATAAAACGACAATGCCTTAATTTGTTGTTGTGTAAATTCTGAGGAGGATTTCAATGAGTAGTGTAGAAGATACTGACTATGAAATTGGTCAGGACAACGTGCAGTTGTTTGGTCTGGATATCCATAACCCGGTGTTTGTCATATCCGGGCTAACGATAATAGGATTTGTTCTTATAACCTTGATGTTTCAGGAGGGAGCCGGAGCATTCTTTGGTTGGCTAAGACCGGCTGTGACCAGTACCTTTGACTGGTTTTTTCTGGCATCGGGTAACCTGTTTGTACTGTTTGCCCTGTTGCTGGTAATCACACCGCTTGGAAGAGTACGGCTGGGTGGACAGGATGCGGTTCCTGATTATAGCTATGTAGGCTGGTTTGCGATGTTGTTCGCCGCGGGCATGGGCATCGGCCTGATGTTTTTTGGCGTATCCGAACCGATGTCACACTTTAGTTCTTCGATGGGTGGCATTGCAGTTGGCGATAATGGAATTCGTACCGACTGGGCGCCATTAGGTGCGGCTGCTGGAAACATCGAAGGCGCGCGTGAACTGGCGATGGCGGCTACAATTTTCCACTGGGGGTTACACCCCTGGGCCATTTATGCCGTGGTTGCATTGGCATTGGCCTTTTTCTCTTTTAACAAGGGTTTACCACTGACATTTCGTTCTGCCTTTTACCCGCTACTGGGAGAAAAGGTCTGGGGCTGGCCGGGTCATGTAATAGATATCTTAGCCGTATTTGCGACCTTGTTCGGATTGGCGACATCGCTCGGATTTGGTACTTCCCAGGCGCTCGCTGGTTTTAACTTTTTATACGGCTGGGGAACCGGTTCGGTAGCAATTGTAGTACTCATAACAGTGATAACCGTGATGGCGCTGATATCAGTTGTGCGGGGGCTGGATGGCGGCGTAAAAGTACTGTCTGAAATCAATATGGCCCTGGCATTGGTATTGTTACTTTTTATATTATTTGTCGGCCCGACAGGAGAAATTATGAGTACCGTCGTTACCGGCGCCGTCGGATATGTTAAGAATCTGATTCCGCTATCGATGCCGTTTGGTCGTGAAGATGTCAATTTCTCCCAGGGCTGGACTTCATTCTACTGGGCATGGTGGATTTCCTGGTCACCATTCGTGGGCATGTTCATCGCACGCGTTTCCCGGGGCCGAACCGTACGTGAGTTCGTCGCCTGTGTGATTCTTATTCCGACTGCTTTGAGTATTCTGTGGATGGCCACCTTTGGCGGAACCGCAATAATCCAGGTTATAGCAGACGCTTCCGCACCCGTTGCCAGTGCAGCTCAGGAGCTCAAACTGTTTGAAATGGTAAAAGATTTCCCAATGACCGGACTACTGTCATTAGTGGGTATCATCCTGGTGCTGGTGTTTTTTGTGACCTCTTCAGACTCGGGATCACTGGTCATAGATACCATCACTGCAGGCGGTAAAGTAGATGCGCCTGTCGCACAGCGTATATTCTGGTGTTCATTCGAAGGCCTGGTCGCTATAACACTGCTGCTGGTAGGCGGTTCTGCGGCGCTTACCGCTTTGCAGGCGATGACTGTTTCAACAGGTTTGCCATTTACCATCATACTTTTGATAATGTGCTATAGCACCTGGAAAGGTATTAGTGAAGAAAGTAAAGCCCTGTCATAAAGCAGGCTGGTAAAGCCCTGTTCTCCCGGTATTTTTATGCCGGGAGAATTTCCTGCCCTGCCCCCTTCAAATACAACACGCCAACTGCTTGAAGATCATGAGTGGCTATCGGACCACGAAAATCGATAGATCTGTATGAGAAGCAAGATAACCCGAGTGTGAAGCAAAAATATAATCTCTAAATCCCGGGACATGCGAGGCCATGACGACGAGATCGGCATTTAATTCATGGATTTGCTCATCCAGCACCCTGCTCAAATCGACTGCCGGATCATGAGACACAGCGCTCCTGGGTTTGAATTCAACACCAAGTGCAGCACTTTGCATCGCTGCAAATTTCGACAATTTTTCACCAAATTCTTTTGGATCGTGTGCAACTTCGGTTGGCGCCGACGCTGTTACAGCCAGCAAAAATATTTCGGCGTGATAATGTTTGCAAAGATCGGCTGCGGCTGCGAGTACCCTGGTCAGCTTATCGATATGCGCAAGGTCAACGGGGACTACAATTCTATTATACATTCTCTACTCCTTTTGCAGCAATTAGTCAGATCAGGAACGCTAATAATACGCAGTTCTTTCATAGTTATATTGATGCAGATCAATAGTAGGCCAACGCTTTCTACCTGTCCCCGGGGACCCATGAGATACAATAACCTGACTCTAACCCAGGGCACAGCCAGGCCCTGGTAACAATTTCAGTTATTTAGCCTGTTTTGCCCGATCAATTGCTACACGTATTAATTCCATGGCTTCTTCAGCCTCGCCCCATCCTTTCAGCTTGACCCATTTTGAGGCTTCCAGATCCTTGTAGTGCTCGAAGAAATGAGCGATTTGATCGAGCATGATCGGTCGAATATCCCGATAAGACCCGACATCAGAATAATAGGGATGAAGATCATCGACAGGCACACAGAGAATTTTCTCGTCGATACCGCTTTCATCTTCCATCATTAAAACACCGATCGGGCGGGAGCGGATAACAACGCCGGGAATCACCGGAATCTGGCCCAAAACCGCAGCATCGATGGGGTCGCCATCATCCGATAAGGTATGGGGAATAAAGCCATAGTTGCAGGGATAGTACATTGCGGTGTGCAGGAACCGGTCGACAAACATGGCACCCGACTCCTTATCTAATTCGTACTTAACGGGAACCCCCCCAATGGGTATTTCGATAATGACATTGACGTCGTAGGGAGGGTTTTCTCCAATCGGTATTCGATCTATTATCATGCGATTGCTCCTTCAGCATTGGAACCAGGACCTGGTGCTACGGGAATGCGAAACGTAAAGGTCGCACCTTTTTCCAGTTGGCTATCGACCCAGATATCGCCGCCAAATTGGCTGATAATCTCTTTACAAATAGGAAGGCCAAGACCGCTACCCTTTGGTTTTCCACTCACCTGGTTGCCGACTTGTTGAAAGCGTTCAAAAACTTTTTGATGGTCGCGCGAATCGATGCCTCTACCATTGTCCTGCACACTGACAACCAGGTAATTTTCTTCAACTTTCGCTGTTATCCACACCTCTCCCTGGTTTGTGTCACAGAATTTTACCGCATTAGAGATGAGATTAATTATCACTTGCGTAAGCCGGTCCGCATCCACGTCTACTTCGGGGAGATTTTCTGGAATGCTGACTTGCAATAATATGCCGGTACCCTGCTGGAACAAGCCGGCCGTCGCACCAATCGCCGCATCAATCACTTCTTTAGGATCCAGTACTCGCATATCCCACTCAAGCTTTCCGGATTCCATCCGGGCGATGTCGAGAACATCATCAATCAGGCGTGTCAGGCGCTCGCTTTCCTTGACGATAATGCCCATAAATTTCTCTCTTTGATCCGTTGGCATATCAGGACTGTCAAAGATAATCTCGGAAAAGGAACGTATCGACGTCAATGGGGTTCTCAGTTCGTGACTGACCGTGGATACGAATTCGTCTTTTAGCTTGTCCAGCTCCAGCAAGCGAATATTGGCGGTTTTTAGATCATTTGAGGCATTCTCAAGCTGGACCGATTTCTCCTGCAACTGCCTGCTATACTCGATTATTTGCGATGCCTCATCGACAATTTGCATCATTTCATCAATGTCGTGTACTTCCTCGCGCACCACCGAGGAGACCATAATTCGCGCCGAGGCCGAGCCAATGGCACCCGCCAGTTGTCGTTCGCCAAAGGCAACGAAATCGGCATCTGCCGGGCTAGTATCTTCAAGCTTTCGTTCCAGCAATCCCTCATAACGACCAAATGCTGCTAGCATTTTCGGCTCGCCAATAAATCGGCCCACAAGATTTCTTATTTCTCCAATGGTTATATTGCCGCGCCAGAATCCTCGCCCGCCAGTCGTTTTCTTGAATACATCGACAAAAAGGATCGCCTGGCTGCGCTCGACAATACTTTGCGAGGTAAATATTGAAACGCACAGGAAAAGACCTATATTGACGAACATTGTCCAAAACAGGGCATGGGTGATGGGATCGAGTCCCTGCAGTCCAAACAGGGCATAGGGTTTTAACATTTCGATGCCAAAGGGCCCATTCGATAAAAAGCTCTCGGAAAGCCATCCGGAACGGGCAAAAGACGGCATCAGCAGGGTATAGAACCAACACAAAAACACGCCACCCAGACCCGCAAAGGCACCCGCACGACTCGCCCCCTTCCAAAAAATTCCACCGATAATAGGGGGTGCGAACTGCGCGGCGGCAGTGAAGGATACCAGCCCTATCGATACTAATGCGTAAGAATCGCCGATAAGCCGTACATACGCGTATCCCAGCAGCAACATCAAGCCGATCGTGACACGGCGAATGGATAGGATGAGGCCGGTTAAATTGGTACGCTCATTAAGATGCAGCCCGGCAATTCGTATCAGAACCGGCATCACGAGATCGTTAGAGACCATCGTGCTCAGCGCTATGGTTGCCACGATAATCATTCCGGTGGCAGCCGAGAGTCCGCCGATAAACGCAAGCAGCGCGAGGGCCTCCTGTCGTTCGGCCATGGGCAGAGTCAGTACGAAGGTGTCTGCATCTACCCCGCCACCGGGGAAATGCAGGAGACCGCCAAACGCGATCGGCAATACGAATATATTGATTAGCAGTAAATAGAGTGGGAATAGCCAGATAGCTTTCTTGAAATGTGATTCATCCACATTCTCCACTACCGTCACCTGGAACTGTCGCGGCAGAAAAATGATCGCCGCCATCGACAGTACCGTGAGTGAAGCCCAGCTTCCGTATCCACCGGCGCCTTCAATTATGAAAAGTTTCGCCAGGTTTTCAGAGCTTTGTGCCCGCGAAAAAATGTCGCCAAAGCCGTTGTAAACACCATAGGTGACAAATAAACCGACGGCGAGGAATGCCACTAGCTTAACCACAGATTCGAACGCAATGGCGACCACCATGCCCTCGTGATGTTCGCTCGCATCGATGTGTCGCGTACCAAACAGGATAGCGAATACAGCCATGAAAATAGCCACATAAAATGCCGTGTCGGTAAGAATTGGCACGCTACTCAAGTTCTTCGGCATGATAATTTCAGGATACTGTACGAGTAAACTGAAGCTGGTTGACACAGCTTTCAGTTGCAGTGAGATATATGGCATGATACCGATAACCGCAATGATCGTCACAAGGCCGCCAAGATAGGAACTCTTGCCATATCGTGAAGCGATGAAATCCGCGATAGACGTAATACGGTTGATTTTGGATATCCTGATAATCTTACGAATAAAAAACCAGCCAAGAATGAATGCCAGCGTGGGGCCAATATATATTGGTAGAAAACCGACACCGCTGGACGCAGCACGTCCAACACTTCCGTAAAATGTCCATGAGGTACAATAGACCGCTATCGAAAGCGTGTAGATATAAGGATTTGCGATCAGACTCCGATTCTGATCAGCTCGCTTGTCACCCCAGTAGGCAATTGCAAACAGTACGCATAAGTACAGGAAGGCAACAGCAGCAATTGTATAACCCTGTAGCATAAGCTAGAACTTCTCGGCGGTATCAATTGACTCACTGCCGGGTTTCTCTTTTGTTACACTAGAATTGTTGCCTTCCTCATCGTTGCCTTCCGTGTGCTCTACAATAAGCATCATCAGTGTAATTAGCGCCGCCCAGGCGATGATTAAATAGAGAAACAGTACAGGGATTCCCGCGACTAATACGGGCTTATCAAATATCAGGATAAATGGCGGACTGAATAATAAAATTCCCAGAATGAACAATATGGCAATTCGCTCACCAGAAAACTCTAAACGGTTCATAACATCCGGCAAACCTGATCGAGCTGATCAGCTCCAGTAAGTTGAAGCGGCGGCAGGAAAATTTGATCCATATTCATCACCAGCATTTTGCGATCACTATTGGGTATCGCCGTCACCCAATAATTCCATTACACGCTTTAAAATATCGCGCGTGGAGAATGGCTTTGTCATGTAGGCGTCGGCACCCAGCGACATGCCTTTTTCGCGCTCGGAGTCTCTGCCCTTGGCTGTCAGTATTATAATCCGGATGGATTTCCATAGCGGGTTAGCACGAATTTTCTCACAGACTTCGAAGCCGTCTAGCTTTGGCATCATCACATCGAGTATCAACAGATCTGGAGCTGTCTCTTTAGTCTTTTCTATTGCTTGCTCACCATCGTAGGCGACCACGACCTTGTATCCGGCGCTTTTCATGACGTATTCAAGCGACGTGACTATGTATTCTTCATCGTCGACTATTAAGACGGTTTTACTCATTTATTGCTCCTTAACTTGACCCGGTGCCCTAATAAAAAACACCACCCCTCAGAGTGCCAGGTACTCATGCCGCAGCTCTTCATTGTCGAGTACTTCTTGCGCTGAACCACGGAAAGCGATTACCCCGGTATCCAGTATGATGGCACTGTCGGCAAGTTTGAGCGCTGCTATGGCGTTTTGCTCGACGATGATCGTGGTGATACCGGCTTCTTTGACTTCCTGTAAAATTCCTTCGATCTCGTGCACGATAACCGGCGCCAGGCCTTCATAGGGTTCGTCGAGCAACAATAACTTGATATCACGGGCGAGTGCCCTGGCTACCGCCAACATTTGCTGCTCACCCCCTGAGAGCGTTATTGCATCCTGCTTGCGACGCTCTTCCAGGCGCGGGAAATGCTGGTAGATGCGATCCAGCGACCAGCCTGTCGGTTCGGCAATTTGTGCGAGAAACAGGTTTTCCTCAACCGTCAGCCCGGGAATAATGCGCCGGTCCTCCGGCACCAGTTGAATCCCCGCCTGGGAGGCCTGGTAGGCAACCAGATCATGCATTGGTTTTCCCTTCAGATAAATTTCCCCACTTCTAATTTCAGGCTCATCCGCACGTGCAATGGCTCGCAAAGTCGATGTTTTACCGGCACCGTTACGTCCCAGCAGGGCTACGATTTCCCGCTCGGCGATATCGAAGGATACGCCCTGAACAATGTAAGATTCGTTGTAGTAGGCGTGAATGTCACGGCATGAAAAGAATGCGTCCTGTATTCCATCGCTGTCAACTGTCGGGTTTGCGCTGGAACCAGGTTCACTGGGACCAGGCTCATTTTTAGCGACCGCGGCGTTGGTATTTGACGTTGTCATCCCAGCTCCCCACCCAGATAGGCCTCGATGACAACCGGGTTACCCTTGAT
>Ga0164315_10000483_pt1 | contig 27596 bp, 29 predicted proteins | sample GuaBasSedimGuay6_FD_113737 | JGI IMG/M metagenome (GOLD analysis project Ga0164315, IMG submission 113737) | Subseafloor sediment microbial communities from Guaymas Basin, Gulf of California, Mexico - Guay6, Core 4569-2, 0-3 cm | ecosystem: Environmental > Aquatic > Marine > Hydrothermal vents... | reverse complement strand
TACTGCCGTAATCTTAATGACAAATGTTTTGTCGATAGTCTCGCTAGAAAAAAATGAGGAGGCAATTATCATTGTCCTAGAAAAGTTTGTCTTGAAGTTACGGGAACGTCCATATATGCCCCATGAGCGGAGCGAGTGCTTTGGGTACATTTTTACCAACATTAGGCGCTTTAAGCGACGCGGTCTGGAAGCAAAAGGGCTTTCGTGCCATGGTCTCGCTATGTGAGTAAGCTTTTTAGAAGCCGTCCGCTACTAAAAAAGGGTAAGAAACAGGTAATAATAACTCATGATTATCTCAGATTCTGCTTGCGTGACCGGGATCTATATAACACCAGTGGCGACAGACTTGCCAACGGCAGTCGCCGAGGTGACAGCAGTGCGCGAAACAGGCCTGGAAGGAGACCGATATTTTCTGCGTAGAGGCACATGGTCCCATTGGCCCGGCGGTGGACGGCAGGTTACCTTAATCGAGGCGGAAGTGGTGGAGGCGCTGCAACAGACAATGGTTATCACCGCTGCCCAATTAAGACGCAATATTCTTACTCGCGGCGTGAAACTCAACGATCTGGTGGGTGTTGATTTCGGAGTTGGTGAGGTGGTGATGAGAGGTGTGCGCCGGTGTGAACCCTGCGCTCATCTGGAAAAACTCACTGTGTCTGGTATTGCCCTGGCACTTAATGATCGCGGAGGCTTGCGGGCGGATATCCTGTGCGGAGGAATGATTCGCCCGGGTGACAAGCTGAAACTGATTGAAGCAACAGGTAGATCAGTCTGATCAATCAGAAACAAGATATTTTTGCAGGTGCTGCGCGGCCTGATTAACCAGGCGTTGGCGCGATTCCTTCGCCCCCCAGGCGCAGTGGGGCGTAACGATTAAATTTTTAATACCAGGGTCGAGAAGTACGTGGTCAGGGGGAGGGGGTTCTTCGTTGAGAACATCGAGGCCGGCACCGCCAATGCTGTTGCTTTTTAGAGCCAGCGCGAGCGCCTGTTCATCGACGATACTACCGCGAGCGCAATTGATGAGCAGGGCATCCTTCTTCATCAGCTCTAATTCCCGAGTGCTAATCAGATTGCGGGTATTACTTGCCAGTGGACAGTGGATGCTTACTATATCTGCCTGTTGCAGGAACTGCTTCAGCGGTAAGCGGGTTACCTCGCCGGTCGCGGGTGACCTGCCTGGCAGAGAGGCCGCGGTAATTTCCATGCCAAAAGCACTGCCTACAGCGGCGACAGCGCGACCCAGTACGCCATAGCCAATAATGCCGAGGGTAAGTCCGCTCAATTCCCGCACCGGAAAATCTAACAAGCAAAAGTAGTCACTCTTCGACCAGCGGCCATCCAGGGCTGAGTCTGAATAATTCTTCAGTTGCGTGGTGAGTGCCAGAATCAGGGCGAAAGTGTGTTGAGCGACGGACGGTGTACCGTAATCGGTGATGTTGGTGATGGTTATCCCACGCGCCTCGGCTGCTTCCAGATCTACGGCGTTGGTTCCAGTAGCCAGTACACCAATATATCTGAGCTGGGGAGCGGCGTTAATTTCCTGTTCCCTGATTGGCGCTTTGTTGGTGAGCACAATGTCCGCTCCGGCGATTCTTTCTGCAACCTGTTCAGGGCTAGATGTGTAATAAACCTGCCAGCTTATATCTGGCATATCCAGTATTGGGTCGAGATTGAGATCCGCCGGACGAAGAGAGTCTGCGTCGAGTAGTACGCCGTTGAACGGTTGCATGATTAATTGTCCTCGTTTTCTGTAAACAATATAGGCATTGAGATTGTAAGAAGTTATATTATCCAGGATTCCATCAATATACTCTGGAGCAGGCCGTTTAAATGCCCGACAAACCACGCATTGAAATACACTATTGCCCAGCCTGCCACTGGTTGCCACGCTCAGCCTGGATGGCGCAGGAACTACTCCATACTTTTAATGATGAATTGGCGGAAGTCGCGTTGTTACCGGCCAGTGAGAGCGGCAGGTTTGAAATTCGCCTTGGCCAGCAGCTGATATGGGATCGTAAGCGTGATGGTGGTTTTCCGGATATCAAAACCTTGAAACAAAGAATACGCGATGAAGTTGCTCCTGACCGCGCCCTCGGTCATCTCGACAGGTAGTTTGCATGTTTGTTTGGCATAATACCCTCCGGCAAACATTACCCGCTTGCAATCACTATTTTACGAACAACAAAAAAAAGGATCAATTATGTCTGGTCAAGTAATCAGGGCCTACGATCGTATTATTTTGCAACATCCCGGTGTGGTGATGGCGGTCGTCCTCCTTATTACGGTTGCGTTAGCGTTTGGCCTGCCCAACTTTAAGCTAGATGCCTCTGCCGACTCATTAACGCTCGAAAATGACGATGATCTCGACTACTTTCGTGAGATCAGTGAGCGTTATAGTAGTGGTGATTTTCTGGTTATAACCTTCACGCCCCTCGAAAATGCCGACCTGTTTTCTGATGAGGCGATTGCGACGATTGATGAACTGACTAATGATCTGAAGGAAATCGAAGATGTCGTCAGTGTACTTTCCATTGTCAACGTGCCTTTGCTGTACAGCCCCAGGATTACAGTTGCCCAACTCAAGGACGAGCCGCGTACCTTGCTGACACCGGGTATCGATCGGGCGCTGGCGAAACAGGAGTTTTTAAGAAGTCCTGTGTTCCGGAATTTAATCCTCAGCCCTGATGGGCAGACTACGGCCATACTGGCAGCCATTAAGCTGGATCAGCAATATATTGATCTGGTTCGTGGCCGGGATGCGTTGCGTTATAAGCGCAAAACGGAAGGGCTTAGCCCACAGGAAAGCGTTGAACTGGCGCGTGTTAGTAAGGAGTTTCTGGACTATCGAACTGCCCGTCAGGTGATCGACAAAGAGCGTGTTGCCGCTGTGCGGGGGCTGATGGATGGTTACCGTGACCGTGCGCAAATTTTTCTTGGCGGCCCGAGCATGATTACCTCAGACATGGTCGGTTTTATCGAAAACGATCTTGAGATATTTGGCGTGGGCATAGCATTTTTTATTGTGGCCACTTTGGCAGTGATATTCCGACAATTGCGTTGGGTCATGTTACCCCTGATCACCTGTGGGCTGACTGTGGTGATTATGCTTGGTTGGCTGAGCTGGATCGATTGGCGCCTGACGGTTATCTCGTCCAACTTTGTAGCGCTTTTGCTGGTATTAACCATGGCGCTAACCATTCACCTTATCGTCTACTACAGAGAGTTATACCGGGAAAATCCTGAGGCAAGCCAGCACGAACTGGTGCGCGAGACAGTAAACTTTATGGCGCGGCCCTGTATTTATACTGCGCTTACTACTGTGGTGGCATTTGCGTCGTTGGTGGTAAGTGGCATCCGCCCGGTGATAGATTTTGGCTGGATGATGACGATTGGTTTGCTGGTAAGCCTGATGTTGGGTTTTGTGGTTATTCCCGCCGGCATGATGCTCATAGGTAAAGGCAAGAATAACCGCAAAATCGATCACTCTACCCAATTGCCGGCACACTTTTCTGATTATACCGAGCGGCACGGTAATTGGGTGTTGATACTGTCCGTTACCCTGGCGCTTGTTGCCGCTTATGGTATCAGCAAGCTGGAGGTCGATAACCGTTTTATTGATTATTTTAAAGCCGATACAGAAATTTATCAGGGGCTATCTGTTATCGACCAGAAGCTTGGCGGTACCACACCCCTCGATATAGTGATTCAGGCGCCGGAAAGCGCCAGCATTCCGCTAACTATTGGCCTGCCGGGCAATGATGAAGATTCTTCGCAGGCTGAAGAGGACCCCTTTGCGGAGGAGGGTGACCCCTTTGCGGAAGATGATCCGTTTGCCGAGTCCGACCCCAACGAGGAGGTAAGCAGTTACTGGTTTACCCGGGCTGGGCTGGAAGATCTGGAAAAGATCCATACTTTTCTTGATGCACTGCCCGAAATAGGCCGTATAGATTCGTTAGTAACATCTTTCCATGTTGCCAATGATCTTACCGGTCACCGCATGAATGACTTTGAGCTGGCCGTTATGCGCAAAAGTCTGTCGCCGGAAATGGAAGAATTTCTAATAACGCCTTATCTAAATGAGGGAAAAAATGAAGCGCGTATGACTATGCGTACTGCTGAAAGTGTCGGCTCTTTAAATCGGCAGGAGCTGCTTGATGACATCGATAGCTTTTTGATCGACGAGATCGGTATGAAGCCCGATCAATTCCGGTCGTCCGGTCTGTTAGTGTTATATAACAATATGCTGCAAAGCCTGTTCCACTCGCAAATCGTCACTCTGGGTGTGGTTTTTCTTGGCATTATGCTGATGTTTATGGTGCTGTTCCGCTCGGTGTTGCTCGCTTTTATAGCGATATTGCCCAATTTGCTGGCGGCTTCAGTGGTGTTGGGTGTTATGGGTCTGGCGGGTATCCCACTCGATATGATGACGATCACTATTGCCTCGATTACGGTAGGTATCGGTGTCGATGACACCTTGCATTATATTTACCGTTTCCGTGAAGAATTCCCCAAAGACCGGGACTATATTGCCACTATGCACCGCAGTCACACCTCGATTGGTATTGCCATGTATTACACGTCGGTAGTGATTATTGTCGGGTTTTCCGTGTTAGCACTGTCAAACTTTATGCCCTCAGTCTATTTTGGTTTACTCACGGGCCTGGCCATGCTGGTAGCCCTGGTGGCGTCTCAGACCCTGCTGCCAAAGCTTATTTTGTTATTCAGGCCGCTGGGGGATGGTCGGGCATAATGGGGTCACTAGCTGTCTTCCAAAAACCCCTATTTATCAATGAGTTGCTATTATGGATGGCTATTTTGCCAAACAATTTTGCCAAACAAGCTTGACAGTTCTGGTGCCGTCGGTTAGTTTTTTATTTGCGGATTAAAAGAATATTGTTGTCCCCATCGAGGATACAAAGTTAACGGTGGAGGCACTGCGGCCGGACAAAAAAATCTGTCAATAGCAAAAAATAACAGTATAAACATGTAGATACGAGGAGAAAAATATGGCCACTGCTGATATAGAAGCCCGCGTAAAAAAAATGGGGGAAGGCGATACCCTTACAATTTCCCGTGCCGAGTTTCGTGATGCCTGCGATGAAGATGACAAAGTTGTTTATTTGACTGTAGCCCGACGTATGGGCAGGGCTAATAAGAAGTGGGTAACGATTGAGGAAGACGACTTCATTTTTGGGCCGCCACCAGCCAAGTAAAAATGTTGCTTGCTCCGCTGTTATGGCGGAGCGTACTCCTTCCGCTTCAATACCTGAGACTGCCCTTTATTAATAATGGCCGTCACGAAGAGGGGTGCTGGCTTGCGCATCGATTATCCTGGTAAGTACTTTTACCGTTCTTGCCCGTGCTACCCGTTGGTTCCTTCAGTTCCCTCCATAATGGGTTATGGTCATCGCTAATTTTTTGTACAGGCCCACTGCTTACATCATCTATTTTCGCTGTAGTGCACTTATTAGTTAGCAGTGTTCTATCAGCGGTGTAGTAACTGCCTCATCAATCATCTTCCTGTCAACAAACATCTAAATACATCAGATCGCCATGTTTTGCATCGGTGAGTTTGCCTGTACTGCAAAAAAAGAATAACCATTGTCATAAAACTGCCAAAAAACTTCCTTAATCTTTACGCAGACGCAAAGAGAGCCAACATCAGCTTCGCTCCAATTGTGAAGTAACAGTTGTGGATAAATTCCATGATCGGGTGTTAGCCAGAGGATGGGAGGAGAGCATGAAAACACGCACTCCCCATTGTCCTTGCGCCACTGACAGGGCAAACACTACAAAATTTCTGCCCATCAACCAAAAGAGGATGCTATACATGAAACGTCGCTTAAACCCCTTATCCATAATAAACAGGGATCGACCTTCCCTGGTCAGCGGAACAGCGCTAATGGCCGGTACTCTGCTATTTAGTGCCGGTTCCCTGGCGTCCATAGATGACGCCACCGTGCAGAAATTAATTGCCCAGGTAGAGATGCTCAATGCGAGAGTCCAGGAGCTGGAATCGGCAGATGAAACACTGCGCACTGAGAATGTGGCGCTGCGTGAAGCAACGACCGAAAATGCCAAAGTCGCCCAGGAGTCAGCCAAAGCATCGGCGGGGCTCAGTGAGAAACTGGCGTGGGCAGAGCGAATCAAGCTCAAAGGTGATTTTCGCTACCGCTATGAAAATATCGACGATGACACGAAAGATGACGACCGTGATCGACAACGCATACGTGCTCGCATTGAAGCAAATTCTCAGGTGACGGATACCTGGAAAGTGGGCTTTGGACTGGCATCAGGGGGTGAAGATCCCGTATCAACCAACCAGACCCTTGGTGATGGCGGCAGCACAAAAGGCATTAATCTTGATCTCGCCTATTTCGACTGGACAGGGCTTGAAAATACGCATGTGTTAGGCGGCAAGTACAAAAACCCATTCTACAGACCTGCCAAAAATGCGTTGATATGGGATGGTGATTACCGTCCAGAAGGCATCGCTTTTCAATACGATAACGGGTTTTTGTTCAGCAATGGTGCCGTTATGATGCTGGAGAGTGACAATGATTCTGGCGATGAGGACACGATAACTTCATGGGGTCTCCAGTTCGGTATCAACACCGCTTTAAGCGATACCTTTCAGCTGATTACCGGCGTAAGTTATTACAATACTCCCGTATCGGGCGAGCCACTGCAATTTGACCCTGATGACTCGTTCGGCAACAGCACTATCGTTAATGCTGATGGCGATCTAGAATACGCATACGACTTCGAAAGCCTGGAGCTGTTTGCCGAGCTGCGCACAACAGTTGCCGATCTACCGGCCAGTGTATTTGTTGACTGGGTGGAAAATCAGGATCCTGACGATGATAATACCGGTTGGGCGATAGGGGCTAAACTGGGTAAGGCCAAAAAGCGAGGCACCTGGCAGTTGGGCTATACCTACCAGGATCTTGACGCAGACGCAGTACTGGGTCTCACTACAGACTCCGATTTTGGTGGTGGTGGAACCAATGTTAAGGGTTCCCTGATCAAAGCAGCTTACGCTCTCGATACTAACGTTTCCTTTGCGGTTGCCTACTTCATCAACGATAAGGGCGACGACGAAACTGACTACGATCGCCTGCAAGTGGATTTGAAATATAAGTATTAAGGCCTGATAGGTATGAGCCGGCCTGTGTGCGACCAGCGCCAGGCTGGTAGTCAGGGGGTGGCAATCAAGGAACGGGAATCAAGGAACGGCAATCAGGGGATGTACGAGTTGAAAGTTGACTTGTACATCTCCTGATTTACATTGCCAATCAGCACTTTTCATACCACATCTTTTTGCAACACATGCGCGCCTACACGCAACTTTAAACCCTCAGCCCCTTTCGTGGCGGCCTACTCAATGTTACTTTACCAGCCTGATCTATTTTGCGTGGTTAGCAACAACCGCCAGGGCCGGCTGGAGTAATGAAAATGAAGTTGCAAAGATTATCAAACCAAACGCTATTAGTAGTTGCTGCCAGCCTGTTTTGCTCGCCACTGTTAGCGGATAAGGAAACTGACTGGATCGAACTGCAGGAAGGTTACGAAGGCAAAGTAATTGGCGCCAAAGTACATCGTATAGAGACCTCAGATGATGGGGCAGGTAAACAGATCACTGTTGGCATTCCTAAAAGTGCTATTAAAAGTACTGACCAGATTGAGGAAATAGTCGTGGTTGGTAAGGCGCCTAAAAAAGATCAGGAGCCCAGCAAATTGAACGTCCGTTACGAATGGGCGGACGATTACGAAAAAGACTATTACGGCCTCATCATCACCCTGGGTGAGGAGAGCAATTACCCAATTCGATTGTATCTTAAGGGCGACACCGAAGCGCCGTAACAGGCTCTGAAAAACATTTTCCCTGTTCACCCTATCGTTAGAAAATTCAGGTATAATGCGCCGCTCAAACCCCCGGTGCACTTCGGTCTGCACCTGTTTTTAACGCGGTAATCCTTCCTGATTCACCCCGAAGTAAACGAACAAATTAGTTTCTGCCTGGACCGTCCCACACTATTTTAGTGGGTAGGCTGATCCTGGAGATCATCTTAGAATGTCATTTGAATCCCTCGGCCTCAGGGCCGAACTACTCCGTGCTGTGTCTGAAAATGGCTACAGCGTTCCCACGCCCATACAACAGCAAGCTATTCCCCTTATCCTTGACGGACAGGACCTTATGGGTGGTGCGCAAACTGGCACTGGCAAAACTGCTGGTTTCACCCTGCCTTTATTACAAAGGTTAATGGCGTCCAACAAACAAGGCAATGGCCGTCGCGCTATCCGCGCACTGGTATTGACGCCAACTCGCGAACTTGCCGCGCAGGTCGGTGAAAGTGTCGAGACCTACGGTAAATACCTGCCTCTTCGCTCTACCGTTATTTTCGGCGGCGTTAATATCAATCCGCAAAAACAAAAGCTTCGTAATGGTATTGATATCCTGGTGGCTACCCCCGGTCGATTGCTCGATCATGTCGGCCAGAAAACTATCGACCTCTCACAGGTGGATATTCTGGTCCTCGATGAAGCCGACCGCATGCTCGACATGGGTTTTATTCACGATATCCGCAAAGTGCTCGCACTTTTACCCAAACAGAAACAAACACTATTGTTCTCAGCTACTTTCTCAGAAGATATCAAGCGCCTTGCCAGCGGCCTGCTCAAGTCACCGGCGCTGATTGAAGTCGCACGACGCAATACTGCTGCAGAGAGTGTCACCCAACTGGTTCATCCAGTCGACAAAGGCCGCAAGCGCGAACTATTGTCACTGCTGATTGGCTCCAATAACTGGCAGCAGGTGCTGGTATTTACCCGCACCAAGCACGGTGCTAATCGACTTTCCGAACAGCTTATCGGGGACGGCATCCACTCCGCCGCCATTCATGGCAATAAAAGCCAGGGGGCGCGCACCAAAGCACTGGCGGATTTTAAAGCCGGCAGGGTTCGCGTACTGGTAGCAACAGATATCGCTGCTCGTGGTCTAGATATCGACCAGTTGCCCCATGTGGTCAACTTTGAGCTACCCAACGTGCCTGAAGATTACGTGCATCGCATCGGTCGAACCGGTCGTGCCGGTAACGAAGGCGAAGCCATGTCGCTGGTCTGTGTTGATGAACTGAAGTTGCTCAGAGACATCGAGCGCTTGCTCAAGCGGGAAATCCCCAAAGAGATTGTCGAAGGTTTTACCCCCGACCCCACTATCAAAGCGGAACCCATTAAAAATGGCCGTGGTCGGCAACAACAAGGCCGTAAAAAGCCCTCTCATGGCGGCAATAATCGGCGCTCATCCTCACCATCGGGTAATAGCCGTTCGTATGGTCAATCGAATAACTCGAATCGATCAGGTAACAGGGCAAGGCGTAGCGCGTAAGTGGGTTAATAGTATGGGGTGGGGCTTATTCCCCGCCCCACCTGTATCAAGTCTCAGGCTCAAAACAACTTGCCTCGTGATGATATTCCGCCATCGATGGTCATCACAGTGCCGGAGATATATGCGGCACGATCCGAGGCCAGAAAAATAGCCAGATCGGCGACTTCCTCCGATTCAGCCATGCGACCAAAAGGCATATCATCGAGCATTTCTCGCCAGTTATCGGGGTTGATGCCTTTAGATTCGGCGCTTTGCTTCATGATGGTGACAATGCGATCTGTGGCGGTCAGCCCGGGATTGATGCCAACCACGCGAATATTGTCGGCAGGGCTGCCGCCGCCCAGGCCACGAGTGAATGCAGCGAGGCCGGCATTACCGGCGGTGCCGGCGATATAGTTGAATTCTTCTATCTCACCCCCGGCGACACCGATGATATTGATAATGACACCTTCGCCGCGATCCTTCATATGCGAGTACATCTCGCGGCACAGATTGATATACCCATAGACTTTCAGATCCCATGCGCTGCGCCAGGCAGCTTCATCAACGCCACTGAGGGAGCCGGCCGGTATGGCGCCAGCATTGTTAACGAGAATATCGGCTTCACTACAGGCGTCGGCCAGGGTGCTGACGTTTTCACTCTGTGATAAATCCAGCGCGTAAGTTTGTACATTAACGCCGTGCCTGCTGGTAATTTCGCTTTGCGCCGTGTTCAGGTCTTCGAGTGAGCGGGCCGCCAGGTGCAGGTGACAACCTTCTTCAGCTAAACGCTCAGCAACAGCGCGGCCAATACCACGCGAACCACCGGTGACAACGGCTGTTTTGCCTTTGAGCCTAAGTTCCATATCTTGGTCCCTTGTTCTATTTTTGTGATTTTAAAGCGTTTCTAAAGGCTCAAAGCCCAGGGGCAATCACTCTAGTGACTGTTAGCCGGCGGCCCATCGGGAATGTCGGGGCCTTCGGGTGTGGGCTCTGACACCGTTACCTTAACTTTTTCAGGCTCACTTTTTTCGTCCTTGCCAAAGTTGCGTCTTAATTCAGCGAACTGTTCCAGACGCGCCTGTACTCGACCATTGATGGTATCGGGTGGGAATTGACCCTGTTCATCTGCTTCGCCGGCGGGTATGCCGGTGAGCAGCGAGATGGCCTCATCAACGTGGCTGATAGGGTAAATGCTGAACTGGCCCTGTTCTATGGCATTGGTTACATCCGGGCGCAGTAGCAGGTTTACAACGTTTTTTGCGGGAATAAGTACGCCCTGGTCACTGGTAAGCTCCCGTGCGTTACAGATATCAAAAAATCCTTCAATTTTTTCGTTAACACCACCAATAACCTGCGCCCTGCCATGCTGGTTCATTGAACCAGTGATGGCAAAACTTTGCTTAATGGGTAGGCCGCTTAAGGATGACAGGAGTACGCAGAGCTCTGCCATAGTAGCGCTATCGCCATCGACGCCACCGTAGCTTTGTTCAAAAGCAAGACTGGCGGTCAGTGACAGTGGCGCTTTCTGTCCGTAGCGCGCACCCAGAAAACTGCTGAGGGTAAATACACCTTTGGTATGAGTGGGACCGCCCATATCAGACTCGCGGGCGATATCGATAAGCTTGCCGTCGCCGAGTCGGGTAGTGGCAGTGATTCTGGAAGGCTGACCAAAACTAAAGTTGCCCATTTGCAATACAGACAGACCATTGACCTGTCCGACGACTTCGCCGGTGGTATCTATCATCACCTGCTCGCGGAGGATACCTTCCTGAACTCGGTCCCTTACTCGGTCAACACGCTCTACCTGGGTTTTAATAACTTTGTTTACGTCTTCTTCAGTAGCGACACTGCGCTCTGCCTGTGTTGCCCAGTAGCTCGCTTCACCGAGCAGATCGCTGATGCTGCGCATGTGTGTGGAAAGTTTTTCAGAATCGTCCACCATGCGCATACTTTGTCTAATGACCGCTGCAACGGCAGTTTTATCAAAGGGTACGAGTTTTTCATTGCGAACCATAGTCGCGATCATACGTGCATAGAGAAAGTCATTCTCCGGATTGCGATCCAGTTGGGCCTCAAAATCGGCTGGCACCTTAAACAGCTCGGCAAAGTCGGGATCGTAGGCATAGAGCATGTAGTAGAGCATGCGATCGCCGAGCAATACGACTTTTACATCGAGAGGAATAGGCTCGGGCTCCAGGGATATGGTGCTGACCAGACTCAACGCCCGCTCCAGAGATTCGATGCGTAACTCGCGGGCATATAATGCCTGCTTCAGGCCCTCCCAGGCGTAAGGCTGCATTAGCAGTTTACGTACTTCAAGAACCAGGTAGCCGCCGTTTGCCTTATGCAGGGCTCCGGGTTTAATAAGGGTGAAGTCGGTGCTAAGCATACCCATATAAGCTTTATTTTCTACCCGGCCCAGCAAATTACCGTAACTGGGATGATCTTCAAAAACCACGGGCATACCCGTGGTTTCACTATTGTCGAGCATGACGTTGATTTCATAACGACTAAGCGAGTTTTGCTGTATTTGAGGCATACCACCCGGTGCGGCCTCCGCGGGACGAAAGTCTGCTGCATTAGCGATGATGTCGGCCTGAACGGCGCTCAGGTAGTTGAGCATCTGTGGAAGGTCGGCATATTTTTGACTGAGCGTTTCGATATACAGACCGACCGCTTCCATGGTGACTTCATGGTTAACACGCATGAATTTTTCACGAGCTTCTTTGCGCCAGGCGGGCACGGATTTTTGCAGGATTTCACGCAACTGTTCGCGTAGCTCCTGGTTCGCCTCTTCAATTTGTTTTTGTTCCGCCTCGGTGAGATTTTCAAAAGTCTCCGGATTAATTTCTTCGCCATTGACCATGGGAATGAATGAAAAGCCTTCGGCACCCTGATATAACTTGACGCTTTTTTCCTTGGCAGAATCGTGTAACCCTCTGAACACGTTTTCCTGTTTCTGCTGTAATTCCATTTCAATCTGTTGTGCGCGAGCCTTGTATTCATCAGTATCAAAGGCCTGCGGGATCGCTGTTTTGAGGTCTTCTACCAGATGTTGCATATCCTCACGCAGAATGACACCTCGGCCCGGCGGCAGTTCTATGCGGATCGGTTTTGAGGCATCCTTGAAGTTATTGCCATAACACCAGTCCATCGGTACCGGGCCGCGCCGGGCCAGATCCTGCAGATACTGATTCACTGCGGTATATTTACCAACGCCTGGTGGGCCAAGCACATAGAGGTTATAACCTTCGCTCTGCATGCCTAACCCAAAACGAATGGCCTCGAGGGCCCGATCCTGGCCGATAATATCGGTCAGGGTTTCCAGGTCGTTAGTGGTTTCAAATTCAAATTGCGTAGCATCGCAACAGTTGGGCAGTTCATCAAAAGTCAGTGCTGCTACCTGGTTACCGGTTTTGCTCATTGCTTTATTCCTTAGCTATATTCCCTGGCTATCTGGTCTTCGCTACCTAGTCGTTATCGTCTATCGATAAGGCCTTAAGACTAACGGATTTATCGAGCGGCATCCACGGCCATAGCAGCTAAAAATAGCAACTAGAATATGAGCCGCATTAACCAGTTGCGATCCAGCTCTTTTTTGCAACCGCTGTATTGTGCCGCGTAAGTTTTGGCGCGCCGATCCACCCTGGCGGCAACATTAAGCAACCATTTTTTATTTTTGTAGGAACCTCTGGCATATCCGCCGTGACCTTCGTGGTAGTTAAGATACTGATTGCGAGCATCCCATTTGGAGACACCGTTCAGGCGATGGCTTTTGTTTATGTACCAGAACATGAAATCGATGGCATCACTGAAGTCGTCGCGGTCGCTAAAACGGGAGCCTGCTTCGCGCTGATAGTCTGCCCAGGTGCCATCCTTCGCCTGAGCATATCCATAAGCAGAGCTGGCCCGACCCAGGGGAATAAAGCCTAAAAACCAGCGCATGGGTGGTTTTGCGTTTGCCTTAAAAGAAGACTCCTGGTACATGATCGCCATCGGTACGTGAACAGGTCCGCCCCAGCGTTTGGCTGCGGCTTTCGTGGCGTGATACCAGCTGCGTTTTTCTTCAAAAATATCACAAATATTATTAGGTTTGTCGGGTACTGAGGCACAGCCAGCCAACCACAAGCTGCCGACCAGTAGTAGCAGCGGTGTAGTGTGTCGGGGGATCAATTATTTTGTTGTTTGGCGTTGAATTTGGCCAGTTGTTCAGGCGTCGCTGTGGTCTGATATTTGTCCTTCCATTCATCGTAAGGCATACCGTACACAAGCTTGCGGGCGGCCTCGTAATCGGTGGAGTCGCCGCGCTCTTCAGCGGCTGAGACATACCATTTTGCGAGGCAGTTACGGCAAAAATCTGCCAGATTCATGAGTTCAATATTTTGTACTTCCCTGTGTTCATCGAGGTGTTTTAATAAACGGCGAAATACTGCCGCTTCGATTTCAGTTTGGGTACTCATTAGCTGATTTCCTCTCCTTGTGCCTGCTTGTCGGCATGGTACGACGAACGTACCAACGGGCCGGAAGCTACGTGGTTAAAACCAATAGAGTAAGCGTAGTCACGGTACTCAGCAAACTCATCGGGGTGGACATAACGGTCTATTGGTAAATGATTTTTTGATGGTTGTAAGTACTGACCGATAGTGAGCATTTCAACATCGTGCTCACGAAGATCATCCAGTGTGGCCAGTAACTCCTGCCTGCTTTCACCGATACCCACCATTAGCCCCGATTTACTGGGCACTGAGGGATTGCGGGCTTTGTAATCCTGCAGTAGTTTTAGTGACCACTGGTAGTTAGCGCCGGGGCGGGCCTGGCGATAAAGGCGCGATACGGTTTCGATATTGTGGTTAAACACATCGGGTGGCGTAGCGGTAAGAATATCGAGTGCCGGCTCCATACGCCCGCGAAAGTCAGGCACCAGGATTTCAATTTGAATATCTGCACAATGGCGGCGGGTTTCCTGAATACACTCGGCGTAATGTTGTGCGCCGCCATCGCGTAGATCATCGCGATCAACAGAAGTGATTACCACATATCGCAACGCCATTTCAGCGATTGCGGAGGCGAGATGAGCAGGTTCTTCCGTATTCAGTGGGTTGGGTTTGCCGTGGCTCACATCGCAAAAAGGGCAACGACGGGTGCAGATGTCACCCATGATCATAAACGTCGCTGTGCCGCCACCAAAGCATTCGTTGAGATTTGGACAGGCCGCTTCTTCACACACCGTTGCCAGTTTATTTTTGCGCAGGATGTTTTTTATTCGCGTGACTTCCGGTGCATTGCGCAAGCGAATTCTCAGCCAGGGCGGTTTGCGCAGGTAAGTATCGTTAGGGATTACCTTGACCGGAATCCGTTCAACCTTGTCTGCATTACGCAGCTTTTCACCCTGGCGAAGCCGGCGGGTGCGTTTTACGGGTATCTGATCTGAACCTTTCATAGCGTCAGTGGTGGTTAGCTTTCTGTAGACCGTTAGCATGAATGTCCCACGGCCGGGTGTGCCAGGCTCTGTAACCCAGGTTGGCAGTGAGTTTATCAAGTAATTGTTCTTCAAGGGTATCGATTGGCGGCATCTGTCCCGCTGGTAACAGGTCTTTTAGCCGTGTCATTTCCAGGCCCGGATAACCGCAGGGATTGATGCGACTAAAAGGCTCCAGGTCAACATCGGCGTTCAAAGCCAGACCGTGGTAGCTGTTGCCCTTGCGAATACGCAAGCCAAGCGAGGCTATTTTGGTTTCATCCACATACACCCCCGGGGCTCTGTCGCGAGTCTCCCCCTGAATGCCGCAGTCTGCAAGCATCAGCTTAATACTGGATTCAATGGCACAAACCAGCTGTCGGACATTGAGTGAGAGTCTTTTCAGGTTGACCAGCACATAGATCACAATCTGACCGGGGCCGTGATAGGTCACCTGGCCACCGCGATCCACCTGCACCACGGGTATATCGCCAGGCATCAGCAGGTGTTCTGCTTTTCCGGCCTGTCCCTGGGTGAATATCGGTTCGTGCTGAACTACCCACAGTTGGTCCGGGCTATCTGAATTACGGGTCTCGGTGTAGGCTTTCATAGCCTCAAATACTGGTACATAAGGTTGCAGGCCAGGTCGGCACACTGCAAGAGATGACATGTCGATCCCTCACAAAACCATCTGCACCAGTGAACTGGACTTTAAGTCGATAAATATCGCTTTAAGCTGTTCTTCACCGGTAGCGGTGATGGTTACAGTCACCGATTGATATTTGCCTTTTTTGCTATCTCGCGTAGTGACTGCATTTTTACTGAAGCCCGGTGCGTGACGCTCCATCACTACCTGCACATGATGGCGAAATTCCTCGCACTTATTACCCATCACTTTAATAGGGTAAGCACATGGAAACTCAATTTTTGGAGTTTCGTTTTGTGGATCAATGCCACTCATCCGCCGAGTAAGCCTTTAAAAAATAGCACCAGGTGATCCCACAGGCGCGCAAAAAAACCAGCTTCTTCTATCGAGTGGTCGGCGAACAGTGGGATATCAAGCAGCTGCTGTTGCTGATAGGTAATGGCTAGCCTGCCGAGCTCACCTGTAGTCGTTAAGGGCGCTTCAATGACTTTATCAATGTGTACATTGCCGTCGAGCTGCTCTCTGGCCCCGCGGGGATAGGTGAGAAAAATGTCGCTATTGACGACCAGGTCTACAGCGTCTTCCTTGCCAAACCACACTCTGTTATCCGCTTTCAGGACATCGCCGGCGCTATAGACTTTGGCTGTCTCGTAGTATCGGAATCCGTAAGATAGCAGTTTCTGCGACTCCTGGGCGCGACCCTCCTCGGTGTTAGCGCCCATGACCACTGAGATCAGTCGCATATCGCCCCGTTTGGCCGAGGCGACCAGACAGTACCCGGCAGCTTCCGTGTGCCCAGTTTTGATACCGTCGACGGTTTTATCACGCCACAATAAACGGTTGCGATTGGGTTGCTTGATCCCGTTGTATTCGAAATATTTTTCTGCGTACAGTTTGTAGTGATCAGGATGATCAATAATCATGGCCCGGGCCAGCAGAGAAAGGTCTCGTGCCGTTGTTAGATGGCCCTCTGCAGGCCAGCCGGTAGCATTAAGAAAGTTACTTTTGTTCATGCCCAGTAATGTCGCTCGCTGATTCATGACATCCGCAAATGCAGATTCACTACCCGCGACGTACTCAGCCAGTGCGACTGTAGCGTCATTGCCCGATTGAACAATGATTCCGCGCAGCAGGTCCTCTATGGGCACTTCTGTACCTTCTCGAACAAACATTTTTGACCCGCCCATTTGCCATGCATTGACACTGATGGGAACCATGGCCGTGGCCGAGATTTTGCCGTTATCCATCTCTCCGGCGACAACAAAGCTGGTCATCATTTTGGTGAGACTGGCCGGGGGCAGCTGTAGATCAGAATTATTCTCTACCAGCACCTTGCCGGTATTGGCATCAATTAATATCCACGATTTAGCGGCGATTTGGGGTGGCGCGGGAATTAGCACATCGGGCTGTACCTCATTGGGGACGGGCTGTGCCCCCACAGACACAACGAACAGAGATTGGAGCGCCAATAGAGCCACTGCCAGATATTTACACATATGAATAACGCCTTATTCGTTCCGTTTGCTATAAATTTTTGCGCGATGGGGTCTGTTTATATAGACATAAACAGGATATTTAGAGCAGCTTATTCTAACACGGCCCACACTCCGTAAATTCGTTTTATGGTAAGCCTGTGCCAGACGTATTATAGACAACAAATGGACTGAAAGGTCCCTGCTGAATAAGTTGATCACGCAGTTGAAAAAGCTTTATCCGATTGGTAATTGGACCAATAACCACCTTGAACAGAGCGCTGTTCTCCGTTGGATGAACGGCTTCATGAACAGCAACTGGATAAGCAGTAATCCCCGAAACTTGCTGGCGATGCTGCTTCGCGGCCGTATAGGTGGTGTAGGCCCCTACCTGTAAAAAAGCCTTTGTCGATGCCGTGTCTGTGGTTTGTTGATACGGTCCTTTTAATGTGCTGCCAGCCGCGACAGATTCTCTGGGTAATGCCACTGAATTCTGCTGGAAAGCGACCGGGTCAATGACTGTCACTTCTACTCGAGCAGTACCGTGCGCAGCATAACCCAGTTTTTTTGCTGCGGCATATGACAGGTCAATAATGCGATCACTGTGGAAGGGTCCCCGATCATTGATTCGCACTATCACGCTGCGGTTGTTGGCCAGGTTTGTAACTCGCGCATAAGCGGGTATCGGCAAGGTTTTATGGGCGGCGGTCATACCGTACATGCTGTAGGTTTCGCCGTTAGAAGTAGGGTTGCCATGAAATTTAGTGCCATACCAGGAGGCCATGCCCACTTCTCGATAGCCTGCGGAAACGGGTAGCAGACGATAGGTTTTACCATTTATAGAGTAGGGGTTTTTATTGCCTGCGGCGGTAACAGGATCAATTCTGGGTACGGCATCAGCAATAGTCGAGACATCGACATCGTCTGGTGGCGGGCCATCGCGTATGACGCTCGGCAGTGACCCAGCACGTTGGCTAGACGCCTCTTTTGAGTCGGTACTCGTACAGGCGATTAACAGCAATGCCAGCGATAACAGCAAAATAGATTTAAGGTTGGGCATGATCAACTTGCCCTGCCAGCTCTTCGCTCAACTGGGTAACTGCCATGGCATAACGAAAGCTGGTGTTATAGCGGGTGATGGTATAAAAATTCTGGAAACACAACCAGAACTCCATGCCATCTTCGCCCTGTAATTTCAGAGGAATAGCTTTGGTGTCGGCGCTCATATCGGCGTTTGCTGGGCTAAAACCTTCCTGCTTGAGCTCGGCTAATGTGAGTTTTGGCTTTATGGTTTTATTGACGATTTCCTTGTTGTAGCCGCTGGTGATTCTTGCGCGTACGGCAATAACACCACCCTTCTGCCAACCATGGCGAGCAAAATAGTTGGCAATACTGCCTATGGCATCAACCGGGTCATTCCAGATATCGGCAACACCATCACCATTATAATCAACGGCGTAAGCACGGTAGCTGCTGGGCATAAACTGCCCGTAGCCCATGGCCCCGGCATAGGAGCCGGTAAGATTTAAAGGATTGAGGTTCTGTTCGCGACTGAGTAGTAGAAAGTTTTCCAGTTCGCGGGTAAAAAACGGGCTGCGCTTGGGGTAATCAAACGCTAACGTACTCAGAGCATCAATCACTCGATAGTTTCCGGTCATACGGCCGTAGTAGGTTTCGACACCGAGAATAGCAACAATGATTTCTATCGGTACACCGTATTCTTCCTGCGCTTTTTCAAGCGTGGGAAGATGTTCCTGCCAGAACTCAACACCCTGGCGGAGCCGCTTGTCAGTGACGAAAATCTTGCGGTAGTCTTTCCATTTCTTGACCTTTTCCGCCGGCCGGTTCATGGCATTGACGATAGACTGCTTGTAGATAGCCTCGTCAAATATCAGCTGTAAGTCTACTCGGTCATAAGCATGTTCCCTGACCATGTAGTCGATGAATTCCTGCGCCATGGCGTTTTCACTGTAGTTTCGCGAATCTTCCGTATAACCCCATTGCGCAACAGTACACAGCGCTACTATCAACCACCGCCAACTTGTTATCACTCTCACTGCCCCATCCTTTTTCTCTCTGTGCTAATCGCCATGAGTACGCCAAATCCGAGCAACAGGCTCACAATTGCTGTACCACCATAACTTACCATCGGTAGCGGAATGCCTACAATAGGCAAGATGCCGGATACCATACCTAAATTGACAAAAATATAGAAAAAAAATGTCAGTGTAATGCTCCCCGCTGCCAGTCGCCCGAACATACTTTGCGCCCGCAGGCTGATAAATATCCCACGCATGATGATCAGCAAATACAGTAACAATAAAAGCATCACGCCGACAAAACCAAATTCTTCCGACAACACTGCAATAATAAAATCGGTATGGCTTTCTGGCAGGAAGTTTAGCTGCGATTGTGTGCCTGACAGCCAGCCTTTACCGGTCAGACCTCCAGCACCAATAGCAGTGGTTGCCTGAATGATATTCCAGCCTGCCCCGAGCTTGTCCGACTGGGGATCGAGTAAGGTGATGATACGCAATTTCTGGTAATCGCGGAGCAAATAAAACCAGAACAGGGGGGTGGCGGTTAGCGCCACCACAAGTGCTGCACTCAGGTACCGTAGGCTCAAACCGGCAAGAAACAGGACAAAGCCACCGGCAGCGAATATCAGTAGCCCGGTACCCAGATCCGGTTGCATTCCCACTAGTACGGCCGGTGTAATGATGATCAGCAATGCCGCCATGACATGCTTGAAGCGCGGTGGCAGCAAGCGCTTGCCCATATAGGCAGATAACATCAGAGGCACGCCGATCTTTAGTAGTTCGGAGGGTTGAAAGCGAAAAAAGCCAAGATCTAACCAGCGTTGGGCGCCCTTGGCGCCTACCCCAAAAAAAATCACGCCAACCAGTAGCGCCAGGCCAATATAGTAAAGTACAAAGGCCCATCGCTCGAGAAACCGCGGTGGCACCTGCGCCACTATCAACATAGCAACCAGGCCGACTGCCATAAAAACGAGCTGCCGTTTGACGTAGACAAATTGTTGACCGCTGGCGCTGTGTAAAATTGCTATTCCGGTGGCCATCAAAGTAAGTAACAGCAATAGCAGCATCCAGTCGATACGCACCCCTAAACGGGATGTGCCCCAGCTATGGACTACCCTGCCGTATTCTTTTAACTGATGGTCAAATTCAGCCACTTTCTTCCACCTCAGGTGGTGGATAAAACTGTAGATAAGCATCGATCAGGTTGCGAGCCACTGGTGCAGCGGTAGAGGAGCCATGCTCGCCATTTTCTACGATCACGGCTACGGCAATACGCGGATTATCGGCGGGGGCAAAGGCGATGAACAAGGCGTGATCCAGTTGTAATTTAACCATTTTTTTGGCGTCATATTTTTCATTCTGTTTAATCCCTACAACCTGGGCGGTGCCAGTTTTACCAGCCATTTTGTAGTCGAGCCCGGTCACCGCTCGGCTCGCGGTTCCTCGCACATTGTGCACAACTCCGACCATAGCATCGGTGATGACTTGCCAATGTTTCGAGCCAATTTGCAGTATCTTATTATCTATTACCTCATTGTCGTGTGCTTCATTGTCGTCGGTCAGTTCGCTGTTTTCATTAGCAATAACCAGTCTGGGGCTTTTCACCAGACCTCGAGTTGCCAGGCGACTGGTGGCCACAGCCAATTGTATTGGCGTGGCAAGCATAAAACCCTGGCCGATGCTGACATTGACTGTGTCGCCAGGGTACCAGGCTACGCCTTGAACGCCGTGCTTCCAGTCTTTGGAAGGCATGATCCCTCTCGCTTCACCGGGAAGATCAATTCCGCTGGTAACACCAAAGCCAAATAACTCGCCATAATCATGCAGACGATCTATACCGGCTTTAAAACCGATGGTGTAAAAAAAAGTATCGCAGGATTGTTCTATGGCCTTATGTATATCTATGCGGCTACCATGACCACCGCGCTTCCAGTCGCGGTACTTGTGTTTTTTGTTATCAAGCTGGTAAAAACCGGGATCGTATACTGTATAGCTGGGAGAGATAATGCCACTGTCCAGTGCGGCGAGTCCGAAAACCGGTTTCACAGTTGAACCGGGCGGGTATTGCCCGCGTGAGGCACGGTCAAAAAGTGGACGCTCGGGGGAATTAACCAACGCGTCGTAGTTTTTGTGTGAAATACCCGTGACAAAAAGATTGGGGTCAAAGGATGGCGTGCTGGCTAGAGCTAATACGCCGCCCGTCTCCGTTTCTATCGCTACCACCGCGCCACGTTCTTCACCTAGCGCAGCCATGGCGATTTCCTGCAGGCGACTGTCGAGGTACAGGTGGAGATTTTCACCGGGCACAGGATCAATCCGTTCCAGCACACGCATCACGCGGCCACGAGCGTTGGTTTCTACATGCTCATAGCCGACCTCGCCAAGCAAGTCGGTTTCATAATATTTTTCGAGGCCGGTTTTGCCAATGGTATGGATACCCGCATATTGTTTACTGTTGAGAATACGGAGCTCTCGCTCGTTGATCTTGCCGGTATAACCAACTACGTGGGCCAGTTGATCAGCGAGTGGGTAATGCCTTATTAATTGCGCCGATATTTCGACGCCGTCGAGACGATACTCATTCACCGCGAGGATGCTTTGTTCCTGTTCACTGAGCTTATCTCGTAACGGTACGGATTCGTAGGGCCGACGCTGCTGGGCAAATTTGTTAAAGCGTTCAATTTCTGCCTCATCAAGATCGAGGAGCTGGTCAAGCTCCGCCAATAATTTGTCTATATTTTCACTTCTTTCGATGACAATGGACAAGGTAAAGCCGGGCCGGTTATCCGCGAGCAAAACCCCGTTGCGGTCGAAAACAAGACCTCGTGCGGGAGGTATAGCGCGCACGTGAATACGATTGTTGTCGGCCTGGGTGACGAAGTCCTGATGGCGATTAATCTGCAAATCATAATAGCGCCACACCAGCCCCCCCAGCATAATTAGCACCGCCAGTACTGCAACGCCGATCCGCACAGCGTACAGCCGCGCTTCCCAATGGGTGTTTTTCAGGGTTCGGTAATCACGCATATTCACGGAACTCGATAACGGTTTCGGTGATGTTTTTATCGATGATAAGGGTGTCCCGCATTGATTGACCAGGCCCGATAGAGTTGTTCGGCAAGCATAATACGCACCAGCGGATGCGGCAGGGTCATTGCCGACAAAGACCACTGTTGATTCGCTCTTGCCAGACAGGCCGTATCAAGGCCATCTGGACCACCGATTAGAAAGCTAATGTTGTTCCCATCGTTCTGCCAGTCGCGAAGGTTTTGTGCCAATTGTTCAGTGTTCCAGGCCTTGCCATCCACGGCAAGTGCAACCACGTGGTCATTTTTGGTCAGTGCCTTGAGCAGGGCTTTGCCTTCTAACTGTATGGCTCGATCAGGCGCTTCACCTTTGCGGCGCTGCGCCAATGGTGTTTCGACGAGTTCTATTTTTAACTCAACTGGCAAGCGTTTGGTATATTCCTGATACCCGGCCTGAACCCAGGCCGCCATTTTGCTCCCAACTGTGAGGATGCGCAGTCTCAATGTTGCTCACTCATTATCCATGGGTGCCAGATCCCCCGGTCGCATGGACCATAGTTTTTCGAGGTCGTAGAATACCCGAGTGGTGGGCAACATGACGTGAACAACGGTGTCGCCCATGTCAACAAGTACCCACTCTCCCAGGTCGACGCCCTCGATGCCGAGAGGTCGAAACCCTGCCTTTTTGCAGTCCTCAATAACCGCATTGGCCAGGGCTTTGACCTGGCGGTTTGAATTACCACTGACCACTACGATGTTATCCATTACGTCGGTCAGGCCAGTGACATCCAGGGTGACTATATCCAGGCCCTTAACGCTTTCCAGAGCATTAATAATAATTTCATTCAGGTCACGCGTCATGGAACGTCCTTCTGATATAAATGATGTTGGTTGATGTAATCAAGAGCGGCGTCTGGTACCAGGTAGCGTACCGAGTGGCCAGCGGTGAGGTCTTGCCTTAATTTTGTCGAGGATACCGGTAGTAGCGTCATTTCCCGAATCAGCACCAGACCAGCAGGAGTCTGTTTTAGCAATGGCATATCGGCAGCTAGTTTGTCTTCTAGCCAGTTAGCCACCGGACCAGTTTTTGGCAATTGCCAGCCAGGTCGCGCGACCACGACCAGATGAGCAAAAGCCGTTAACTCCTGCCAACGTTGCCAGCTATCAAGGTTGGCCAGGGAATCCATGCCCACACAGAGATACAGAGGGCAATCATCGCCTTTTTCATGGCGTAATTCCTGTAACGTATCTACGGTGTAGGATAAACCTTTGCGACGCAGTTCGCGGTCATCGGCGCGCAAACCTGGTTCGCCTTCAATTGCCCGGCACAGCATTGCCAGTCTGTGTATCGCGCTTATCCCCGGTTGCTCGCGATGTGCAGGCCGAGCACAGGGGATCATGTGCATCTCCTCCAGCTGCAGATATTCGCGCAGTTCGACGCAGGTCCTCAGGTGACCGATATGTATCGGGTCAAAGGTGCCACCAAAAATGCCGATCGCGTTCAAAACCTGCCCGGGGTGTTTCGGTTCACTCTGGGTTTAACCATGCCGAGTTTAATCAGGCCTTTTTTATTCACGGATGTGACCATCGCCCAGCACAATATATTTCTGGCTGGTTAAACCATCCAGACCAACAGGACCGCGAGCATGTATCTTGTCTGTCGATATGCCAATCTCTGCACCTAGACCATATTCAAAACCGTCTGCAAATCTGGTTGACGCGTTAATCATTACCGAGCTTGAATCAACTTCGTTTAAAAAACGTCGGCCAATGCTGTAATTTTCGGTGACTATCGCATCCGTGTGTTGTGAACCATACATGTTGATGTGTTCGATAGCCGCATCAACACCTTTAACCACGCGAATCGCCAGCACATGTGCAAGGTATTCCTCATGCCAGTCATCTTCGCTGGCTGCTTCGCAGGGAAAACCCGTTGTAATAATTATGTTTTTCGCTGCCTCACAGCCGCGCATGTTGACACCTGCCTCAGTATAGGAGGCGGCCAGCGAGGGCAAAATAGATTCAGCCACCGATTCGGCGACGAGTAATGTTTCCATCGCATTGCACACGCCATAGCGATGAGTTTTGGCGTTAAAGGCAATGTTATGTGCTTTGTCCAGATCGGCCTGGCCATCGATATATACATGGCATACGCCGTGGAGATGCTTGATCACCGGCACCCGCGCTTCGCGGCTAATACGCTCGATCAAGCCCTTGCCGCCCCGCGGCACGATGACGTCGACAAACTCTGACATAGTAACCAGCTTGCCCACCGCTGCCCGGTCTGTTGTTTCTATTACCTGTACGGCATCACCGGTAAGACCAGCACTTTGCAAACCACGCTTGATACAGGTCGCGATGGCCTGGTTGGAATGTATTGCTTCGCTACCACCGCGCAAAATGGTGGCATTGCCGGATTTTAGGCACAAACTGGCGGCTTCGACGGTTACATTGGGCCGCGACTCATAAATAATACCCACCACACCAAGCGGCACGCGCATTTTGCCCACCTGAATACCACTGGGGCGATAATTCATATCACTAATTTCGCCCACCGGATCGGGCAGTGCGGCGACCTGTTCGAGTCCTTCGATCATGCCATCGATACGGCCTGAGGTGAGCTCCAGCCGATCCAGCAAGGCTGCTTCCAGGCCATTTTTGCGGGCATTGTCCATATCCCGTTTATTGGCCATGGCTAATGGCTGACGCTCGCCATCCAGCACCTCGGCAATAGCATGCAATGCCTGGTTTTTGGTATCGGTCCCGGCGCGGGCCATGGCTCTTGAAGCGGTACGGGCATTAGCGCCCAACTGCTGCATATAGGCTTCGATATCCACTACTTGATTCTCTAGGTAAATGTAATTGGTTAAACGACGGTTATTATACAGTCACGTTGACTACTAGTCAGACTGTGTTTGGTATATCGTGGTTGCTAGTACATAGTGGTTTGCGTCGCTTTTAGATTTGCTTCAATATTCACGACCGGTCAGGCACACAGCTATATTCACTGGAAACCCATTCATTGAGAACACATTCATTGGAACACAGCACTGGAAATACAGGATATGAAAAAAATTGGTTGCGGATTTTACTGGCAGGACGTTCAGGTTGGCGAAAAATATGAAACCTGGGGAAGAACGGTGCTGGAAGCCGATATTTGTAATTTCGTCAATTTGGTGGGCTTGCACGAAGTGGTTTTCTCTGACCGCGAGTTTCTCCGTGAAAAATCAGTGATTAAAGAACCTTTTGCGCCCGGCGCCATGGTCTACAGTTTCGCCGAAGGTCTACTATTGCCCACCATGCAGGGTACGGGAATGGCTTTCCTGAATATGGAGCTTGATATGAAACGGCCCTGTTTGGCCGGCGATACCATCCACGTCGAATTTGAAATCACCGAAGTTCGCAAAACCAGTAAAGGCAACCGGGGTCTGGTACGAACCTTCAATGAAGTGATCAATCAAAATGGTGACATCGTATTGACCTACAACCCTTTACGTATGTTGAAGGGGCGACCGGAAGAAGATTAACCAGCATTAAGTAGTAACGTGGATGCCTTTAGAGACTCCGCATGATAAAACCACCTTGGTTTTTATTAATAAACAGCTATGCTTTTTTACAGGCGATATTTGATCGCGGATAAATAATAAGAGTACGAGAAATCGCTTATGTCGAAGTCTATTAAAGTGCGTGAATACATGCGTAAACCTGTTTCTGTACAACAGGACGTTACGGTATCGGAAGCCGCGCAGGTCATACTGAAAAGTAAACTTTCAGGGGTTGTTGTGGTTGATGACGATCAGCACCTGGTCGGTATGTTGTCTGAACTAGACTGTCTGAAAGCTATTGTGAGCGCGGTATACAATGGCAATACTCCTGGAGCGGAGATCGTCCAGCATGTCATGACCAAAGACGTCGAAGTTAACCATCCCGACGAGGACATTATAACGGTTGCCGCCACCATGCTTGATCACAAGCACAGGAGACGTCCGATTGTTGAAAACGGCAAACTGGTCGGCCAGATAACCTGTCGTCAGTTATTAAGAGCGATCAAGGATTTTGGTGATGCCTAGCCCGTTGATGCCTGGCTCGTTGGTGATAAGTCTAAGTTGCTACGTCTAAGTCAGCCTTATCATTGCTGCCGCATCTTCATTTCAATCACCCATTTTTTGACCTCAAACAGGCGCGCCTCAACGTCATCTTTGGCAAGCAGCGACATTTTCAGTTCCGGCTGGACCGGTAACACACCAGCTAGTCGCCACGCTAAACTAGCTTTGTTGATACCCGCCAGGAAAGTCTTTGAGTCAATACCCATATGTTTGGCCAGACTTTCCAGCATATCGACGAGGTCATCTTCTGCGAAAGTAATATGTTCATCTGGGTCGGGCTCATAAATTTTCGCTTCGGCGATCATCAAGCCATCGTCTTCAACGCGTGTGCTCTCTACGTGCAGCCTTTGTTCACCTTTAATAGCGATACCGAACAGGCCATTTGGCAATTGATCCCAGTCCTGAATAGTGACCAGGGTTCCCCAGGGATAGATTTCCGGCGTACTACCCGCCTCCTTGCCTTTGGTAATGGGTACGACGCCAAAAGGTTTTTGCTCAGCCAGGGACTCACGAACCAGACGTAAATAACGTTGCTCAAAGACCTGAAGCCTGGTGGCAATGGTCGGATACAAAACCATCTGCAGGGGGAACAGGGGTATCTCTGTGCTTGTTTCCATATTAAATAGCCATCTAAAAAATTTGTTTCACGAAACCTCGGGCACTGTTTTCGCACAACCACCCGCTCCAGATAAAGAAACACCTCGAGAGCTTTGCGCGAACGCCCTCATACCGAAGGGCGCTCTAATCAACTTACAGCAGAGCTTCGTTAACGTTTAATTGCACAATTGCTCATGCAATTATGCACTGTACATTAATAAAAGCATTTATTACGCTCTGCGAAGCGAAATCAAAACGCTTTGCGTCATGATGCCCCAACGACGCTACCACAATTTTAAGGAGAATAAGAATGAATGAAACCTTAACTATGAGTGCACCTTTAGTTGCCCTGGCGGGCTATGCTGGCCTGACTTTACTGCTGGTGCTTACTGCGGTCAGTACGCGGGTATTTGCCATTATCGGTGGTTCGGATATCCCCCTTAACAAGTTTTCCCCCAGTGGCGAAGATCTGCCCGGCTTTGGTCAGCGAGTGACACGAGCACACCTGAATTGTGTGGAGAATCTACCAGTGTTTGCCGCTGTCGTTGCTGCAGCAGGATTTTCCGGGCAGTTTGGCATCATGGAGGGCACGGTGATGTTTATATTGTACGCGCGCATTGCCCAATCTACGATCCACCTGATTTCGAGCGCTCTGCCTATGGTGCTGATTCGCGGCTCTCTGTTCTCGGTGCAGGTGATATTGATGTTCTATTACGTAGTGCAGATGCTGTTTTAAAAAACACTCGTCCTGGAATCAATTGGTCATTTTTGCTTCATGACAAATTCGCGCTATCCTGGACAGGCACAAGGGCACAAGGGCACTAGACACGGGATTTGCTGCTATGGGGCTTTACGTTTCACGGGACTTTGAGTTTCACG
>Ga0164315_10000482_pt1 | contig 27639 bp, 26 predicted proteins | sample GuaBasSedimGuay6_FD_113737 | JGI IMG/M metagenome (GOLD analysis project Ga0164315, IMG submission 113737) | Subseafloor sediment microbial communities from Guaymas Basin, Gulf of California, Mexico - Guay6, Core 4569-2, 0-3 cm | ecosystem: Environmental > Aquatic > Marine > Hydrothermal vents... | reverse complement strand
GATGTCTACAAGGAAAAACAGATTGCTGGATTCAAACTACCTTCGACAGAGGCGCAACTAAGAACTACCGCGCATGAAATCAGCGATATTATTTATGAAAAATTAATCGGTGTCCGTGGCGCATTTGCAACCCGTATCGCATATATCACCGTCAATAAAAAACGTGATGGAAAAAAGACCTATACCTTACTGATAGCAGATGCCGATGGTCACAACCCGCGGGTCTTGCTTAAATCACCTGAGCCCTTGTTATCACCCAGTTGGTCACCAGATGGTAAAAAACTGGCCTATGTTTCCTTCGAAACTAAAAATTCAGCCATCTTTGTGCAGGATATAAATTCCGGAAAACGAGATAAGGTCGCAGCAAACAGAGGCATTAATAGTGCCCCTGCCTGGTCACCAGATGGAACACGTTTGGCCATGACCTTGTCCAAAGATGGAAATACTGAAATTTACATCATGCATCTTGCTTCAAGATCCCTGGAACGGATCACCAGGAACAAGGCCATTGATACCGAACCGAACTGGTCAAGTGATGGCAAAAAACTTGCTTTTACATCAGACCGCGGTGGCAGCCCACAAATTTACGAAGTCAGCGTACTCGGTGATGGCAAGGCAAAACGCCTCACCTTTGAAGGCACTTATAATGCCAGGCCTCGTTACTCATCTGATGGCAATTTCCTGGCTGTAGTCAATGGAGAAAAAGGCGTCTACCGAATTGCCATCCTTGATCTGCGCAGCGGGTATTTCGACATATTAACCAGGGCAACGCTGGATGAATCTCCCAGTTTTGCACCGAATGACCATATGATTATCTATACTACAAGCGGTGCTCGCGGTACGGTCCTTGCTGCTGTTTCAGCAGATGGACAGGTTCACCAGCGCCTCGAATTGCAGGATGGAGAAGTTCGAGAACCCGCATGGGGCCCCTTTTTACCCAGAAAATAACTATTGGGATGATGATCAAGAGATGACCCGGATTATGTTATTCTGTTTATAATTTCAGCTAATGCTGATTGGAGAAAATGATGAACAAAAACCTGATGATAGTTTTGATATTCACGGCATTCCTGTTTGCCTGTGAATCTACACCAGAAAAAGCTGATGACGCTGTTGTCATTGAAGATCAGGGGACAAATCTGAGCGATGTCCCAGATACTGATGACTCAGAGGTCCAGGCCTACGGGACAGGAGATGATGAGCTCTCAGGCATGAGCTCACTGGACAACCCAACAAGCTTGCTTTCGGTTAAAATTATCTATTTTGAATATGATAGCAGCGATGTTAAACAAGAAGATCGTACTACGGTTGAAGCGCATGCAGCTTTTCTGGTCGCAAACCTGGATGTCATTATTACATTAGAAGGACATGCAGATGAACGTGGATCACGTGAATACAATCTGGCCCTGGGTGAAAGACGCGCTGAAACTGTGAAACGCCAGATGACATTGATAGGCGCATCTCCCGATCAGATACGTACGGTCAGTTATGGTGAGGAAAGGCCTGCCATAGACGAACATGATGACTATTCATGGAGTCAAAACAGACGCGTAGAAATTATTTACTGAGGTATTTTCTAGTGTCATTTAAAAGATCATTAAGTATTTTATTGTTTGTTGAAGTTCTGCTTTCTCCCGCAGTATTTGCTGCAAACAAGGCCCCGGTGACTACACCTACATCACCAGCGATGGAAAAACGCCTGGCAAATATCGAGCGTTTATTACAAAGCAGCGGCCTGCTGGATATGCTACAGCAGATCGAACTTCTACAGCAGGAAATTGCAAAGCTACGCGGTGAAATTGAAGTAAATAATCACGTGATTGAGCAAATGAAAAACAGGCAACGTGATCTATATACGGACATTGACCGCCGGCTGCAATCAATTGAAACCCCGGCAACTGGAAATCAGTCACCGACTGTAAAAGCACCAGACACTAATCCACCGCTGGAGACATTGGGTCAGATTGAAACAGTCACTCCACCCGAAACCCAGGATCAGGCGCAGGCAGAAACACTTGCTTTGACACTGGACGAAACTACAATTCAGACACAACCGCATACAGTGAGCTCAACTGTGTCTGCAGGTTCTACTCCAAACAAAGCTCTTTCGGAACCGGAATCGGAACCAGTTAAAAAAACGGAATCTGATGAGGTTCAGATACAGGCCGAATATCAACAGGCATTCAAGCTACTGAAACAATCTCAATATGATCAGGCCATCAAGGCCTTCGATACATTCTTAAAGGCACACCCGAAGAATCGATATTCAGATAACGCCCAATACTGGATGGCAGAAGCCTTGTATGTGAAACGCCAATATGAAGATGCAATTAAAGAATATAACAATCTGGTTACCAATTATCCGGATAGCCAGAAAGTACCCCATGGTTTGCTGAAGATTGGTTATAGTTATCAGGAACTGGGCAAACCCGATGAAGCCAAACTCTGGTACACCGATGTCAAACAACGCTTCCCTGGCACAACGGCATCTCGTCTGGCGAATGATCGTTTAAAACATATTAACGATTCATAACATAAGCACCGTTTATATTTATTAGTGGCCCTGAAATAAATTCCAGGCCAACATTACGATCCATTCAATATGTCACAAACTATGCCTATCAACGATCTCACCTTAAAGATCAATGAAATATTTTTCTCGATCCAGGGGGAAACTACCAGGGCAGGATTGCCTACCATATTTATACGCTTAACGGGCTGTCCGTTACGCTGTACTTATTGTGATACCGCATATGCTTTTCATGATGGTGAGAGAATGACGCTTGCTGAAATTATGCAAACAATTTCAGACTATAAGAGCAAACAAATTACCGTTACCGGCGGCGAACCACTGGCACAAAAAAATTGCAGGCCCTTACTCGAAATACTTTGTGATGCTGGATATGATGTTTCATTGGAAACCAGTGGCGCACTGAATATTCAGGATATTGATAATCGTGTTGCCAGGATTATCGATCTGAAAACCCCTGCCTCGGGCGAAGTCGATAAGAACCTGTATGAAAACATGCTGCATCTAACTCCCCAGGATCAAGTCAAATTTGTTATCTGTGATCGTGAAGACTATGAATGGTCGAAGGAAAAATTGAACGAATATAAAATAAGCGCGCAGTGTGAAGTCCTGTTCTCAGGCAGTCATGGAGAAATACAAAGCGAGCAATTGGCCAACTGGATACTGGAAGATCAACTCCCCGTGAGATTACAGATACAATTACACAAATACCTTTGGGGCAATGTCCCGGGTAAATAACAGTCAGGCTAATAATTCTCGGAAAAAACAATGAAAGCACTCATCCTACTCTCCGGTGGTCTTGATTCTGCCACAGCACTGGCCATGGCAAAGGCCCAGGCTTATGAATGTTATGCCCTGAGTTTTAACTATGGCCAGAGGCATGCTGCAGAACTAAATGCCGCTGCAAAAATAGCCAACGCATTTAATGTCACGGAACATAAAACCATTGATCTGGATCTGACACAGATCGGTGGATCGGCGCTAACAGACAATAGTATCGACGTCCCAGAATCACCCACGGAGGGCATCCCGGTAACTTATGTCCCGGCAAGAAATACTATTTTTCTTTCTTACGCACTGGCCTGGGCAGAAGTACTGGAAATTAATAATATATTTATCGGCATCAATGCCGTTGATTATTCCGGCTATCCGGATTGTCGTCCAGAATATATTCAGGCATTTGAACGCATGGCAAACCTGGCGACAAAAACCGGCGTTGAAGGGACAAAACTCACGATACATACCCCGCTGATCGATCTCACTAAGGCAGACATTATCCAACAGGGCAATCAATTGAATGTAGACTATGCCTTAACCATCTCCTGTTATCAGGTAGATGAAGGTGGTGCAGCCTGTGGTGTTTGTGATTCCTGCCGATTTAGAAAAGAAGGGTTTGAAAATGCAGGAATTCCCGATCCAACCCATTACAAATAATGACTACGGATAATACCTGTTTATTCCAGAGTGCCACCACCGGTATCGGCATTGGCATTGGCATTGGCAATATAACGGTCTATAACACTCTCGATATCTCTCATATCAAGCGTTTTTAAAATATAATCCACACAGCCAATAGATTTTGCTTTCGCCCTGTCTTCTTCATTTTCAGACGCAGTCAACATAATTACAGGATTGATATATCCACTACTTCTCAAAAGTTGAATGGATGCAAAGCCGTCAAGATCAGGCATATTTATATCCATCAGTACCAGGTCGGGCTGTTCTTTTGAGCAAACTTCAACTGCTGCCTTGCCACTTGATGCGGTCAGGATTTGATATCCTGATTTCGCGAGAATAATCTGGACAATTTCCAGCATTTCCTCGCTGTCATCCACGTATAGCACTTTTTTCATTTTGCCTTCCTCACGCTGTAACCATGTAGCCTACATACTGGAGAATCTTTACAGCATAGGCAATTTTTCTCTTCATTGCACTTTTTACTATTTTGAGGAAAACAGTTCAGACTGTGGTGTTTGCGATTCCTGCCAATTTAGAAAGGAAGGGTTTGAGAATGCAAGAATCACCGATCCAACACACTATAAACAATGGCTTTGAACGATGATTGTCTGATCCAGGCTAGTTGCCTAGACGATATGACGATTTATTACTCTCTTGATATCACCCATATCAACAGTTTTTAAAATATAATCCGCACAACCAAGGGCTTTCGCTTTCGCCCTGTCCTCTTCATTTTCAGAGGCAGTCAATATAACTATGGGGTTTGTATATCCATTATTTATCAACACTTGAATAGTGGCAAAACCATCAAAATTCGGCATACTTAAATCCATCAGTACCAGGTCGGGTTGTTCTTTGGAGCAAACTTCAACAGCTTCCTTGCCACTTGACGCAGTCAGGATTTGATATCCTAAATTTTCAAGGACCATCTTGACAATTTTCCGCATAACCTCGCTGTCATCAACGTACAGCACTTTTTTCATTTTGCCTTCCTCACGCTGTAACCATTTAATCTACATACTGAAGAATTTTACAGCATAGGCAATTTTCCTATGCATTGCACTTTTTGTTCTTCTCTGGAAAGGTTCTGCGCCCTGTTTATGAGCACATGAGTACGGATTAACTATGGAAAAACATCTGACAAGCTGAAGCCCCGATTCTAGTCCGGGTTGCATCAACCAGTTTTCTTTCTTTTTCCTTTACTCCTGGCTTTTGACTTCGTCTTATCTTTTGCTTTCGTACGAGGTTTTCTGGGTTTATCAGATCTGCTTTTTCGTTGAGGGGCTTGCTTATCACCCGCTTCTTTTACGCGTGTAATATTCAATTTCTGACCCGCAACCCAGGTCTTTTTTAGATCGGTAAAGACTTCTTTAGGCATACCTTCAGGAAGATCAATAAGGCTGTAGTCATCATGAATATCAATGCGGCCCATATTCTTGCTATCCAGGCCAGCCTCGTTTGCGATTGCGCCAACAATATTCCCCGGCTGCACATCATGGTCATGCCCGACTTCTATACGGTAGGTTTCCATACCCTCTTCTGCTCTTCTTTGTTTGCCTTTGTCTCTGGGCGGTCTCCTGCCTTCTTTAAAATCTTCTTTGCCTCTTGACCTGTCTCGACCCCTTGGTTCATTCCTGCCTCTATCATCCCGTGATTTGCGTTCTCTTCTGCTGGCGGGTATCGGCCTCAACAGTAAAGGCTCTTTTCCCTGAACCAGTTTTGCCAGGGCTGCAGCGATCTCTGTTGCCGGAATATTATGTTCCTGCTGATATTCCTCGATCAGGTTTTGATAGAAATCCAGGCCTTCTCTGGCGATGGCATCAGTGATGTTTTGTTTAAAACGAGCAACACGTTTATCGTTGATCATATCGGTTGATGGTAATTCCATCATTGCAATTTTTTGTCTGGTGGCCTTTTCTATACGATGTAACCAGTGCTTTTCTCTGGGTGTCACAAATAAAATTGCTTCGCCGGTTCTTCCTGCGCGACCGGTGCGCCCTATTCTATGTATATAGGCCTCAGTTTCATTTGGCACATCATAATTAATTACATGACTAATACGTTCAACATCCAGGCCACGCGCAGCCACATCGGTGGCAATCAATATATCCAGCTTGCCAGATTTCAATTGTGTAATGGTTCGCTCGCGTTGCTTCTGTTGCAGATCACCATTCAGGGCAGCGGCTGAATAACCACGCGCCTGTAATTTCTCTGCCAATTCTACGGTACTGATTCGAGTACGCACAAAGATGATGACGCCATCTGTAGTCTCGGCTTCCATGATTCTTGTCAGGGCGTCGAGTTTATGCGCGCCACTAACCAGCCAGTAGCGTTGATTGATGGTATCAACGGTGGCAGTTTTATTTTTTATCGTGACCTGTTCAGGATCTTGTAGATGCTTTTTAGCAATCTTGCGAATCTCATTTGGCATGGTTGCCGAGAACAAGGCGATCTGACGACTATCCGGTGATTGCTCCAGCACCCATTCAACATCATCAATAAAACCCATACGCAACATTTCATCGGCTTCATCAAGAACTAAACACTCCAACTCATCCAGTTTTAGAGTGCCGCGCCGCATATGATCCATGACACGGCCAGGTGTACCGACAACAACATGCACGCCCCGTTTTAACGGTCTTAATTGTGTGCCGTATTCCTGACCACCGTATATGGGTAAGACATGAAAACCCTTGATGTGTTTTGCATAGGTTTGAAATGCTTCTGCAACCTGAATCGCCAGTTCTCTTGTCGGTGTAAGCACCAATACTTGTGGTATTTTCTTTTTCAGGTCGATACGTGACAGTAGAGGCAATGCAAATGCCGCTGTTTTTCCGGTTCCGGTTTGCGCCTGGCCTACCAGATCTTTGCCGGCCAATACCAGAGGAATGGTCTTCGCCTGTATGGGCGACGGGCTCTCATAACCGACATCTTTGAGTGCCTTCATTACAGGCACGCTTAGATTCATATCATCAAAACTTGTGGGGGTTACTTCATCGGTCATCAGGGTTGTCTACCTTATATCAGCCGCCGGGGTTTATCGGGTTCAGCTGTGGAAATGGGCGCGTATTGTATACCCAAACTACCCGAAAATGTAGGTTACTTGCCCCTTGCCGGCAGGATCTACGGCAAATATCTAATGGACTAGATGTCTCTGACTCTTAAAGGAATCTCAGCTCTGGCAACCTGTGTGGTCTCTGTCAGCCTGACATAATTGTGGTACAGAGATCGAATTTCACGAACATATACTACTGCTTGTCCACAATGACATAAACGCCTGACCTCACCTTCTTCAGTATAAGGTCTGGACAGTGCCAACATGGCTTTCTCAACATTACCAAACCAACGATCTCTATCCAGCCCCATTTTTTCGGCCAGTGCGCGTGCATTTTTTACCCTGGTAAATCCAGCGTTATATGAGGCCAGGGTAAACCATGTTTTATCTTCAAGCGGCAGTTCCTGCTCAAATTGATCGCGTAGGATCTTCATATATTTTACACCGGCAGATATATTACTTTTCGGATCATATATATCTTCTAATCCAAGTTCATTGGCCGTGGCTGGCATGATCTGCATCAGACCTTCCGCACCTGCATAGGAAACGGCCTCAGGATCAAAATGACTTTCCTGATACATTTGTGCAGCGATTAAACGCCAATCGAAACTATGCCGCTCAGCATTGACCTTGAGCAGTTCATCATAGGGAGAAAGCTTGTCCACAAGCGCAACCAGTTTTGACTCAGCTTTTATATTTTTTGGACGCGACAGGTACTTACTGTAAAGCGCATTGTAAGTGTCACGACGATACTCCTTTTCTATATAGTCATTCACTGCACGCAAAAGTTTGTGATCGCTTACTCTCACTGCCCATGACTGTGCGACTGGCTCACTGAGTGCAAACAGTGCTTTTAAACCATATTGACGGGTTAATTCTGCCTTGACCTGATGACTGCCTAATATGGTTAAATCATGCATCGCATGTGACACGCGATACAGGGTTTCTTCTGTGTTGACACCTTCGTCAGTATCAACAATTTCAAAGTTGATGCCACGCCGTTGTATCCCTTGCAGAAAATCTCTATAAGGACTTTCAGGCGCCAGGGCTATTCTTCTACCCTCAAGATCTCTAATATCGACAAGACTGTTTTCCGTATCGCGGCCAATGATGACGGGTGCTGAATAATCATAGGCAGATGTCATCTTGATGTTTTCATCAGCCAAACTATTTTCAGGTAATGACGCTGCAATAATATCGCCTTCACCACTGAGCAATAACTCACGCATCTGTTCATGCGAATTGGCCAGGACAACGTCAACGCTCAGTCGTTTTGATTCTGCAAATCTTTTGATAAAACCATATTCAAAACCATGCATCTTGCCATTGTTAAAAAAGTAATTGCCTGGACTCTGGTAGGTGATCACTCTCAGAACCTTACGTTCCTGGATCTTTGGCAAATCTTCCAGTCGCACATCTGCAATGATCATCGACAAATGATTTTTATTTAAATATTCATCCAGACGGGTTTGTAGTGTTTCTGCATCCACGCGTACTGCCCATGCACGCGATTCAGCTTTTGAAAAATCAAACGCAACATTCACTTCCGGGTGTTTCGGCAGGTAGGCCTGAAGAGAATCACTTTCTACAATCGTCACGTCATATTCACCGGAAGCAACGCGTAGCATAATTTCTTCCAGTGTTGCAGCTTCGGGAATCGCAACCAGATCCATTGCTGGATGCTCAGGAAGATATTTTTCCAGAATGGTCCATGAAGGAGACGATTGCTTCAGTGCAATCTGTCGAACCAGTAAATCTTCCAGTCGGGTAATTTGTGTCGTGTCGGTCCGCACCACAACCTGTTGCGTTGTTGTCCCCCAGGTATAGGTAAACCTGATTTGTCCTGACAGACCTGAAGCAAGTGACTCACCCTGACCGATAATAATATCCCCACGGCCTTCGATCAGTGAGGACATCAGCTGCCAGTTTTCCTCGACGGCAATCCATTCGGTTCTGAGTTGATTCTCAAGGGCAAACTGTTCAACCAGATCATGTTCTTTCTGAGCTATTGTCGGCTGTTGATCATTTAGGCCCTGATAAAGCACCCGCAAAGAACCTTTCTTTGTCAGCTCAATTTCAGATGTATTTTGAAGTTCGGTGGCAAAACTGGAGGAAAGTGGGGCAATGACCAGTACTAAACTGATAGCTGTTGATAAAAAGATTTGGGTCAACGACAGTACCTTTAACGATTCTGCCTTTGCTAAATCAAACATTCGTCTGATACATCCTCACTTATCGGTTATGCAGCTACCCGAGTGGTCGCTACTATACGCTCTATTTATTGACTCTTCTATATCTTGTGGTTGCCAATCTTTAAACCGCTATATCTAGATTGTGCAGCGCACCAAGGTGTGAACTCTATCACAGCTATTGTTGCGTCGCAATATAATGAAGAGAAACAGATTGTTTCAGATTGGGATGTTCGTGAAAGGTTCCGAAGCCGAAAGAATAAAACTAAAGAAGGCTTGCTTAAGTATTCATGTAATCAACTATAAATCATAGTAACTGCTTACTTATGTTTGTAACTCTGTCGTATATTATTCAGGCGTTCTGGTGTTCCGATATCCTGCCATCGACCCTGATAGTGGCTGCCCATTACCTGTCCTTGTGAACTTGCCTGCCGCAATATTGGAGTCAACGGCACACTGCCTGAAGTGCAATCTTTAAAAAACTCAGGTTTGAAGACGCTGATGCCACTAAAAGTCAGCATAAGTTCACCTTGATTAAGCACCTTTCCATCACTGAGGGCAAAATCTCCATTTGGGTTATGTTCAGGATTGTCCACCAGGATAATGTGTGCCAGGTTATTTGCCGAGTCATCAGCTTGTCCATCACCCTCACGCAGGAGACTCTGAAAAGGAAAGTCTGTCCAGATATCCGCATTCACCGTAACAAAAGGTTTATCTCCCAACAGTGGCAACGCCTTAACAATCCCCCCGGCAGTTTCCAGGGGGTGATCGCCTTCTGCTGAATATCTGATGCTTGCGCCCAGGGATTTTCCATCATTTAAGTGAGTCTCTATTTGTTCACCAAAAAGCGCATGATTAATAACAATATCTACAATCCCTGCCTGCACAAGATTTTCAACATGATATTGGATAAGCGGTTTGCCACTGACCTCTAACATTGATTTGGGCATTTTATCAGTCAGTGGTCGCATACGTTCACCGCGACCCGCTGCCAGGATCATGGCACGCATGATTTGTTTACCTCTTCAATTGAAGTCATCACCTGGTCTTGAATCAATTCGACGAGGTCCTGCAATTCCGGATACTGATCATGGAGATCGACAATGTAAGAAAGCGTTCTGGGAATATCTGCCAGATAGCCTGTTTTGCCATCACGATGATAAAGACGCGCAAAGATGCCGCTGGCCTTGAGATATCGCTGTACACCCATGAGGTCAAACCAGCGCATAAACTGTGTCGCGTCTATATCCGGATATTCCTTTGTAATCTCCGCAAAAAAATTATTCGCCCAGTCCCGAACCTGCTGAGCTGGCCATTTGACATAACAATCTTTCAGCAAGGACACCAGATCATAAGTAAACGGTCCCTCGACAGCATCCTGAAAATCCAGCACTCCGGGGTTTGCACCACCCATGCCATTAATCATTAGATTACGTGAATGATAGTCCCGATGTACAAAGACCCTGGGTTGGGACAGGGCCTCATTTGCCAGAAATTTGAAGACTTCATCAAGCATTGTCTGTGTCTCTACGGTTAAATCCAGACCGATATGTTCCTGCAGCAACCAATGTCTGAACAATTCCATTTCCTGCAAAAGTAACTTGTCATCATAGGCAGGAATATTGTTTGTATCGGTCTGCTGTTGCATCAACACCAGCTCCCGCATAGCCGCCTGATACAAATTATTAACCCCTGGGCCATCAACACTTTCTTCTGTCAGGGCATCGAGATATTGTTTGTCTCCCAGATCACTCAACAACAAAAACCCCTGCTGCAAATCCTTTTCTATTATCCTCGGCACATTAATATTTACTGCAAGCAGACGTTCGGCGATGTCAATAAAGGGAATGCAGTTTTCCTGTTCTGGCGGTGCATCCATGACGATGAATGTTTCATTATTATGTTTCAACCTGAAATAGCGTCGAAAGCTGGCATCACCAGATGCGGGCTCCAGTTGATAGTCATTCGTATTAATGGTTTCACTTAACCAATGATTTAGCTGTTGTAGACGTGTTGTCATAAATGAAGAAGCAAAAGTATCCAATGATCGTTTATCGAAGTTCTTTCCAATTTCTGGCATCATCCCCCGAAATCAAGAATAGAATCAAGAATGAATACAATCTTATATAAATGATACTAAATTATTTAGGAATATTGGCGGGTCTGGCACTTCTGGTATATGGCGCTGATCGCTTCGTTGACGGTGCTGCCAATATTGCTCGCTATCTGGGCATGCCTCCCCTGTTGATTGGCCTGACAATCGTCGGCATGGCCACTTCTGCACCTGAGATCCTGGTCGGGGTGGTAGCAGCACTGGAAGGTAAAACCGAGATCGCAATCGGTAATGCCATTGGCTCTAATATTGCCAATATCGGCCTGGTGCTGGGTTTTACCGTCATGCTCATGCCCGTCACCATCGCCTCACAAACGCTGAAGCGTGAATTTTTCATTATGGGTCTGGCCATCTTCCTGGCCGTTGCTTTGATGTGGGATCGAAACCTGAGTCATCTCGATGCAGTGTTCCTGCTAATCGGACTTGTAGCAGCAATACTGTCTGTCATCGTCCTCTCTAAAAAATCAGCAAAAACCGATCCTCTACTGAGTGAATTCGAAAGTGAACTGTCAGAAAAATCGCCAGAGAAATCAAAACTCGGTAAGTCCATATTCCTGTTTTTCCTGGGTCTGGGCCTGTTATTAGGTGGCGCATATTTACTGGTAGAGTGCGCCATCCTTGTTGCTAAACATTTTGGCCTGAGTGATCTGGTCATTGGCCTGACAATTATTGCTATTGGCACCAGCTTACCTGAGCTGGCTGCGTCCATCACTGCGGTTAAAAAGGGTGAGGCCGACATCGCCATTGGCAATGTGATTGGTTCAAACATGTTTAACATGCTCGCGGTCATCGGTATCCCCGGCATGATCCACGCCACAGATTTTGACAGTATCGTCTTGTTCCGCGATTTCCCGGTTATGATTGGAATGACCCTGCTCATGGGATATATGGTTTTTATCCGTGGCGCCGGTAAATTTGATCGGGCTGAAGGCAGTGTATTGCTTCTTGGTTTTATCGCTTACCAATATTGGCTGTTTAGCGGTTAGAATGAAGCCATGAACAAGAAACATACAAAACAGGAACACGAAAAATTACTGACGCTCGGACGTGCTGTCATCGCCACCGAGACCGAGGCACTGGAAAAACTCAATGAGCGCATCGATGAGAATTTTGTCCAGGCCTGTCTGTACATGCTCGACTGCAAGGGCAGGGTGGTTGTCCTCGGTATGGGCAAGTCCGGTCACATCGGTAATAAAATTGCAGCAACGCTGGCCAGCACCGGAACCCCCGCTTTTTTTGTCCATCCAGGTGAAGCAAGTCACGGTGATCTCGGTATGATCAAGGATGATGATGTTGTAATAGCATTATCTAATTCCGGTGAGACCGATGAAATAATGACTTTATTGCCCGTCATTAAGCGCCTTGGCGTACCACTGATATCAATGACAGGAAACAAGGACTCCTCACTGGCAAAAACCGCTTCAGTCAATATTGATGTCAGCGTGGAACAGGAAGCATGTCCTCTGGGACTGGCGCCGACGGCCAGTACCACAGCAGCTCTTGCCATGGGCGATGCCCTGGCGATTGCCCTGCTCGAAGCCCGCGGTTTTGGTGCGGAAGATTTCGCTATTGCACACCCCGGAGGTATGTTGGGTCGGCGTTTGTTATTACATGTGAGTGACATCATGCATACTGGCAAGGAATTACCCGCGGTCCTGGAAACCACCTTACTTAGCGAGGCCCTGCTGATCATGACGCAGATGGGTCTTGGCTCAACCGCTATTGTGGACAGGGAGAATTTTGTACTTGGTATATTTACTGATGGAGATCTCAGGCGAGCTCTGGATAATGATATTGATATCCACAAAGCAAGTATTAATGAAGTAATGACACGTAATTGTAAATCCATTAGCAAGGATTGCCTGGCTGCAGAAGCACTGGCCATTATGGAAGATTCCCGCATCAACGCATTGCCTGTCACCGACAAGGAAAATAAATTGATTGGTTTATTAAATATGCATGATCTGCTGAGAGCAAGGGTCGTTTAAATATGTTTAAAGCACTGGATAAAGAAATTCTGAACAGGGCCGAACAAATAGAATTGGCCATCTTCGATGTCGATGGTGTACTCACCAATGGTGGGCTGATTCTGGGTGAAAACGGCAACGAATATAAAGCCTTTCACTCTCGTGATGGACTGGGTCTGGTCATGCTGCGTGATTCCGGTTGCCAGATTGCTGTTATCTCCGGGCGCACATCAAACATCGTTTCTGAGCGCATGGCTGCGCTCGGAATTGAGTTTGTCTATCAGGGTCAAAACGATAAAGGTAAGGCGCTCGAAGACTTGCTCGACAAATTAAATATAGATGCACAGGCAACGGCCTATGTCGGTGATGACTTTATTGATTTACCTGCAATGCGTCGTGTTGGCCTCTCGATAGCAGTTGCTGACGCACATCCTCTGGTCATCGAACATGCGCACTGGATCACCAAAGGAAAGGGCGGACATGGCGCAGCCAGAGAAGTTTGTGAATTAATTATGCACGCGAGAGGAACGCTTGATTCGCAGATCCAACAATTTCTTGATGACTGAAACCAGTTACGCAAACTTTCGTGTTTCCAGTATGCCTGCTTAGTCCATGATATCGTTGCGTTGGAAAATAGTCATTATATTAAGCTTGCTTGCCATTGGCAGCGCCTGGCTACTGAACCGTTTATCTGAAACCGAGTCTACTGAAATATCTGTATTAAGGCATGATCCTGATAATTACATGTATGAGCTGACAACATTGACCATGAACCAGGATGGTTCAAAAAAAAATAAACTTTATGCAGACTACATGGCGCATTATCCAGATGACAATACAATAGAGCTCATCAACCCGAAGCTGGAAATATTTCGAGTGGAAGAACCGCCAACCACAATTACTGCGGAGAAAGGTTGGGTTACCGAAGATAATGAGGTTATCCTGCTAAGTGGAAAGACAAGATTAATACAGTTAGATAATAATGGTGTTAGACAACTCGAGATTATTACCAGCGATGTCCGCGTCCTCCTGGATCAGGAGTATGCAGAAACGGACAAGCCGGCAACAATCTTTGGGAAAAAAATTACGATAAAATCAACCGGCATGAACGCCTACCTGGGCGAAAACAGACTAGAGCTACTTAACAATGTATACACAAAAATTCTACCCTGATAATTCTACCCTTTTACGCAGCATAATTTTTATCTGTGCGGGTCTCTTCTTTACTGTCAGTGCCTGGGCCTTATCAACAGACAAGGACCAACCAATAGAAATAGAAGCAAACAGTGCTGATCTTGACGATGAAAAAGGTGTAACCATCTATCGTGGTAACGTCATATTAACCCAGGGTAGTGTACGTATGACTGGCGATACCATGACTGTTTATTTCAAGGGCGATGAACTGGACACCCTGATCATGGAAGGTAGGCCGGCTCGATATAAACAACTTCCAGATGGCAGCAAAACCTATGATGAGGCAGAGGCGCTGAGGATGGAATATTACGAACTTAAAAATATGATCATTCTTATCGACAAGGCCTCATTCAAACAGGAAGGCCTGAGCTTCAGTGGTAACAGAATTGAATATGACACAGAGAACAGCAGGGTCAAGGCCAAGGGCAGCGTCAAACAACAAACTGGCTCGAGTTCTTCCGGCTCAAGTGGTGAACGCGTTAAAATGATTCTCAAACCCAGAAAGAAGAAATAATAATAATTCATGAGTGTTCTATCGGTCAGGCACCTCAGCAAATCATATCGCTCCCGACAGGTTGTTAAAGATGTAAGTCTGACTGTTAATGGCGGGGAGATTGTCGGCTTGCTGGGTCCCAATGGTGCAGGCAAGACTACCAGCTTTCACATGATCGTTGGCCTGATCCAGTCCGACGCTGGCACTATCCAGATCAACAAACGTGAGATCAGTGACTTGCCCATGGATCAGCGTTCACATCTGGGTCTTGGCTACCTGCCGCAGGAAGCCTCTATCTTTCGCAAGTTGACCGTTGAAGAAAACATCATGGCAATTTTGGAAACCCGACCGAACCTCACTGAGAAAAAAGCCAAACAGCGGCTTGAAAACCTGTTGCGAGAATTTCATATCACGCACCTGCGTGATCACATTGGCACAAGCCTCTCTGGTGGTGAGCGCCGACGGGTGGAGATTGCCCGATCACTGGCCACTGAGCCACATTTCCTCTTGCTTGATGAGCCCTTTGCCGGCATTGATCCTATCTCCGTCAGTGATATTCAAAGAATCACCCGCTACCTCAGTCAACACGGTATCGGCATCCTGATCACCGACCACAGTGTCCGAGAGACATTATCCAGCTGTGATCGGGCCTATATCGTCAATGATGGCCACATTATTGCCGAAGGAACCCCGGACGAAATACTCAAGAACGAGCAAGTCAGAGACGTTTATCTGGGTGAAGATTTTACTTTGTAGCGCGCCCTGATCTTCGCTCTACTCAATAATTGCTGCAATATTTGTTCCAATTTTCCTGCAATGCATTTTTTTAGGTTAAACTTGGGGCATGAAAGCCTCGCTTCAACTAAAAATTGGTCAAAGCCTGACCATGACACCACAGTTGCAACAGGCAATTCGCCTGTTGCAACTATCTAGCATGGAACTACAGGTCGAGATACAGGAAGCCCTGGAATCCAACATGATGCTGGAAACAGCGGAAGAGGCTTCCGCAGAAAATAATGATATCGAAAAACCGGATGGAAATAACCTCGAAGAAAGTAGCCCGGGTGAAAATCAACCAGACACAGCACAGGAAACTGCTTCTTCGGTAGAACTTGAGAATATTCCAGATGAACTGGCTGTTGATAGTGTCTGGGAAGATACCTATGAAAGCAGTATCAACGAGCCCAGTACCAATACCTCCCAAAATTATGATAGCTCCCAGTTTAGTTTCGAAAATCAAAATACTCATGACGAAACTCTGGGAGAACACCTGCTCTGGCAATTAAACCTTACGCCCATAAGTGATACTGACCAGGCTATTGCCACCACCATCATCGATGCGCTGGATGACGATGGCTATTTAATACCTGATCTGACAGAGTTACATTCCTCATTAAACAGGGAAATCGATGGCGAAAACACGGCAGATGAAGAGTCGGAAATTGGACTGGATGAAATAGAAGCTGTGTTACACATGATTCAGGCCATGGAGCCAACCGGCATTGCCGCCAGGGACTTACAGGAGTGCCTGTTGCTACAACTGCGCCAGTATGACAATGACACTCCGATGTTGACATTGGCTGTAGAACTCGTTTCAAAATACCTTGATTTACTCGCCAGCAGAGACTTTAATCAGCTTATGAGACGACTCAAGCTGGATCAGGAAGAGCTACAGGATGTTATTGCCTTAATCCAGTCGATGAATCCACGTCCGGGTGGACAAATACACGAGGCGCGCACAGAATATATTGTCCCTGATGTTTATGTTAGAAAGGTCAAGGGGCGCTGGAGGGTTGAGCTCAATTCAGAATTAATGCCGCACTTAAGGGTCAATACCAGCTATGCCAGTATGATACGCAGAGCAGATAACAGTGAAGACAATGTATCCCTGAAATCTCACTTACAAGAAGCCAGGTGGTTTATCAAAAGCCTGCAAAGCAGGAGCGAAACCCTGTTACGTGTCGCAACATGTATCGTCGAACGGCAACGCGCCTTCCTTGAATATGGAGAAGAGGCCATGAAGCCAATGGTTTTACATGATGTGTCCGAGGCGCTGGGCATGCACGAATCAACCATATCACGGGTAACTACTCGTAAATATATGCACACGCCCAGAGGCATATTTGAACTCAAATATTTTTTCTCAAGCCACTTGAGCACAAGTCATGGTGGCGTGGCATCTTCGACAGCGATCCGTGCACTCATTAAAAAACTAGTCGCTGCTGAAACACCCCCAAAACCATTAAGTGATAGTAAAATTTCAGCATTGTTATCAGAACAGGGGATAAATGTTGCCCGCAGGACTGTGGCAAAATACAGAGAGGCTATGGCAATTCCGCCTTCAAATGAAAGAAAACGACTTGCCTGATATCAAGTATTAGATATTACAATAATAACGATTACTACAAACCGCAGGAGTTAAATATGCAAATCAACATTACCGGTCATCATGTCGATATAACACCCGCTTTACGCGCCTACGTAGAAGAAAAATTTGAACGTCTTGAAAGGCATTTCGATAACATGACAAATGCCCACGTTATCCTTGAGATAGAAAAAGACAGACAAAAGGCAGAGGCCACTATTCACATTAGCAGAGGACAGGTTTACGCAGATTCAGAAGATGAAAATATGTATGCGGCTATCGATAGTCTGACTGACAAGCTTGATCGTCAGATCAAGAAACATAAAGAAAAATTAAAAGATCATCATCGCGGTGAAGGGCTTAAAAACCAGGAAGCTGTCTAGCGCCGTAATCTCAGATATCCAGACAACACAACAAATTCAAGAATTATGCAAATATCAGAAATACTATCTTCTGACAGTGTCCTTTGTGGTCAATCGTGTTCGAGCAAAAAATCGACGCTGGAAGAATTATCAAAACTCCTGGCTGATACAGACCCTTCTATCAGCTATATCGAGGTCTTCGATTGTTTGATAGCCAGAGAAAAGTTAGGCAGCACAGGGCTTGGTAAAGGAGTTGCCATCCCGCATGGCAGATTTAAAGGCGGCAAAAAAACTATTGCTGCCTTTATCCAGTTACAACATGGGATTAATTATGACGCTATAGATGATGCCCCCGTTGATATTTTATTTGCACTGCTTGTACCTGAAGATTCTACCGATGAGCATTTAAAAATACTGTCTCACCTGGCTGAATTGTTTAGCAACAACGAAACACTTGAGCAACTAAGATCGGAATCAAGCATCGATAGAATTTACAAAATACTCACGGGATAATCGCAATGCCAGAGATGACCAGTCAAATTACAGTAAAAGAACTCTTTGACAGTCACTCTGAAAAATATGGCCTGCAATGGATAGCAGGGCAACAGGGTGGTACGAATATCATCCTTTCTGAAGAGTCAAAAGATAACCAGGCAGCTGCTACCAAAGGCAAGAAAAGGAAGAAAAATACCACCACTGGAAAGACAGCAGAAAGTGGCTCCCTGGTTGGCTACCTTAATCTGATCCATCCTCACCAGATCCAGATACTTGGCAGCACTGAACTAAAATATTTTGAAGGCCTGAGAAGTATCTCCAAACAGGATGCCATTCGCCAGTTATTTGCGCCAGGCCCGGCATGCATCATTGTTTCCAACGACAAGGCCGTGCCTACCTTTCTGAAGAGAAAATGTAACGAACACGGTGTTCCTCTTTTCAGTTCACCACTGACAAGTAATAAACTTTCTGATTCCCTGCATTACTATCTGAATAATCTGTTCGCCGATGTTTTAACCTTGCACGGCGTTTATATGGAAGTTCACGCCATCGGCGTCCTCTTAACCGGGCCTAGTGGGGTTGGCAAAAGCGAGCTGGCCCTGGAATTGATCACTCGGGGCCATCGCCTGGTCGCTGACGATGCGCCGCAGTTTTCCCGCATTGCACCGGACATCGTTAATGGCACTTGCCCGGCTGCACTGCAGGATTTTCTTGAAGTGAGGGGCCTTGGCATTATTAATGTTCGTGAACTGTTTGGTGACAGTGCTATCAAGGCTAACAAATATCTGAGACTCATCATTCGCCTGGAACCTTTAAGTAAGGAAAGTATTAAGCAGATCGATAGACTGGAAGGTAGCTACACCACACAGAACATTCTCGATCTGGAGATACCGGAAATTACCTTGCCCGTCGCGCCAGGCAGAAACCTTGCCGTTTTGCTGGAATGTGCTGCAAGAAACCACATGTTACGAATGAGTGGCTATAACGCTTCTGAAGAACTCATGGAGAGACAAACAGCCCTGATACGAGAGAAAAAATAGTGGCGAAGAGCAAGCAACGACTGATTGTGATAAGTGGCCTTTCCGGCGCAGGGAAAACTGTTGCCTTACATACCCTTGAAGACTCAGGTTTTTATTGCATTGATAATCTACCGATTGGCCTCCTCAATGAGTTTGGACATCAATTAACAGACCTGGAAACCATCCCCGCAGAAGAAATCGCCATCGGTATAGATGCCAGAAACCCTGAACACCTGATCGCCAGGTTGCCCGAATCAATAGAGTTGCTTAAACAAAAAAATCTGTCCGTTGAGCTGGTTTATATTGAAGCGAGCAATGACATTTTAACAAAAAGGTACAGCGAAACACGGCGCAAACATCCTCTTTCTTCTGATGCTGTTTCGCTGACGGATGCAATCAAAAAAGAACGCGGCATCATGGAGCGATTTTCCGAAAGTGCAGACTTACGCATCGATACCAGCCTGTTATCGATGTATGGTTTACGCGATCTTGTTCGAGAACAAATCGTCAAACATCCAACAAAGGCCCTGTCTATGCAGTTTGTTTCCTTCGGCTATAAACATGGCGTTCCCCATGATGCTGATTTTGTTTTTGACACACGCTGTTTACCAAACCCTTACTGGGAAAAAGATCTGCGCTTATTTACTGGCAAAGACAGGACCGTGATCGAATTTCTGGAAACCCAGGATCTGGCAAAAGATCTGTATACACAACTAAAGGATTTTGTTTCTTACTGGACACCACATTTCGAAGCCAGCAACCGAAGTTACCTTTGCTTTGCGATTGGCTGTACCGGTGGACAACACAGGTCTGTTTATCTGGCAGAAAAACTCGCTGATCACTTTCGGCAACAGAATAAACACGTCATTATTAACCACAGAGATATATAACAGGAAAAAAGTTTTATGAGTGTTGGTGTTTTAATTATAAGTCATGATGGTATCGGCCCCGCAATACTAGGCACTGCCACATTGATGCTGAATGATTGTCCTTTGCAAACGAAACTATTAACTACCTCTCGTGATTGCGATCCGGATCAGATCACTGAAGAGGCTATAGAACAAATAGGAATACTGGATACCGGAGAGGGTGTCCTGGTATTAACAGATCTGTACGGGTCGACACCTAGCAATATTGCCCGGAAACTTACCTTGCAACGACATGTGCACGTTGTTTCCGGCTTGAATCTTTCTATGCTGATTCGGGTATTTAATTATCCCCACCTCACACTGGAGGAGCTTTCAGGAAAGGCTGTTTCTGGAGGTCAAGATGGCATCTCGAAGATAGTGCCAGATAAATAATTATGGCAAGTAGAACCACTACCATCATCAACAAACTCGGACTGCATGCACGTGCAGCAGCTAAATTCGTCCAGACTGCCTCAGGCTTTGGCTGCGAAATAAACCTTAAACATGGTAGGCGGGAAGTCAGCGGGAAAAGTATTATGGGTGTAATGATGCTGGCTGTCGGCAAAGGCACAGAAATCGAAATCATTGCTCACGGCAGTGATGAAAAACAGGCGCTGGATGCCCTGGAAACCCTGGTGCTGGATCGTTTTGGAGAAGATGAATGACGATTGCTTTACATGGCATGGGGGTATCGAGAGGCATAGCCATCGGCAAAGCCCATGTCGTAAAAAGAGATCAGCTTGATATTCGTGAATATAGTATCAAGAAAAACCGGCTTGATGATGAGGTAAAACGTTTCGAAGATGCCCTGACAAATGCCCGACAACAACTGCGGGCAATTCGTGAACACATTCCTGAATCTACCAGCGCGGACATCGAAGCTTTCATCGACACACACTTACTGATGCTGGACGACGCTGCCCTGACCAAAGAACCGATGCGCCTGATAAAAGAGCTCTCCTGTAATGCTGAGTGGGCACTAAAGCTTCAGCGAGATGCCCTGGTTGCCGTATTTGATGAAATGGACGATGCCTATCTACGCACACGCAAGGATGATGTGGATTATGTGGTTAATCGTATTCAGCGTTTATTACTAAACCAGACACCGCTAATACATGAAAAAGCCGATCAGCGATTAACGGGTTATATTATCATGGCCAATGATTTAACCCCTGCCGATACGGTGTTGATGCAACACAATGGCATCGCCGCCTTTGCCACCGAGTTCGGCGGGCCGACGTCACATACTGCTATTCTGGCTCGTAGTCTCGGTATCCCGGCAATCGTTGGTCTGCAAAACGCCTTACGTTACATCAAGGATGATGAAGAGATTATTCTTGATGGGTCTCGCGGAATTATCCTGGTCGATCCAGAGCGACATGAGTTGTTGCACTATCAACATTTGCAGAAAGAAGAAAAACGCTACTTCAGCAAACTTGGCAAACTCAAAAACAAACCCGCCATTACGCTTGACGAAGTATCCATTGCCCTGGATGCAAATATTGAACTGCCCAAAGATTTCGAAACCGTTGTTGAGGTTGGTGCCGCGGGTGTGGGTCTTTACCGTACTGAGTTTCTTTATATGAATCGGGAGACGCCTCCCGATGAAGAAGAACATTATGCCACCTACAAAGGAGTCATTGATGTCCTCAAAGGACTGCCCTTGACCATTCGCACCCTGGATCTGGGTGCCGATAAACAGGTTGATGGCGGCAGGCAAAGTGGTCCGGTCACCACAAATCCTGCGCTAGGCTTACGTGCTATCAGATTATGCCTGAAAGAGCCCGCTTTGTTCCGCCCGCAACTACGCGCCATTATCCGTGCCTCAGTGCATGGGCCGGTTCGTATACTGATACCTATGCTCTCCAATGTGCACGAAATGCAACAAGTCTTGCAAATGGTTGATGACATCAAAAAGGAACTTGATGAACAAAATATTCCTTATGATCATGAATTGCAGATTGGCGGCATGATAGAAGTTCCTGCGGCAGCAGTCTGTGCCGACATCTTTGCCAAATACCTGGATTTTTTGTCTATCGGCACCAATGATCTTATTCAGTACACCATGGCCATCGACCGCGTAAACGACGAGGTCAACTATTTATACGATCCATTGAATCCTGCTGTTTTGAGATTGGTTCATACCACCATCAAGGCCGGCAAAAAAGAAAATATTCCGGTTGCGATGTGCGGGGAAATGGCTGGCGAAACAAAGTACACGCGCCTGTTACTGGGGCTTGGCCTGCGCGAATTCAGTATCCACCCGGCAACCTTGCTTGAGGTTAAACAAATCATTATTGACAGCAATGTCAGCGAGCTTCAAACGCTGGCAAACAAGGCATTAAAGGCAAGCAACGGCATAGACGTCGCAAATATTATGCGTGAAACCACCGACTAACAACAGAACAAATACCTTAGTATCTCCCCTGAAAAATCTATTAACATCAAGCTAATAAATTAGCTACCTAGATTCCACTGCCTATTCTTTTTTCTGACTGTTACACTTGCGCCATATCATCAGGGCATTAATCATGAATGATCTGACACAACCAGGCGTAACTCAGGATACCCTTACACAGCTGCACGAGAAGCTTGCAAGCAAGTCGCTCGATCGTGTCCGTGATTTATTGTCAGAGATGCACCCTTCAGAGGTCGCAGATTTTCTGGAGAGCCTGCCAGGGAAATCCCGTGAAACAATCTGGAACCTTCTTGAACTGGATAAGGAGGGTGACGTACTTGCCCACCTTCAGGATGCCGTCCGTAGTGAACTCCTCGAGCAAATGCATCCCCATGAAGTTGCTGCAGCAACCAGAGATCTGGAGACAGATGATGTCGCTGACATCATTCAGGATCTGCCCGAGAATGTTCAGGACAGTGTGTTGTTATCCATGGATGAACAAAACAGATTACGGCTGGCTTCGGTTCTATCATATCCAGAAGATACTGCCGGCGGCTTGATGAACACGGATGTTATTCCCATTCGTGCCGATGTGACGCTGGATGTAGTTGTGCGCTACCTCAGGCGCGTAGAAAATATCCCTGAGAAAACAGATAACCTGATGGTGGTCGATAGAGAAAACCTGTACCTGGGAACCCTTTCTATGATTGATATTTTAATCCGCGATCCTGAAGAATTTGTCGGCGATATTATGAAAGGGGAAACAGGTATCTCTGCTGATCTTTCTGACAAGGAGGTTGCCAAAATATTCGAACAACGTGACTGGATATCTGCCGCGGTCATTGACGAACAAGGTGTGCTGCTGGGACGTATCACCGTGGATGATGTTGTTGATGTAATTCAGGAAGATGCTGAACAAACCGTCAGGAGCATGGCCGGTCTGGGTGATGATGATATGTTTGCGCCAATATTCACCAGCACCAAGCGTCGGGCCGTGTGGCTGGGCATCAATCTGGCAACTGCATTTCTTGGTGCCTGGGTCATTGGTCGTTTCGAAGACACCATACAACAACTGGTCGCGCTTGCCGTGCTCATGCCTATAGTTGCCGGTATGGGTGGTGTCGCCGGAAGCCAGACCCTAACGATAGCCATTCGTGGTATTGCACTGGGTCAACTAGGTAAAAGTAACGCCCGCGCCTTGATGTTAAAGGAGACCGCCGTTGGTCTGTTAAATGGCCTGATGTGGGCCTGTGTAGTTTCTGTCATTGTTATCTTCTGGTTTGGTAATGTTTCGCTTGGATTCATTATTGCCCTGGCGATGATTGTGAATTTGCTGGTTGCAGCACTTGCCGGGGCAGTGATTCCTCTGGGGCTGAAACGGTATGGGATAGATCCGGCGATAGCCGGGAGTGTTTTGCTGACGACGGTGACTGATGTGGTTGGGTTTATGACTTTTCTTGGCTTGGCGTCTATATTTTTGGTCTCATAAAAAAGTATACGTTATTCCCGCGTAATTTTCGTCATACCGGCCTTGAGCCGGTATCCAGTCAATATAACCTTCTTTATTCTTTATCAAGCTTTGATTCCGCCCTTTAGCGGCGCGATACTTTTCTTTAGTCTGGACAAAGAAAAGTTCCTCGCTGCAGAAAGCGAAACCAATGCTAAAATACAGTTCCTGTTTCAAATCAGCCATAAAAGACACAATATGAATAGTCAGGAAATAGAAACTGGATTGAGAAAAATCCAGGTGCGATATGAGAACATGAAGTTTGCTGCCTTAATTGCAGTGATGTTGGCTATTATTGGAACTGCTTTTCTTCGTATCGTTCCGTTACTCGGTATTGCGATCGAGTTCTTTGCTTTTTTGATGGCTTACTATTTTTGGTTACGTTATTTTTCAAGCCCTTGTCCGGAGTGCGGCGACAGGTTCACTGGTCTCTGGGGAAAATCCTTATTTGGACTTGCGCGCCCTGCAAAATGTCAGAACTGTGGGCTTCCTGCTGGTGATTGGCCCCAGGAAATTAAGAAGCTGGAGAAGCTGGATAAGGAGGAATAATTGTGGGTAGACCACGTTTTTTGAATATTCGGTTCACCGTAATTTAATCGAAGGGGTTTTCTCTCCCCTTATATCGTGCTGAGCAGGTGAATGTCGCGAGTACACGGATGCACAAGAGCGACCTTGGACACCTCATTTTTTGGACAAGCAAAAAAAGTTTTATACATGAATGTACTTATGCTGCGTATCGCATGGATGCGAAAGAGCAGCGCCTCGCCGTACAGGGCGAAACCAAGACTATGATGAAGGTAAGGTCTTATAGATAAACAAAGTTCGCCTTTCAGGCGATATATTCTTTACTGGATACTGGCATGCGCCAGTATGACGATAAAAGTACTGGTATTCCCACCTGCGCGGGAATGACAAATTTTAGCGGAAGAAATACTACCAGCTAAACAACACCCACTCTGAAACGCAAATATCATCGTAGATTTTATTAATCTTACAATCCATTTTCCCATCACCATTTTTGTCTATCAGGTAATATGATGGGCCGAATGAGGGAGTGATTTTCACCTTGTACACATTACCATTGACGCTATATTCGGTAATGGTTCCACCGTCTTTGCCGGGTCTAATTTCAATCTCAGGCTCAAGAACTTCGCCGCTTTCAACTGGATCTGGTAGTTCAGGGGGTTCCGGGACAGCTGCATATTCAAATGTTTCTTCTTCGTAACTCTCAGCAAACACGAAAAAAGGTGCTAACAGGGCAGCTGCCAGGCTTAATTTTAATATTTGTAGTTTATTCATCCACCTCTTCCTTTTCCGACAAACCCGTCATGGGCCTTATCAAGTAACTCAAGTGTATCAAAATCAATCTGGAAAACCATACGAATAGCGGGGAAACCAGTAGAAATGTCTATATACCCAAACTACCTGGAAATGTTGCTCCTGAATGGTTGGGCAGATCTCATTTGATCATTCATAATACAGAAAAATTAAATAACCCTCTATTTCAGGAATTTCCACAGTAAGCAATGGACAATAAAAAATTCGTTCTGGTCGACGGTTCATACTATATGTTCCGTGCCTATCATGGCATGCCAGAGTTGAGTAACGGTAAAGGTGAGCCGACTGGTGCGATCTTTGGCGTCATCAATATGCTGCGCAAGCTGATCAATGAGTACCAGCCAGATTATCTCGCCGTGGTCTTTGACGCCAAAGGCAAAACCTTTCGTAGCGATATGTATGCTGAATACAAGGCACACCGACCACCGATGCCGGACGATCTTGTCTGCCAGATTGCACCCATCCACACCATCATTCGCGCCCTGGGTCTGCCCTTATTAATCATTGATGATGTCGAGGCAGATGATGTCATCGGCACACTTGCCACCCAGGCCAGTGCACAGGGATTAAAGACCTATATTTCATCGGGTGACAAGGATCTGGCGCAACTGGTTGATGATCATGTTCGTCTGGTCAACACCATGAATAATACGGTTCTGGACAGAGACGGTGTAATTGAGAAATATGGCGTGGCTCCTTCTTCTATTATTGATTATCTTGCCTTGATGGGGGATAGCTCTGATAACGTCCCCGGCGTCCCCAAGGTAGGTCCGAAGACGGCCGTCAAATGGTTAACCGAGCATGGGTCTCTGCAAAAAGTTGTCGAACATGCCGATGAGATCAAGGGCAAGGTCGGGGAAAGCCTGCGTGCTAACCTGGAGCTGCTTTATTTATCTAAAGAACTGGTCACACTCAAGCTTGATGTTGATCTGGAATTCAAACCCCACGAACTTGTGCAGGCAGAGCCAGACAAAGAGGCGCTCAGAGAAGCCTATTCTCACTGGCAATTTAGAAGCTGGCTTTCTGAACTGGATCAGACAGAAAATAATAACGAGCAAACATCGGTGCCGGCAAACCCGGGGCCCGCCGCAGGAAAGAGTGAAGAAACTGCAGAGGACCCTGTGCCTGTTCAGAAAAAGAAGATGGAGATCAAAACCACTGATAAACAGGAATATGAAACCATACTCACCTCCAGCGACCTGGATCGCTGGCTGAAAAAACTTCAACAGTCTGAACTGTTTGCCTTTGATACTGAAACCACCAGCCTTGATTATATGCAGGCGCAACTGGTTGGGGTTTCATTTTCCGTTGAGGCCGGTGAGGCCGCCTATGTCCCGGTCGCCCATGACTATGAAGGTGCACCAGAACAATTATCTCGTGAGCTGGTGCTGGAAAAACTTTGCCCCTTACTGGAAGATCCCGACCAGCCCAAGCTGGGTCAAAATATTAAATACGACAAGAATATCCTGGCCAATTACGATATTAATCTCACAGGTATCGCGCATGACACCATGTTAGAGTCTTATGTCCTGGACAGCACTGCCAGTCGCCATGATATGGATTCGCTGGCGCTAAACTATTTACAACGCACCACCACACACTACGAAGATGTTGCCGGCAAGGGCAGCAAACAAATTACCTTTAACCAGGTAACTATTGAAGAGGCCGCACCTTATGCGGCGGAAGATGCCGACATCACATTACAGCTGCACCAGAATTTCTGGCCTGAACTACAGCAAAACAAAAAACTACAACATATCTACCAGAGCCTGGAGATTCCTCTGCTTTCAGTCTTGTCGCAGGTAGAGCGAAACGGTGTGATGGTGGACGCAGACATGCTTGGCCAACAAAGCCATGAACTCGAATCTCGCATGGGCGAACTCGAACAGCAGGCGCATGATCTGGCAAAACAAACATTCAATATAGGCTCACCAAAACAGATACAAAAAATTCTATACGAGGATATGCAATTGCCGATCCTGGCAAAGACACCAAAAGGACAGCCATCAACGGCAGAGTCGGTGCTACAGGAACTGGCACAGGATTATGATCTGCCACGTTTGATTCTTGATTATCGTAGCCTGAGCAAATTGAAGAGTACCTATACCGATAAATTACCGGGGCAAATCGACGCCGACACCGGCAGGGTGCACACATCTTATCATCAGGCCGTTGCCGCAACAGGTCGACTGTCCTCTTCCGATCCAAACCTGCAAAATATCCCTATCAGAACAGAAGAGGGCCGGCG
>Ga0164315_10000481_pt1 | contig 27657 bp, 25 predicted proteins | sample GuaBasSedimGuay6_FD_113737 | JGI IMG/M metagenome (GOLD analysis project Ga0164315, IMG submission 113737) | Subseafloor sediment microbial communities from Guaymas Basin, Gulf of California, Mexico - Guay6, Core 4569-2, 0-3 cm | ecosystem: Environmental > Aquatic > Marine > Hydrothermal vents... | reverse complement strand
GAGAGATCTAAATTTTTAGTTCTATACTGGGCCCAAAGCGGAGTCATGAATTTTATACTGTAACCGATAATGAAATTTTTGTAGGGCAAAATTTTTAAATCCCGAGGGGGTTTTACAAAATCTTTGGGAGTACCAATGGCCAAATGCATTTTGGTAGTTTTAGATACCCCTAATTGAATTACCTTTTCTGCATTTCGACATTCCGCAAAAAGTGCCTGAAGAGGTAATAAAAAGATAAAAATAAGCTTCATTTTCTTAATATAACACACTATTTAAATAAGCTTGGTATTTGCTATCTGAGCTATAGCAGGTAGGATTTAGTTTTAATTTAACAGGACTAACAATGAAACAAAAACTTCCATTTATTCTAACTGTGTTCTCGATGATTTTAGGAGTCTTTATCGCCATCTTATTTGGTGTCAATGAACATCTCTTTAAAGATAAGATTAAAAATGATTTAGGTAAAAATGAAAAAATCATGTCTATTGTAGATGTTGATAAAAGAACAGCAAAACTAAATGCCGAGGCATCTAAAAACTGGCGTTATTATCAAAGATTTCATTTTCATAGTACCGGAATTGCTTCCATGGCGCTGGGAGTTTTAATTCTTTTAAGCTTCTCTATGGGATCTTCCATGTTAAAGCTTGTCTCTTCTTATATGGTTTCTATCGGTGGTTTTTTATATCCCTTCGTTTGGCTCTTTGCCGCCATGTATGGCCCTATTATGGGTAGGAGTGCTGCTAAAGAATCCTTTGCCTTCTTTGGCTATATGGGTGGAGTCTTTCTCTTAGGACTTCTGCTGAGTTTATTTATTCTAGTTAAATACCCGCTTAAATTTAAAAATGATTAAACAGGCTACCGGTGCACATGTGCGCCGGTTTTTATTAGAGTAGTTCATGGGTTGGTTTGTCTATTTAATCAAGGCCGAAAACGGCCATCTCTACTGTGGTGTCACCACTGATTTAAAAAGAAGATTCAAAGAGCATGTCTCCGGTAAGGGGGCCAAGTATTTCAGATCTCAAAAGGCAGTTGAACTCGTCTATAGTGAAAAATATCCTGATCGGTCTAGGGCACAAAAAAGAGAGTGGGAAATAAAAAAAATGAAAAGGATTGATAAGTTAAAATTGATCAAAAAAAAGGGGCCTTGAAGGCCCCTATGATTTAGTTATTAACTCTTCCACACCAATACAGTTGGCAACGGAAAAAAGTCTGTCTTCTACATTTTCTAAGAGCACGTCTTGATGCCTGTCTTCGATCATTTCCAAAGGCATAAAATAGATTTGATCCTCCTCTGGGACCTCTTCTTCCTTGGGCAAGACAAAGAGTTCTTCTATTACGTCCCGGCCACGGAATTGGCGGTATCATTGTGCTGTCTTGATCCATATCTGGCATCGGTTCACCAGGACAGATGGGTTCTTCCTCATCATTTTCAAATGGCAGAGAAGTATTCATTGGAATATCGTTTGATTGGAAAGCATCTTGTGCTGGAGTGTAGTCTTCTCCATAAGTCGGTAATGCCATAAATAGAACGGTAAATAATACGAATAAGTTTTTCATCTAATCCCCCCTTAAAGATACATAATCTATAATTTTTAACTAGGAGGGATTACTAAGTCAATGACTTAACATGTTATGTGATTTTAATCAGATTTATTTTTTTCTACGAAAAAAAGTTAATAAGAGGCCAAGTAAAAAATTAGAAAAGAACATCAATGAGGAACTATCACCTGAGCTCCCACAGCTCGATTCATAACGTGACCCTAAACCTGCTGTTCCTGCTGTTGGTATACCTACCGCCCCTTCTGGAGTTGTAGGAGCTGTCGAAGGATCTGTCGGAGGAGCTGTCGGAGGATCTAGTTCTGCCTCTTCTAATTCTTCATCTGCGAGTAGCTCTAGTTCATCGTCAAGAGCTGGTAACTCAGCTTCTGTGGTGAGAAATTCCTCACCAAGTAAAACTGCACCAACAGGAGCAACCTCTTCCACGGGGTCTTCTGTGGAAGTGGCCTCGGCCGCATGGGCGCTCGAAAAAAGAGAAAAAGTGAACTCTTTTTTAGGCATGGGAATATAGAAAGTAGATTGTACAGCAGTACTCTCCTCCCCCGTCCAAAATTGAAAATATTCTGTTGAACTGGCCCTATCATTTGCTGGAATAATCCGAAAGATACTACTATCAGCTTTTGGTTCCAGTAATGCATTTTCAATATAATCAGAAGATACACATCTAATAAGCTCAAGTGGTGGTTTTTCATCTGATGTAGGGTCTTCTGGACCCCAGGCCACATGTCCGAGACAACTGTATCCAGCTTGAGCAATAGGCCTATAAACTTTTAAATTACGTCCTACATGTAATACTGCTAACTCTTCATAGTCTGTGGGCATAACCATCATATCAGGAGCAGCTTCTACTCTTTCCAGATATCCTCTGGTTTCAAAAGATGGTTCGTCTGTAGAATCTGAGACAACATGTCCAAGGTTTACATAATTATCTGGAAGATTGGTGGCCTCCCAAATACTAGTTCCGTTAGGAAAGGAAAAGATCGGTCGATAATCTCTAATTTTTTGGTAGGCAACCCCTTTTCTAGGGCGAACAACAGATTTTGTCATATTATGAATAATGGGAATAGGGAAAAAATAAGTATAGTTGGTATACGCGATATCATCCATTCCAATATAGACAATTTGATTATTAACTGAGGCCGCAATCTTTTTGGCCTTAACATCTAAGTTTACCCACTCTTCTTCGATCCTAAGATAAACAAAGTCATCTGTTCCAATTCCTGCTAGAGTCCCATCTGCGCCAACTGCAATTTGTTTCATTAATCCGGCAATCCTTCTCCAATTTTTACCCTCTTTTTTCCAAACCCTATTTTCAAGACCGACTCCATAGACCATATGCTCTGAAGCGATATCAAGTTGTTTTAATTTTCCTCCAACCGGATACCAGCTTCCATTTATTAATTGTAGTGCAGACCCTTCGGGAATTCCTGCATTCGCTGCATTGTCATTGGTTATGATAGACATCACAGTTCCGTCCGAAGCACATACAATATTATCTTGAAAAGATGCCTGGGTTGGAGGGGCCGCTACATCTTCATTTTCTTTAAAGATTCTAAAACCAGCTGAATTTTGTATCCATGAGCAAACCTTTGAAGCATTTGCTACATAAACATTTGCATAATCAAGACTGCCACTAATATTGGAGTTAATAGGATTTTTCTTATTAATATCCGTTCCAAACCAATAAATTGATTTGGCGGTGTTACTCCAAAATCTTCTAAAATGACCTAAACCATCCTGACCTAGAGAGATTTCTCCCACCTCTGCATTATAGTTATGATTGACTTTAAAGTGAGATGAAAAGTAGGGCTCGGGAATGTCTTCTATATTATTGTCAAAATCAATAGCGGTGATTTTGCCATTATGTTCAAATGAAAAATCTCCAACATTTTGTTTCATAGGAAACCAGCTTCCCTTATACCATTTCTTAAGTATGTTATCCTCTCCTATTCCAACGATCCTGCCGTGAATAGAAATTTTAACTTTTCGCCAAACACCGCCAACCTCCCAAAATTCGTTTCCCCTACTCTCTTCACCTTCTTTGGTAGATATGTGTTCACTCATCTCAAAAAGGGCCCCATCAACATCTACAATGGCAATATGATCAACACTTAAAACATGAATATCTCTGGCAAAAACATCTCTTATTTCTGACAATGTTTGATGTTGAGAATTTTTCCCGGTAAATCTTTGTTTACCCCCCCAGTAATTCTCATCCTTCGAATCAAATGGATATTGATAAAGACAACCTGGACTTTTTCCCCGATTTAAACATTCCTGATCATCTAATATGGCCAAGATAAAACCATCCACTCCCATACTTACATGCTTTCCTTTAACTCCGGTGTTTATTTCGTTTCCACCGAGAGTCACAAATAAAAAATCATCATTATTTATGTAAGAAAAATTTGAAGGATTCGCTATCGAAAGCTGCTTATACTCTTTATCACTTGTGATTACATCACCAGTTTCTGGATCTTGTTCTGAAACTACCCCATCTGGTGTTATTATAAGTCTGGTTCCATCAGGACGAATAACAATCTTATTGGTTGGTGGGGCCTCTTCTCCTGGGGCCAAGGGCCCTTCGGGAACATATTCCTCTCCAGTGTCGGTTAGAACATTTATATTCACTTCTTGAAATGTAGAATATCCATTTTTAATTGCGGTCATGCGAAGAAGATATTTTCCCGGTTCTGTTAAATAGGCAGTACTACCACTCTCTACAAAATTTCCAGGCCCATAAATTTTTCTCCATACAATACTAGGGGCCGAAGCGATATCTTGGGTACCTAAATTAAAAGCTTCATTTGCTCGAACCTCAACACTATCAAGGTCGACTCTAGCGATGGGGGGAATAAGGTTTACCCTAACAGTATTTTGTATTCCTTTTTGATCTTTTACTTCAACATCAAAAGTTACGTAATCAGGCCTATAGGTGCCTGCATCTCTTCTTAATTTAACCGCTATGTACCCATTGGCCAACTCTCCCGAAAGTCCTCCTTGAGTAAACTGTCCTGTAATAATTCGATAATCGGCCAAGGCAGGAGTTGTGTTGACTACACTTTCTATCGAAATCGCGTTCCTTTTAATAGTTTGATACTGCTCACTAGTTCCTAAAGTTAAATCCATTTGAATAGGATTTCTATAAATGGAGATTGGCTCTCCGTCCGCCCCCAAAGTTTGAGGCATCAAGGTTAAGTCCATGAGGGGATTAAAAATAAACTCTTCAATATCTGCATCTTGTCCCCAGAAATGGAATGAGTTCATAGGAATTGTTACTTGGAGATTTTGGGCCAAATCAATATTCTCACCCGGAGCATCAGTTCCCTCGACTACATCAATAGTCACATCACCTGCGTGAAGCCACCCTTCTCTTGGTTGCCTGACTGATACTAATTGATAGGTGGTATCGTAATCCCCATCAGGGACACTTGTGATTTGGTATTTATCATTACCCAAAGAAGTAATTTTCCAGGTGGTATTTTTATAACTGCAATTAATTTGTGTTTGGGTTCTTGAAAGGCAAAGTCCTGAGAAATCATTGATGATTCGATATTTATCTGAGTCCTCTACTTGTTGAAAATTCCATCTATATCCATAGTGACCATTCTCTGGCTTTGGATCCCATCGAAGATGAATATTAAGTCCTTCTTGGGAAACAGTGTTATCATTTGAATTTATAATCAAACGGTAGGCCGTCCAATTACTTTTCCTAATTTCTGATTGGGCAGGAAAATCAGAAATCATCCAATCTTGATTCTCATCCGTTATCAAGTCCCCACAATTTTTTAGATAAACCCCTGTGGTGGTAATAAATCTATCACTCCCGGTGAAACATTTCTCTTGAGGGCTCGGATCTGGAGTGGCCTTAACTTGCCAGTAATTATTGATATCATTGCAATCACTTTGCATATTCTTCATACTATTGAGGCAAAATCCAGTAAACTTATTCTTAATGCGAAAGACATCTGGAATATCCATGGCCACCGGTTCGAATTTCCATTGATCCCAATTCTCCTCACCGTTACAGGCACCTACAAAATAGACATCAGCAAATTGCTTTAGTCCGTAGGTAGAAATATCTTCACCTCCAGAATAAGGCCTTAAACACCCACTATTATTTTTAATTTTAAAAATCGGAGATTCACTTGGAAAGAAGGGAATATTGAAGTTGTAATCCTTCTCTTCTGGTTTTTCAGTTTCGATATTACAATCTTCGATTACAATATCTGAATAAGTAGAGCTCCATCTTTTATTCGCGTGAAGACATTTCGGGTCAGTGCTTGCATGTAAATATGCGGGGAGATGACCTCTTAAGGTATATCTAAATTTAACCGGCCCATAGAAGCCTTCATTGGCAACGAACTTAACCTGATTATCAGGAAGAAGAGTTAAAACTCCGGCGTTGGGAGGATAGATAGGCCCTATCTCTGGAATATCTAAACTTTCATTCCACTTTCCCTCCGGAGTGAATAAAAGATCATTTGTCATGGGACTGATAGTGATCTCTCTTGAGTTGGGATCACTTTCTACTATAAGCTGATAATTATCTGCCACCGCCCAAGGCATTTCTTCGGGGTTTCGCATCTGCGCGTATTTTGGATGCGCACTGGTAAACCAGGGTTTACCAGACATTTTTTCATAGGCCTGAGTGGACCCTAGTTTGATTCCTTTAAAGTCTCCCTCCCTTACAAAAGAAAAGAAAGATCTTCCATCAACGGCACTTCCTCCCATTATTCCCCCACTCATCGTGTGAGAAATACCTATATTATGTCCAGTCTCATGGGTTAGGGCACCAGTTTTAGTAGAAAAATTTTGAACATAAACACCGCTCGCAGCTCCAGCACAACATCCCGCAAGACCTGCCCATTTATAAGTATCCTCGGTCTTGTTGGCCCTCATTTGATAAGGGACCTGATCCCAATGATAAATTTCTCGAGGCCTATATTTTTCCATCAGATGTTTTGCACCAAGTATAGGATTACAACGAGCACCTTCTTGTAAACAATATTGGGGTTGAGTCATATCAGGAGCGGTATTAGTTTCATCAGTGTGATTATAAATGGGATCATTTTGAAGGTCATCCTCAGGCATTAAAATAATTTCTTGCAGGGTGAATTTTATTCCAAGTTGATTTTGATAAAGAGCGTTCATCATCGCCACTTTAGACAGTTGAAGAGATGCGTGCTCTTCAAGTGTAAGAATTAAATTGCCTGCACTATCTTTTAGATTAGTTGAAGCTTTATCTACCCAAATAAGCCAGTTGATGTTTACCAGAGATTTATCATATTCGGGAGGGTTGATTCCGGTTGCTATTCCTGCTTCTTCTTCATCAGTAGAGGTTCCACCAGTATTTGTATTTTCCGCGGGAAATATTTCTACTTCTTCACCTTTTGTTTTTATATTGATTAAGTCGTCACCTGAAGCAGAAAAATTATAAACGACTTCTCCTTCGCTATCAACACTCTCATGACAATCAGCTTCACTTGCCTGCGCAGTATAAGAATAAACCTTTCCCGTTTTAGAGTCTGATTGAATATAAGTAGTCGATCCATCTGGACGTGATATTATTCCTGATACAGAACTATTGTAAAAGGCCATGGCCATTTTTGATGCGGGTTCAGAGAATTTGGTGGCAGAAGACCCGGTAAATAGTCTTTGGTTGGATTCTTGTTTATTTTTTATATTGGTGCCCAGAGTAGTTTGAAAACTTGGAGATAGTGCATTCATTTCTTTTAAAACAAAAACTTCATCCTGGCGTTTTTTTGATCTTATTACAGTACTCGAGCCTCTTTTGATGGCCTTTATGAGCAGTTGATTTTTAGGTGGTATCTTTTGGACATTGATAAGTTTTACGTTAGCTACATCTTTTTCAGTTAAGATTTTTATTTCAGCTCTTTTGATAGGTTTCTTGTCCGGCACGATAGGGCGTATAGACTGAGGTTTCCTACCAAGAATATCTAGATCAAGAGGTTCCAGATCTCCCTCATAATTAATATAAGAAAGAACCGATATAACAAAAAGAATGGAAATTACATAAAATTTCTTCATTTCTAATTGTAAATATCGGTAATTTAACAAATTAAATTAAGATTTTTAAATAAAAAAACCGAATATTTTTCATGGAAAACAAACATTCGAGTGTGCGTGGTTGGAAGAAAGGTCAACTCTTAATTCATCCCAAGTTTCAAATAAAATTTATTGTATTTTTAGTGGCAGCGCTATTTTTAGCGATTCTTTTCTTCTACCTGGGAGATCTTTATTTTCTCAAGCAATTATCAGTGTATGGAAAAGAATTAAATCTTCCCCCGAATCATGCCTTTTATAAACTTTTGGGGATGCAAAAATCCATCATGAATAAAGTATTTTTATTTACCGGTGTTTTCGTATTTATTTACTTGGTTATTTTTGGCCTAATCCTCTCAAATAGAGTGGCAGGACCGCTAATAAAACTTCGCTCTTATTTTGAAGATATGGCGGAAACTGGGAAGCTAAAAAAGATAAGTTTTAGAGAAGGTGACTTTTTCAAAGAAATTGAGGTCGCCTTTAATAAATCTGTAGAAAAATTAGAGAGTAAAAAAGATGACTAAATTTTTCTTTATCTCAATATTTTTAATGATCCTTGGGATTTTATTTATAGACCCCTTTGAAAAAGAAGATGATGTAGTATTTTTTCCAGAAGAAACTGCAAAAATAGAAAAAAAAGTTGCTACTTTAACCATTGAAGATGCCATAGAACTTGAAAAGGCCCAAATTGTATTTGAAAGAAAAAAACTTGGAAAAAGGAATTCTTACCAGGCCATGAATAAAATAAAAAGAGATGAACCTCTGGTTATGGAACGAGAGGATATTCCTTTTGAACCTCTAGATATTTAGGAATCTCGCTGTAAAAGGCCAGATCATCTAGATAGATGACTCCCTCCCCTTCGCCATTTTCAAAAACGTATGAATCAAAGTTAATAGTAATAGTTTCTATCTCATTCCAGTTGACTTTAAAGTACTCCATAGGAACAAAGGCCTGCTTCCACTTGGTGGTAATAATTTCATCAGATACATATCGATTTACCGGTAAAGACCTATAAGTGCTCCCTTTTTCAAAATGGGCCCTATCAGCTATTCCTAAATTAAAATTCTCGCCACCTTTTTCTCCTCTAACCCAAAAAGAGATGTATTTATAGGGCGTGAGATTTTGATAACCACGAGGAGGAGCTCTGACACCTGTTATAAAACCACAGATGCCCCCCTTATATCTTCCGCCAGAGTTTCTTTTTTCATAAATTATTTTAAGCCCTCTGCTTCCCTCAATTCCTAATTTTTCAGCTTTCCCAAAGTAAGTTATGGAGGGTAAATAATAGTAAATATCATTTCTTCCTCCGAGGTCATTTCGGTAATAGTAATTCATGCGATCTACATAAAGGATTTGTTGGGCGAAAGAGTTAAAGCAAAAAAAGATTAAGAACGCAACCAGAGTTTTCATATGTTATATTTTCCTCCTTAGATAAGAGTTTAGTCAACCTATAGAAAAAAAGCTCAATCTATTAAATAAGTATTATTTGATTTCTAAATAAACCTTTTTTTTAAATTCATAATCTCTTGTTTTTTATCACCATGAACTTAATAAAGGGGGTAAAATAAACATATGATTTGTCGTCTTTTAATCATAGCTATTTTTATTTTCAGTGGACCTCTCTGGTCTGCCAACTACACTACCGCCCCCAATAAAAAAGTGGAAGTGAAGCTACGTATTTATCTGGCAGATGTCTTTCAGATTGATGATTCAAAAAAATCTGCCTACGTTAAGTTTTTTGTTTCCACAAAATGGAAAGACCGAAGACTTAAAGGAAAATATAAAAAACCAACGAGTATCCATCTAAATAAAATTTGGCATCCAAGAATTGAGCTCATGAGCAGAAAAAACCTTATTGCTGACACTCATAATTTAGTTACGGTGGATAAAAATGGATTAGTCTCTCGCCTAGTAAGATATACTGGCACCATCTCATTTAGAGCAGATTATTCTGATTTCCCCTTTGATAAGCAAATATTGATATTTGATTTTATCACCCCAGATAAAAATGTTTTCTTAAGCATTGATGATTTTAAGGGACTGCGAAATAGAAATTTTTCTATTGAGGGATGGATCTTTGGAGATGGCGCCATAACTGAAGAAGAAATCGATTTAGGAGGAGATAGGCCTGTTCTTTTTAAAGGTTTATCAATGAAAATAAAAAGTGAAAGAAAACCCCATTTTTATTTTTGGAAAATATTTTATCCACTAACCATAATTTTAATGATTGCTGGGTCAATTTTTGGAATAGATCCGACCCAAGTGGCCGCAAGAATAAGTGTAACAACAATTTCGACTCTAACCTTGGTTGCCTACGATTTTATAATAGCCGGCATGGTCCCTACTCTTTCCTATCTGACACAAATTGATATATTTTATTTCTCAGCTCTCAGCTTGGTTTTTTTGGCCTTTTCAGGAGCGGTCTTTACTAGTTTTATAGGAGCTAAAGACAAGGTCTTAGCAATTAGGATTTCTCATATTTTAGGTGCCGTATATCTTCTTTTGATCGTTATTCTCTATATTGTTGTACTCAAATAATATCTTCTTTTTTGACCTCAACCCATTTCCCTGGTTCTAGATTTTTAAGTCTAAATTTACCAAGGCCGACTCTTATAAGTCTTAAGGTGGGATGACCTATGGCCGCAGTCATTCTTCTCACTTGTCTATTTTTACCTTCTTTTAAAGTCAGTTCTAACCAAGAAGTAGGGATCTCTTTTCGATACCTTACAGGCGGATTTCTCGGAGGGAGATCTGGTTTTGAGATTGCTCTCACTTTACAAGGTTTGCTCTTGCCATCTTTTAAATTGACCCCTTTTGCGAGCTTTTCAAGAGCTTCTTTGCTAGCTATTTTATCCACCTGGGCCCAGTAGACCCTCTCATGGCGGTCGAGAAACATCTTAATAAAAGGCCCATCATCAGTGAGCAGGAGCAGTCCCTCAGAGTCTTTATCCAGCCTCCCAGCAGCATAAACCCCCTTAGGTAGCTCAAATTCACTTAGAGTCCTATGGCCCTCTTCAGTGGTAAATTGGGAGAGAACCCCATAAGGTTTATTGAAAATGATGTATTTCATAGAACTTACATACCTAAAAAAACTACATTTTCCTAGGAGTTAGAGGAAATGGTGTGTAAAAGAGTTCATGGATATTTTAAACCTCCACCCAGCTACCATAAAATCCCTTAAAAATGGGCACCCTTGGATTACCAAGGATAAGTACTCTAAACATTTCCCTGATAGGCCAGTGTTAAAAATCAAGGATGCCAAAACAGGTAATTTCCTAGGCCATTTTATAAACGACCCGAATCATCCAAAAGTCAAGGCCAGATTCTGGGGACAAGAGGTGATTTTATTTCAAAAAGAGTTACTCAAAAGACTTTGGGTGGCCTTAGAAAAGAGAAAACCGATTCTTTCTGAAAGAGAGAACGTCTATCTTGTTTTTGGCGAGGGAGATGGACTCCCAGGACTTTTTGTACAAGTTTTTGGTGATAACCTCTTAATTGGCTACCAGGCCTTTTTTTGGCAGGAACATCTAAAAGAAATCGCTTCATTTTTCAGGCGTAAATTAAAAGTGCAAAATATCTGGGTTCAAAAAAGAATTCCTGGTGAGAAAAAAGCTGCCCCTGTTGCCTTAAAAGGCGAATTAACACCCCAGTTTACCGTCAAAGAGGGCGACCTTACTTTTAACTTAAAATTTAACCAAGGCCATGACGTAGGTCTTTATACAGATATGGCGGCAATCAGAGAACAACTTAGTGCTTATTTTTATAATGCTGACTCTATTTTAAATTTATTTTCCTATACTGGTGCCTTCTCTTTAATGGGCCTTAAAAGAGAAAAAAAGGTTACCTCGGTAGATTTATCTAAAACTTATATGAGCTGGCTTGAAGAAAATATAGAGATCAATAATTTTAAAAATGTTGATCACACTTCCATTGTAGGCCCATGCGCGAAAGTAATTAATAAATTAGATCAAAAGTTTGATTTAATCATTTCTGATCCACCAAGTTTTTCTACTGATGGTAAAAAACGAACTAGTAGTTTAGATTTTTATAAGAAGGAATTAAAAAACATTCTGGGTCTTTTAAATGAAGATGGGCATCTTATCATCTTCTTAAACACACACAGTGTATCCCGTAGAAAATTCAAAAATACGATTCAAGAGCTTATAGGTAGAGACAAAATGATCCGAGACATCTACCTATCAAAAGATTGTCCTATTCTTAAAAATTTCCCCGAAGGTGATTATCTAAAAGGTCTTATCATCAAAAAGACTGGCCCCCTCCACTCTTGAAGAGGCCTTTAGGATTTTGATAAGCTATTGCTGTCTTCTTTTAAACAAACAATAGATAAACTTCTGTTCTAGGCCCTTGGGTGAAATATGCGTTTCATTGCGAGATTTTATAAAGACGAAATCCTCTTTAAATTCATCTATTAGCGCCTCTTTAGAGTATTGAACAATCTTAAGGCCGCTGCATTTCTCTGGGCCATCGCTAGCGAAAGTGGAGATCAGCAAATACCCATCACTGGCCATATGTTCTTTGAGCCTCTGCTGATAGATCAATCGATCTGATTTATGGGTTAGAAAATGAAAGACGGCACGATCGTGCCAAAGCTTGAATCTTTTATCGGTAGCGAGAGCTTTAAAATCACTGACGAGATAGGTGATTTTGTCACCTAAGCGCTTACGGATATTATCTAGTGCCTTTTGTGAAATATCTAGAACTGTTAAAGCTTGAAATCCTCGCTCTAAAAGATTCTCGGCCAGAGTGGATGACCCCGCCCCTACATCAATAATTAGCTCATTAGCACCTAGATTAAGTTCGTCGATAAGCTCAAGAGAGATCAACGGTTTTATTTGAAACCAAGTAACTTCGGTATGTGTTTTATCTAAATAAATTTTTTCCCAATGTTTTTTTGTATCCATATTTTTATCTGTTAAGCTTATGATTATGAAATACTTTATTATATTTTTTATGCCAATACTAGTTATAGCAAAAACCCCTTCCCTTAAATTTTTAACTTATAATACTGGGCTTGCCCATGGGTTTGTTCCCTTGGCCAAAAAGAGGTTAAACCCTATTATCAGTGCTCTGAGGAAGTCACCTGCCGATGTTATTTGTCTACAAGAAGTTTGGAGTAAAAAAGATCAAAATAAAATAAAAAAAGCGCTTATGGAGAATTATCCCTACAGTGTTATTCCCGAGAAAAAACAAAAGAGAGTTGCTGATTCAGGAAAAAAAACCTGCAAGATCAAAGACCTTTTTGGTGAGGGAAAGTTTATCACCTGTATCTTAAGTACCTGTGGTGATAAAACCGGGGAAGAAAAAGATTCTTGTATCAATAATGATTGCCGCAAAAGTTTAGATGTCTTGGCAGAGTCTAATCCTACCTGTGCTGCGGGCCTAATGGCCTCAGTGGGAAAAAATGAAATAGTGGCAATTGTATCCTTATTAAATCCTTTTAAAAGGCCTGGGAAATTTTCTTATGATGGTGCCTACGGAACTATGTTATTTTCTAAGGTTCCTTTTAATAAGAAAAAAACTGGTCATTTTTCCATGTCAGAATATTCAACGACGGTTAATCGAGGGGCGATTTATGCCAGTCTTAAAGTTAATGGACAAGAGATGCTCACCTTTTGTACCCACCTAACTGCAAATCTAACTACCAGTGCCCCCTACGTGGGAAGTGTTCCCTATAAAGGAAAACTGGAGTTTAAAAATGGTTGGGCCAAAGAAAATTATTTTCAAACCATGAAATTAGTAGAGCTTGGAGAAGTGATCTCTGCCCTAGATATGATGGCCCGAGGACCTTGGAAGAAAATGCCTCAGGTTTTCATGGGCGATTTTAACTTTGGACCTAATCTGAGAAAATATGGCATCCTCGGAGATTTCGTTAATTCTTATGACTACTTTGGGAAACGAGGTATTAGTGAGGTAAACCAAAAAGGGATTCCTAAATGTACTTTCTGCAGATACAACAGTCTGACTGATGGCAAAGAGCCCAATATGATTCTTGATCATATCTTAGTAAAAAATCCCCCTACAGATAATGAGTTCTTTTCCAAAATAGTTTTTAAAGACAGAGTAAAAATAAAAACCAAAAATGAGAACATCCTCCATCATATTTCAGATCATTTTGGCCTAATGGCAGATATACCACTTAAGTAAAAGGAAATAATGTTTAAGCTAATAAAAAGTATTAATAAGATGCCTTTATTTTGGGTCATCTGGGTTTGGTCTTTATTTTCAGTGAATATGGCATCGATTTTTTTCCTCGACCATTTGGCAGGAAAAGTTATTTTGGTGGGGATTATGATCGCTGGAACGCTCATGCCCTACCTTCATTTTAAATTTGGTTATGTGAGACTCTTAGGCATTGCTCACTTGCACTGGATTCCCATGCTAATCTGGCTTTATACTCGCCTAGATCAAATCAAAATGGATGAGAATTTTTATCGATATATTCTGGTTGTGTTTTTCTTTAATGGGATTTCGGCCATTATCGATGCTATTGATGTAATTAGATATTTTAGAGGTGAGAAAAATCCTACAATTCAATAAATTTCATAAGCCCTATTCCTAGGGTCTTTGAGAGCGTTGTGTTTTTGGCCTTCCCAAAAAAAGATTGGTCAGAGTAATATGCCATTATAGAAAACCCATCGATTAAATAATTAACATTAAAACCCAGCTCCCAGAAATATCTGGACTGGGCCTTACTATTTATTTGTCCATTAATTTCAGCGATCCCTTCATAACTATATAAAAGAGAACTGCCAAAACGGAAGTTCCCTGGATTAAACCCTGCTCCCAATAAGAAGGAATGTCCCCCTGATGGATCTACCGTTATATTATCAAAAGATCGTTTGATGCCTTGATGGACCTCCCCCATCGCCTGAAAATCCATCGTCTTTATAATTTTAACGAGGCCCACACCAATTGAAGTTTTAAAAAAACCTCCACCGTGAGCATCAGTTCTAAGAGGGTCGATTGAATCATAAGTAGATCTAGAGGTAGGAAAGATTTGATTTAAAAAGATAAAGCCTCGAGGTTTCCAAAAACTAAAAGATAGCTCAGGTAAAAATTCATAGGCCATCTGAAGCCTTATATCTCCTATACCGGTAGAACTCTCTTCTCTATTTAGCGTCCTCTTATTACTATTTTGCAAGGGAAGTGAAAGCCCTAATTGGAGGTAATCAGATATTTGATAGGCCCCTCGAAGAGTAAAAGTATTTATCACTTCCTGGTTAGTTCCATCGCGTTTTTGAAAGTCTCCATCTTCTCCGACAGAATAAGTCACAGCGGAGTTGCTGGCGGTAAAATTAAATTGGGCGCGATAATCCCCAGTGATAAGAAGAGGCATAATCACCCCTCCTCCACAACAGGAAGCGCCAAAGCTTTTAAAACTAATGATTAATAAAAGAAAGGTTAGAGTTCTAATCCCCATTTAACCTCATCTTGAACTTTATTATTTTCCATTAATTGAAAATGAATGTCCCAGTATCCTTCCATGGTAAAAAATATTTCTTGGGCCTCATAGACACCCTGAGAAAGTTTTTTAACTTTGACCGGAAACGAACCATGTCCCATCGTGGGCATCCAGAGTAGAATATTCAATTTCAAAGGAGGGTCGATAGTTCTGCCATATTCATCTAATAAGATAATAGTTAGTTTCGATTCATCAGAAACTATAGGCCCTTTATTCCAATAAGTTTTAAGAATAACTTTTTGACTGGGAAAAACTAATTCATTTTCAAGACCTGGTATTCCCCTCACCTCACCTGAGGTTTCTTTATTGATAAAAGGGGAATCCCCACAGCCTAATAAAAATATTAAAATAATTAAGCGCATAATTTTAATTAAACTCTACTTTATGTGCCGCCATGGATATGTCTTCAAATTTTTCCATAAGCTCTACTCTAATTTCCCAATGGCCTTTCATAGTTCCCATAAAAAACCTAGCATCTTTAACTTCATAGATACCTACTCCTGTCTTTTTCGAAGTTATTTTAGGGCCACCGTGACTCATGCCACTCTCCATGATCATCCAAGAATAAATATCGATTTCAAATTCTGGTTCGATTCGAGTTTTATTTTCATCTCCCTTTGCCCAAAATTCTACTGTGAAGTGAGATTTTTTATTTAGGTAAGGTCCGTCAATCCATGTTAATTTTCCACAAAGATCAACTTCCACAAACTCCATTGGACAATTGGCCATTGAAATTGATGTAAAAAGTAAAATAAAAAGGAAGGTTAGGGTTTTCATTTAATTCTCCTATCTTTGAATATAGCAACCAAGAGTTTTGGCCACGACAGTTGGGGGTTGTTGCCCCTGATTTAAAGCAGTGAGGGCATCTAAAAGGTAAAATTTTGAAGCTTTTTTAGGGTTCCTTGAATTGGTGGCGCCTCCTTGAAAGACCAGCTCTCCTTGAGGATCTACGATAAAAACGTGAGGAGTCTTGAGCGCCTTAAAAATATTGGCAAAATAGAGTTCTTTATCTAAAAATATGGGAAATTCTATTTCAAACTTAGCAAAGTATTTCTTAGCAGTTTTTTGAGAAATGGCCTTATTGGAATGAAAACCAATAAAACTAAAATCTGGAAATCTATTTTTTAAAGAGTTCAAGTGATCAAAATGGGCCTTACTACAAGGACAATTAACATTAAAAAAATAAACAACGCTAAACTGTCCTTCGAGCTTTACCTCTTTTGAAATTCCGCTAACTAGATCAAATCCTTTAATATTCTCCCAGGATGTTTTGGCAAATGTACCATGAGAGAATAAAATTAAAGATAGAGCTAAAAGTTTAAACATATATTATCTGTCCTATAATAGCTGGGGTTTTAAACTCATCTTTGTTTTTAGAAGATTCTCTCCCATCAACTCAAAGTCAACTTTAATATTTCGCTCCCCCACAAGTGTTAAGACACTATGAAAGGTGAACATATTTTTAAGAAATTGCTTTCCAAATTTAGTATAAGACTGGGTAAACTTGTCATAGTCAGCTTTTTTTAAAAATTTATCCATTTTTAACAACTGTGTTTTCATTTTAGCAATTCCCTTGTTAGTCCTTTTAACCATTGCCCTTTTACAATTTTTAATAGTTTTATAAATCTTACAAATCTTTGCGGGATTTCCTGCCTTGTCAAACCACCTACTGATTAAAGACTCTGACTTCTTCAGCAAATATCCGTCACTCTTGATTGTTTTATTCATAAGCTTATTCAGTCCTCTTTCATTAAGATTTACTGAAACTGAGGCCCGAACATATCCTAGTTTTTGATCCTCTGGAAGGTCTAGTGTTAGGTTATTTAAAAGACCTGTCCTCCTGGCAAGCTTTAAAAATGCCCTTTTAAGATGCTTAACTTTTCCATGATCTCTTTCAAAGAGCCATTGAAAAGATCCATTATGAGATTTTACTTCGAGGAATTTCGCCTCACCATCTTCATCAAACTCTTTTTTCATAGTCATATGCATGGCCATAAAATTAAAAACTTTCTTCTTATGATGGGAGATTATTCCTGTTGTTTTTCTTTCATCAAAATACATGCCCATATGATTGTATATAGTCATGTCATCCATAAAGTTTACTTCCTCGGAATAACTTTTCACGACCCCTTTTCCAAGACTTGCCTGTCCTAGGAAAGGAATACCAGCGGAAACATTAAAGATTCTCCCTTTGCTTTTTGAAAAACCTTTAGTTTCATGCTTTATGCCTTCAGTAACACCATTTTTGACCATTTTTTGCGCCAGAGAAATATCCCCAAAGAGCATATGCTTATAGGCCTTCATGGCATGATCATCTCTTAAATCAAAAATATAACCAAAACTTTTATCGGAAGATTTAAAACCTCCAACATTTAAACTTGAAATAATTGTATTATTAGTAAAGGCCAGATGATGTAGTTTCTCTTTCCTATATCTAACGCGAATTTGATGATTATTTACTTTTTCTAAACTAACTTTCCACATTCCTTGGGCCATATACATAAGTCCGGCATCGACAAAAATAGTAATCCCAGCACCAGCTGAAAACATAACACCACCATGAACGGTGTAAGACATGCTATCTTTGTCTGACCAACTCTCCAGTTCCTCAACACTCTTAGGAACCTTCATTTTACTAATATTTTCTAAAGCTTTTCGATCCGCTACATATCTTTGATGAGAAGAAGACCCTCCAACATAAGGCATAACACCAGCACTTCCCCACAGCCCCCAATTTATACTTTCTGGAGCTCCCATAACCATGAGTCCTACACCAAGCTCAATTCTTTTATTTTCTACCAGCAAAAATCCTTCGCTGCTGTCTTCACTTATCTGTAAAGGTTGGAAATTTCCTTTTGAAATATGATCTAAATTATTTTCTGTTAAATTGATAACCCGTTTATGAACATCTCCACCTCCATGAATCATAGGCATTAACATCCAAGAGACTTTTTTTGGCATAGGTTCGTCCATTTCGCCCATGTTGCCCATGTCGCCCATGTCGCCCATGTCGCCCATGTCGCCCATGTCGCCCATGTCGCCCATGTTGCCCATGTCGCCCATGTCGCCCATGTCGCCCATATTAGTGCCAATTCCATAATGAACCATAGGCCCATGCATTCCCATCATTACGTGAATGGGGAGATTATACATATGGCCACCACCAGTAGGTCCTTCAAATGAATTTTCACTAGCGCCATGATCATGAGCGGCAAATACCGTTAAAGAAAAAAATATTGAAAGAAATGCAAACAATTTCATTGAAGGCCCCTAATAATTGAGTTTTTAATTTTTTAAAAGTTAATGAGGAGTTTGGAAATTAAAATAATAACCCTCCCCCCTATTGAAAATAGGTGGGGGACCTATATTTTGTTGGCCTTTTCAAAGACCGAGATGATTTCATCAATCTTCTCTTGAACATCTTGTTCTGAATCTAGAAGTGCATTTTTCACACAGCCATTGAGATGACCTTTCACTACTTCCATTTCAAAAGATCGAAGAGCAGCACGGATGGATTTAACTTGGTTAATAATCCCAATACAGTATTTTTCATCTTCTACATTTGTGATGATGGCCTTGAGCTGACCTTCAACTCTTTTGAGTCTATTCAAATGAGACCTGTGATCGGAACCTTTATCGGGATGTTGCGTTGTCATATTGATTTTAAATAGCATTCTAAGAGTTAATTGGGAAGGTATTGCGCTACACGGCAAGAGTCATTTTTGGTAAAATAAGCAGCTTATTTTAACTTTTTTACCGTATCACTAGCTGTTGTCTCAAATAGGTCTGGGATTAATCCATGGATTAGTGCTGCAAAGACCGCCTTTTGTAATTTAAAGGCATATTTATAAGCGAAGGCCATATGCTGGAAATAGGTCATTCCATTTTTTTCAAGATGTTTTCTCATGGATAAGGCCTAGATATTATATTTTTCCATATCAACAAGTGAGGATTCTGCCTTGGCCGCCCAGATTGCCTGACAGGCACCATAGAAAACTCTCTCACTGAAATGTTTATTCTGTACCTCTTTATCAAATTTTAGTGTTTTAAGAGTCAGGTTATACTTTCTCTGCTGACAATTTTTTTCTCTTTTTCCAACTCTAGGGCAAAATGCTTTTTGAGTAAATTCTGTGTCTAGTTCATCTTTTAACTTACTACCTTCCCAGAAAGAGTTCAGTTCAAATACCTGCTGATAGGCATGGTGAAAGACATTCATAGTATGATCAAACATACGATCACGACTATTACCTTTGATATTTTTATAAGAAAGATAACCCATAGGTTTTCCGGTTAGGTCAAAGTCCAGGTTACAATTAAGTAATTCAGGAGTTAGTTTAATTCTCTTTACTTGGATGTTCCCCTTACTGTGCCCCCACTCTATAAACTCTGGAGTGTGATCAGTCATTGAGCCAATATTGATTTCCGGGAAGATAGAATCATTTTCAATAAACCCATTATGAGTATGAGCTGATACGTAGGTTAAGCTTGGAAATTTGCTTTTAAGTTCGGTTAAAAGTTTTTTTGATCTTTCATCAAGATCTTTAAATGGATGGTGCCCCATTAAAAAGTAATGATCAGTTTTATTCAGCCAAGATTTAATAATTTCTATTTGTCTTTTTTGAATCGATCCTCGAAGCCCGGCATTGAGAGATTTAATGATAGATTTTTTCTTACCTTTAGCATTTAAAGTGCCAATTAAAAGCGTAGGGCCATTTTCATAATCAGTGGTATCAAGAAGGATTCCTCTGAATCCAGGTTTAGATAACTTAATTTCCTGAACTATAAGTGATTTATAAGAATATCTCACTTGATCATTAGTCGGTAGGACGTAGTGAACCTTTTGCAAAAAGCTATCTTTAGCTTTACTCTCCCAAGAACAATTTTTTACATAATTTTCTTTCTCATATCTTTGTTTTGGGGATAACTCTGGTTTTGAACACTTAAAATCGCCCGTAATTAAAGCTTGCTTATTAAGCTCTTTAATATATCCTCTGATAAAATTATCTTTAGTTAGCGCCACATCTTTTACATTCCTAGGTACTTTTTTTATAGGACCTTCAGAGCATGCCTGCGCCCACCAATATCTTAAAAGATTTTTTTTCTCTCTGGAGCGAGCACCATTACTGTTTCCATAATAGAAAAAATCATGATTTCCCGGGGCCATTACCCAACCCGAGTGAACCTTAAATTGGTTCATAGCTTTAGTGAATTTGCTCCACTCATTTTTACAACCAATATTAAGAGCGTCTCCAAGATAGATAATTTTTTTATTCTTTCCATAAGATTTAAGAGACCATTTTAGAGTATCTACTGAGAACATATCCTGGTGAGGAGCGCGGACAGCAATTTCTAAAATACTATCAATGAATTTAGTACGCAGTATATGAGGTGGTGCCAAAAGGTTTTGCAATTGACTATCGGCCATAAGGATAGAGTTAAACGGGTTTGATAATTTATCGGTTTCCTCTATATTGTATGCCCCAACATTCAGGGTTAATAATAGGGATAAAAAAGTAATAGCAGACTTCATAGTTTTCCTCTCTTTTTTATAATGTATTGCGTTATAATAGTGAGATTCTATGAATTAATCAATTGATTGTGTAAAAATTACAATGTAATATCAGGTAGTTAGGTAGAACCTAGTTTCGTGCCTGAGAAACTTCAAAGCGAACCTTGCGACTTCTGATTCTAAGGTCTTTACTCTTAAGTAATTTATCACGAAATCTTGTAGGAACTTCTAAAAATGAGAAGTTAGTTTTCATATCTACGTTTTGGATATCTGATTTTTTAAGCCCAAATTTGTGGGAAACATCATCTAAAAGAATTTTAAGGGTCAGTCCATCCGTTTTTCCAACACTCATGAAAAGACGTACATTGTCCTTACTACTACCGTTTCCTCTCTTTATAGAATCAAGATTACCAATGTTATCTAGTGCTAAAAGCTTTTTATTAAATTTCCAGGTAAACATTACTTTAAGAAGCTCATCTTTTTCAAAGTCTTCAAAGCATTCTTCCATAATCTTATAAGTATCATCTAACTTGAACTCGTCACCTTTTTCTAGAATAGTTTCTACCAGTCCTCTAATATTTTCTAGTTCAGTCGTAACTACAGAAGATTTAATTTCATTAACTGATGGAAGTTTGGCCTTTATCATTTGTTTATTAGTGAATCGTTCAATTTTTTTAATGATAAACTGATCTTTAGGATCAACTAGCGTAATCGAAATTCCTTTAAGTCCCGCTCTTCCGGTTCTACCAATTCTATGGACATAGCTTTCATTATCTTGAGGAACACCAAAGTTTATAACATGAGTTAGGTTGTTAACATCAATTCCTCTAGCAGCAACATCTGTACAAACCATCAGGTCCACTTTATGAGCTTTAAATCGCTCCATGGCGACATCACGTTCACGTTGGCCCATATCTCCGTTTAGAGTTTCAACTCTGTGGCCCTTACCAAGTAAAACATCGGCCAGCTCTCTGGTTTCCATTTTAGTCCGGCAAAATATTAGAGCATAGGTATCAGGTTCAGTATCTAAAATCCTACATAGTGCCTCTTTGTGATACTTTCTCATGACAGTATAATATCTTTGCTCGATATCATCGTTAGAGAGAGTTTTCTTTTTAATAGAGACGGTTTTGGGGTGATCAAATTCTTTATTGATTAGATTTAGGATAGGTTTAGGCATAGTGGCACTAAACATCCAAATTCTTCTATTTTTATCAAAGGCCGCGATAATATTTTGGACATCTTCAAAAAAGCCCATATTGAGCATTTCATCGGCCTCATCAAGAACTACATATTCGGCATTGTGAAACTGTAATACCCCTTGCTTCATAAGATCTTGAAGTCTTCCTGGAGTTCCCACAACGATTTGCGGACGATCTCGAATCAGTGATCTTTTTTGTGCAATATATGAGGCCCCACCATAGATGGCGAGGGTTTTAAATTTAGTAAATTTTGCGATTTTATCAATTTCTGCACAAACTTGGTTGGCCAGTTCTCTGGTTGGACATACTACAAGTGCTTGAACGGAGTTTGAATCTGGATTTAGGACTTGCAGTAGTGGCAGGGCAAAGGCCGCTGTTTTTCCAGTTCCCGTTTGTGCCTGTCCAATAAAATCTGAATTTCGCTCCAGCAGAATAGGAATCGCCCTTTCCTGAATTTCAGTAGGTTCAACATAACCAAGCCCATCTAGAGCTTTAAGTAAATCCGGCCCAAGGCCTAAGTCTTTAAATTCCACGATTTTCTCCTAAGACGCACTTCTAACACATACAGGAGATATGGAAACCATAAATGCTTAAAATTGTATTATTTTTAGTGATTTAAAAATCTGGAGTGTCATGGTACAAGGCCCTCTTAGATTGTTAAATAGGAAGTTATCTATCTCTTACGAAAACTATAAATTACTCCATATTTCCTTTATATTCCTAGGACTTATCACTCTTGGACTTGCTCTTTTAGCGGATAGTAAAAAGAAATGGGTCAAGATTGTTAATGGGATCTCCTTTTTGATAATTTTGGTTTCCGGTATGGGACTTATGGCCCGCATAGGTATCTCTCACGGTGAACCCCTCCCCTTGTGGATTAAGGGCAAGTTCGCATTCTGGGGCGTCTTGGCCATTGGTGGCCCTATTTCAGTGAAAAGATTTGAGAGTAAAAAACCCCTCATATTTTTTATCTTTTTCTCGGTAGCTGTTATGGCCGCCTATTTTGCTATTAATAAATTCTAATTGGTTTTAAGAATAATTTTTTTTAAACTATAAGTATGAAAAAAATTATTCTTGTCCTTGTTTTACTTTCCCAAAGCTCTTTCGCTGGCCCTCTCTCCTTTTTGGCCTTTGGCGATAGTGGCTACCATGAAGACTTTCAAAAATCAGATGAAAAATTTGGTGTCTCTATGCAAGGTTGGCAAGAGGAGGCCTTTGAAGATGGGGATGTGATAGATGGCAGGCCTATTCTTCCACCGCTCGTTAGAGGCAGAAAACCTGGTCTTTTTATAGAAAAAAGTGGTGCTAAATATGTTGGAAATGCCATGGCACGTTTTTGTAAAACTACTCGTTGTGATATGGCCATCGTTTTAGGTGATAATATCTATCCCAACGGAGCTGAACCTGATAATCGAAATGCTGAGCGTTTTCATAAAATTTTATATTTACCCTTTAAAGATATCGCGAAAAATAATAAAGATTTTAGATTCTATGCCGCTCTTGGAAACCACGACTGGAAAATTTCACAGGAACTTGAATATGCTGAGGCCAAAATAAGAAGGAATAATTCAACCCGAGGGGCAAGAGCACAAATCACCTACATGGCGAGAAAAGACAATCGTTGGGTATTTAACCCAACGTCAAATAGTCCCCGTCGTAAAACCTATTATAAATTTAGCAAAGGTGATGTTGATTTTTTTGTTATCGACACTGATAGAATCCTGGCAGCGATTTTAGTTCAAGATGATGATGAACCCAAAAAATTTAAACCTGCAGATGCTCCGGCAACGATACGAGAGCTCTACTATCAAATGAGATGGCTGAGGAGAGCTCTTGAAGAGTCAAAGGCCAAGTGGAAAATCGTCTATGGACATCATACTCTTTGGTCAGTTGGGGGAACCAAGCACTATCAGGCGATGGCGCTTAGAAATGCTATCTTAAAACGCCTCTGCCAATCTGCTGACATGTATATTGCAGGCCATGAGCATGATATGGAATTTCATATGGCCCCTTGTAAAAATGGGCCTCCCCTTCCTCACCTTGTTTCTGGTGCAGGATCAAAAATGCGCTCTGTAGGCCTTAGTAATTCATCTAAAAGATTAATGAGAGAACAAAAAGGTATCTTAAGATTTGCCAAGGGAATGACATGGGGTTTTGCTCATATTACCATTGAAAATAATTTTGCAAATTTAAAACTATTTTCCGTAGATAGACAAGGGCGATACAAAACTATCTATAAGAGTAAAATTAAAAAACGCCTATACTAATTAATGGCCGGTCGTCTAAGGTGAACGAATTCCTCATCATTAATAAATGGTCCTTTAAACCACAGTTCCGAAGAGAAGTTATTCAATCCAACAAATTGGGCAAAATCGTGAAATTTATTTTTACTCATTAAAGAATTTCTAAGCCAATCTGCTGCTCTAGTTAGTTTTTTAACGGGGGACTTTTGACGTTGCAATCTATTTAGAAATCTTCCTACCTTATAGGCCTTAGGGCCCTTGGCAACACATCCATTTTTTTCAAAAAGGCAGTTTAAGGCCTGGTCGGTTAACTCTATTCTTAAATTTAAAAAAGTGTCACCTAAGTGATTGGTGGCATAATTTTCGGGTGTATAAATAAAAAATCTCTTTTTTCCCACCATAGAGTTAATCTTTCTAACTCTAGCTTTCATTTCTTTAAAGTCAGTCTGGGCATCTTTAACTTCATACTCTAAGGCGACAGATCTCTTAGTCACATTTTCAAATTTTTTGTCCGAAAATTCCATTTCACCAATAACACGGTAGAAATCATTGTTATTGGTAAACATATTTACACTTGCAAGTTCAGTTTTATATTTAAAGGAACGAGAAATATCCCCTTCAGGACCTATTTTAATTTCCCATAATCCTCGAGAAGATCCTCCTAGTGTGGCCAAAAACCCTATGGTCCAATTCTTTTCATAGTATTTAGAAGTTGTAAGCATCATAGGAACTTTTTGCAACTCGGGATAATCCTCATCTGTAAAAATAGAATAATAAAAAGCATGCTTTATTTCTGGATCATCTTTTATATCGAAAAAATAGGTCTTGGCGGTAGATTTACCCAGCATGATGGAGGCCTGGATAATATTTATTTTTAAAAAACTTAATAGCTTAACATAGCCGGCCACTCCCATGGTAAACTCAGTCGATTTTGACTTAGTTACTTCAAAATGAGTTTCATCTTTTTTAAGTACTAAAGTTCGCTTTAAAAAACTTTTAGTTTGTTCAAGTTCGACTCCTGCACCAATAATAACACCAGTGGTTTCAATTCCTTCAGTGAGTTCAAATCCTACAAAAACGCCAGTTCCAAAGGCCTCTCCAGCATTCAAGTCATCTAACAATTGTTTTCTTTTAAATGGCATGGAGACTAGTTTTTTAAAATCCCCAATAGCAGCAGCGATAACCGTTGGTTTGTGATAAACGATTGAGTAATGTTTTCCTATAAATGCTTTTGCCTTTAAATTAGCTTCAAGACCAGTAGTTATAGGAATAATTCCGCTGGCACCGATTGTTCCAAAAATTTCGAGAGTATCTTGAACTGCCCAGTTTCTTTCATCAATCGCTGCATCTTTATTTTTAGTTATCTCTCTTTTAAGTCGAACTCCGACTCCAACGCCCAGATCAAATTTCACAATCTCAAAGCCGGAATTTTTCAACGGAATATTTCCCATTTTATGATAAGGAACATCTTTGGTGGCATTAAGTGCAGTTTGGATAAGCTGCGACAAAAGACTTGTAAAACCAAAAGGTAAAAAATCATATTTATGATAATTTATTGATCCCTTGGACTCATATTCCTTTACTAATTCCCCCTTCTTAATAAATTCGCCAAAACTAAATCTTTTTGGGTTTACCTCAGGCCATAAACTTATCGTTTGACCATCTATAACCTTACCATCAAGAGCAAAGGCCTTAACAATTTCATTTCTCCGAGTCGTCATTTTTTCTAGAAAGAGTCTTGCCACTGGTCTAGGCCAACCAGAATGTTCAACAATCCTAGAAATTTGTTCCCTGGTTATCTGAGCAAAATATCTGGCAATCCACTTTAAATCTGCATAGGTAGCTGCCTTAAAGGGATTTCGACCATTTTGAATATAGTGGTTGTTTTTAAATTTTACTTTTAATTTATTTCTTTTGCGTTCTAAAAAAGACCATGCGTAACCATTAGGAAAATTAGGAACAAATTGATTACCAAAAGAATATCCTACATCATGAATCAGTTCCTGAATTTGCCAGCCATCTTTGCCTTTTATTATTTTAGTTTTATTGTTTAAGGCCTCTTTGACGTCTGCTTGGTTAAAAAATGCTTGTAATAATAGTTGCGCCCGCACTTCCCGTCGATCCCAGTTCCCCATTTGAGAAAGGTGAAAGCCTTTTAACCTGACTACATTTTTTGGTCTACCCTCGAGTAAGGCCTCAATGAAGATAACATAAACTCCATTTTCATCCGTCCCTCTTTCTTTGATAAACTTTCGGGGAAGGATATCATTACCATTTTCATAATAGGACAACCAATCATTGATCATCTCATCTAATTCGTGCTGATCCTTAAAATAGATTTTAGGACTTTTAACATAAATATATTCATCACTGTAAAAACCTACCAAGTTCATTATTCTAGAGGCGACAAACTCTGTATTGACCTCTCTTCCAAATTTCATTTTCCATTTTATTTTTTTGCCATTTTCGAGCACTTGATTAACATGAATTTTTGGATTGGCCTCGGATTTCACCATCTTTTTAAATTGAAAGACTGGATGGATTTCTTTTTTTGGTTCTATCGGATCTATTTTAGAAATATTATAAGGTTTTTTCCAAAAGGAAGTATTAGGAGGGTCTATCAAAGAGATATCTTCACCATTTTTTCTTTTCTCCTTAAGTTCAGCTTTAGAGAAATATCTAATATTTTCACGATCTACTAAATTTGAGGCACTATCTTTTTTAAAATCATTGATGGCAATATCATGAGAAACAAAGGCCATGGCATAGAGACTTCTAAGTCCACTTATTATTCCTGGATCATCTGATAGCGATTTAAGTCCATAAAATATTCTAAGAATTTTTTTTAGTTCTGACTCTAAATTACCTTGCAAGTTATTTTCACTGATTAGATCTAAACGGCCGAGAACAAGATCTAAGGTTTTAATTATCTTATCTTGTTTGGATTTTTTACTCGCAATTTGCAGCGATTTCCCTTCACTTAGATTATTACTGATTAAAATCTGTAAATACTCTGCTCTATAATCAGATAATTTATTCAGAAATTTTGTTACTTTGGTTAAGGAAATACTTTTAGAAGAATCTAAAAACCTTTCGGCCACCTCATTTTTTAAAAAGTCGGAATCCTCAAGTCCTAATTGATTTTCGTGAATATTCTCGGCCCAAGAAAACTGAGAAAACAAAAACAATAAGATGGTAAGAAATTTAATCATAGGAGACCTCTTGTAAATATTAAAAAACAAAACGCCACAATGCGTCTTTTTGATAAGTTTGTAAAGTTAGGATTGAAGGAATTTCGTGGCAATTATGACTCGACGCTCTACCGACCCTTGATTAGGGCCTTTATATGCTCTCGTGCGCATTCTGCCAGGGCCTGAAGATCGTAACCACCTTCAAGTGTTGAGACAACTCTTCCCTCGGCATATTTTTGAGCAAGCTCTACAATTTTCCTAGTTACCCATTGACGTCCTCCCCTCCCTAAAGGAAGGGGATTCCTTCTACGCAAATGCATAGTTGGTGGTTCCTGCTTCACAGATTCGACCAACGTCGACATCTCCACAGGCACTACCCGCCCGCCCGGCGGTGAAATATTTAAT
>Ga0164315_10000480_pt1 | contig 27677 bp, 21 predicted proteins | sample GuaBasSedimGuay6_FD_113737 | JGI IMG/M metagenome (GOLD analysis project Ga0164315, IMG submission 113737) | Subseafloor sediment microbial communities from Guaymas Basin, Gulf of California, Mexico - Guay6, Core 4569-2, 0-3 cm | ecosystem: Environmental > Aquatic > Marine > Hydrothermal vents... | reverse complement strand
GAAGTTTGAAGGGCTGAGCGAATCCGGCGGCAGCGCCAAGCAGGCCATCGCCGATGGCCTGGTCAGCGTCAACGGCGAGGTCGAAACACGCAAGCGCAAGAAAATTCGCGCCGGCGATCAGATCGACTTCATCGACCACCACATCGACATCGTCAATAAACCCCAGGACTAAGCGAACTGACCGAGTCGTCTATAAGTCACACGCGGGCGAGGATGACGTTCGATGTTTTCTGGGCTAATATACGCTCCCTTTTAAACTGGCTCTGGATTTACGTTCCAGGAGGCTTGATGTCATCGCCCATCGTTATCGCTGCGCTTTATCGTTTCGTGCGCCTCGACAATTTCGAATCCTTACGCAAACCGTTGTTGCAATTCATGCTCGACAACCAGGTTCGCGGTACCCTGTTGCTCGCCACCGAAGGCATTAATGGCACCGTTGCCGGCAGCGAAGCATCGATCACGCGACTGCTCGATTACCTGCGTGAAGACGAGCGTCTGCGCGATATTGATTACAAGTTGTCCTATGACGACGAGATCCCTTTTTACCGTTCACGGGTTAAACTCAAGCGTGAAATAGTCACCATGGGCGTCGAAGATATCGACCCGGCGCATGGCGGAACCTACGTCGACGCACGCGACTGGAACGCACTTATCAGCGACCCTGAAGTCACGCTGGTCGATACCCGCAATGACTACGAGTCGGCCATCGGTAGTTTCGACGGGGCGATACTGCCCGAGACTACAACGTTTCGTGAATTTCCAGCCTATGTCAAAAATCACCTCGATAGCGACAAGCATCGCAAGGTGGCGATGTTCTGCACCGGCGGGATCCGCTGCGAGAAATCGACCGCTTACCTGCGCCAACAGGGTTTTGACGAGGTTTACCATTTGCGCGGCGGAATCCTGAAGTACCTCGAGGAAGTCCCCGAGGCGGAATCGATGTGGCATGGCGAGTGCTTCGTTTTCGATAATCGAGTCAGTGTCAACCACGCTCTCGAAAAAGGCAGCTACGATCAATGCCATGCCTGCCGACGGCCGATTACCGAGCAGGATAAACTCAGTGACCAGTACCAGCCGGGTATCAGCTGTCCCGCCTGCCATGACTCGCACAGCGATGAGGACAGGGCGCGCTACCGCGAGCGCGAGAAACAGGTGCGGCTAGCGCGCGAGCGCGGTGAGCTTCACATCGGCGCGGACGCGGCCAGGCAGGCGCGCAAGCGTAAAACATTAAGGCTCGCCGACAAGCAGGCGCAGCGCGAACACAGGGCTTAACTGGTCCTGTAAGCCGGCATGTGCCGGCGTTTTCGAAACTGAGCGGGGACCTGACCATTGAAAACCATCGGCCTGATCGGCGGCATGAGCTGGGAAAGCAGCCTGCTCTACTACCGGCTGATCAACCAGGACATCAAGCAGCGCCTCGGCGGCCTGCATTCGGCGCAACTGCTGATGTACAGTGTTGATTTTGCGCCGATCGAGAAGCTGCAACACGAGGGTGACTGGGATGGCGCCACCAAAATTCTGATCGATGCGGCACGCCGGCTCGAAGCGGGCGGCGCCGATTTCTTCCTCATCGGGACCAATACCATGCACCAGGTTGCCGACGCCGTCGTCGGTGCTGTCGACATACCGCTTTTACATATCGCCGACGCAACCGGCGAGGTGCTGCGGCAGGACCATGTACGGCGCATCGGCCTGCTCGGTACCGCGTTTACCATGGAACTCGGTTTTTACCGCGATCGCATCGAACAGCAATACGGCATCGACGTCGTCGTGCCCGAGATGCACGATCGGCAAATGGTGCACGACATCATTTACCAGGAATTGTGCCAGGGCCAGGTTGATGACGAATCACGCGAGGTATATCTCGCAATCATCGATCGCTTGCGCGCGCAGCAAATCGACGGCGTCATTCTCGGTTGTACTGAAATCGGAATGCTGCTTGATTCGCGGCATACCGATATCAGGCTTTACGATACGACCGCAATCCACGCCCAGCAGGCGGTCGACTACGCGCTACAAGATTAGTTCGTGGGCTAGCGATGAGTTCAGGCTACCGGCTGGCTACGCTTGCTGTTGAGCCAGCGGATAATGGGGTCCCATTGGTCGAGATCCTTGCGCACCATGTAGGGTGGCAATTCGAAGATTCCAAGCCCTCGCTCAGCTGCGTGAACATAGTTCTGGGTTTCACGCAGGGCGCTGATAAAGGGCGCCTTGCGAACCTTGCGCAGGTAGCTGTCGAGTTGATGATAAATGTTGTAGTGCTCGCGGCAGCGATTGGCGATCAATGCAACCCTGGCTTCCTTGCGGGCGACGCGTCCATTATCGAGCACCTTGCGCACGAATGGCGTCGCCGCGCGCATATCGATCGGCGATGGCAATACCGGAATGATGATGCTCTGGGCGCGGCGCAGAAAAGCGTTCAGTTCGGCGCCGTGGACCGCGGCCGGCGTGTCGTAGATGATGTAGTCGGCGCTGCGTGGTGCGCGGAAGTGGCCGCTGGCGCCATCGACCCCGGTTATCGTACTGCGCCCGCTGGGTCGCGCCGCCAACCAGTCGAGACTGGATGCCTGTGGATCGAAGTCGACCAGGAGAACCTTTTTCCCCTGCGAGGCGTAATAGCTGGCGATACTGGTTGCGATCGTGCTTTTGCCTGAGCCACCCTTGGAATTCAATACCATGATCGAGCGCATGTTACCTCCGTAGTACGAAAATTCGACTAGCCCGAATTATCGTCCACTTTTCGGGATGGTGCAAAACTGGCGCCTTGAGCCGAAGCCTCAATCGAGGTCCAGCTCCTCCCACAGTGCATCAATTCGGGCGATGACATCAGCGGACATGCTGATCGGTTTACCCCATTCGCGTTGCGTCTCGCCGGCCAGTTTGTTGGTTGCGTCCAGTCCCATCTTTGAGCCCAGACCTGATACCGGTGAAGCAAAATCGAGATAATCGATCGGTGTATTTTCGATCAGGGTGATATCTCTTGCCGGATCGGTACGCGTCGATATCGCCCAGATGACGTCTTCCCAGTTGCGCGCATCGATATCATCGTCAACCACGATCACGAACTTGGTGTACATGAACTGACGCAGGAATGACCAGACTCCCATCATCACGCGCTTGGCGTGTCCCGGGTACTGCTTGTTCATGCTGACCACGGCTACGCGGTAGGAACAACCCTCGGCCGGCAGGTAGAAATCGACAATTTCCGGAAATTGCTTCTGCAGAATAGGAATAAAAACCTCGTTCAGCGCAAGCCCCAACACCGACGGTTCATCCGGTGGTCTACCGGTATAGGTACTGTGGTACACGGGATTTTCACGCATGCTCATCGCTTCCACGGTGAATACCGGAAAACGTTCGACTTCGTTGTAGTACCCGGTGTGATCGCCAAACGGCCCTTCCTCGGCCTCATCGTCGGCATAAATATGCCCTTCCAGTACAATTTCGGCGCGCGCAGGAATTTCGAGATCAGACAACAGTGATCGAGTGACTTCGGTTTTCGACCCGCGCAGTAATCCGGCAAATGCATACTCGGCCAGAGAATCGGGTATCGGGGTTACCGCCGCGAGTATGGTCGCCGGATCACAACCGAGCACGACCGATACCGGGAATGGTTCGTCGCCGTGCTGCTGTCGCCATTCCTTGTAATCGAGGGCGCCGCCACGGTGCGATAACCAACGCATGATCAGGCGGTTACGGCCTATCAATTGCTGGCGGTAAATGCCCAGGTTTTGACGCTTTTTGTGTGGTCCCCGGGTGGTGACCAGGCCCCAGGTGATCAACGGCGCGGCGTCTTCAGGCCAACAGGTCTGGATCGGCAGCATCGATAAATCGACATTGTCGCCGTGGTATTGCACTTCCTGACATTTGCCTCTTTTCACCACTTTTGGCGACATGTCGAGGATTTTACGGTAAATTGGCAGAGTTTTCATCGCATCTTTGAAACCCTTGGGCGGCTCCGGTTCCTTCAGGAATGCGAGCAGCTTACCAACCTCGCGCAAGGTCGCCGCATTTTCTTTACCGAGTGCCTGTGCGACACGCTGCTCAGTGCCGAAGAGGTTCGCCAACAACGGAATTTTACTGTCACCGGGGTGTTCGAACAGCAGCGCCGGGCCTCCGGCGCGTAACACCCGATCGGAAATTTCAGTTATTTCAAGCTCAGGGGAAACCTGCTGGCTGATGCGCTTTAGATCACCCTGCGCTTCCAGCTGGTCGATGAAGTCTCGTAGATCCCGGTATTCCATTTACCAGATCTTTATGCCGTGGAATCTACTTTTGATTCGCGCTTCAATGATTAGCTTACTGATCAGGAAGGTTAACAGGATGATGGCAAGAGCAGACGATGCGATTATTTTCCAGTAAATTCTCAATATATCCTGCAACTCCTCGCTCGAAAATTCGCCTGGTGGCGGCTGACTATCATCCTCCTGCTGTTGCGTAGCTTCGATTTCCTGCTCCAGCCTGGCAATGGTCTCATTGGCGTCGCGCTTGCTGGCTTCAAGTCCTTTCATTTTCGTCACCAGGCCATCCATATCCTTCTCGTAGGCATCGATGATGATCTTGCTGTTACCGAGTTTTTCCAGTTCGTCGAACAGGCTCGCACTTTTCTGCTGCTCTTCAAGCAGCAGGATACTCGCGGTCGGGTTACTGACCAGGAAGCCTCGTTTAACCCAACCGTGAGTGCCATCCGGAGCGGTAACCAGGGCATAGGGGCCGCGAATTTCATCGACGATGAGCTTGTCCCCGGACCGCAACAGCTTCAGGACCTTGCTCTTCGAGGTGGCATCCTGGTAGAGCGAAAGGCGTAACTGATCGGTGACATACTGTCGGTCCTTGTCCGAATTATCGGTATCCTGGGCGGGTGCCAGCTGGCAAAATGCAAGCAAGGTCAATCCAACAAGAAATCTGATTTTCACTGGCTTATCCCACTATGCCTTAACAAGGCTTCAATATTCGGTTCACGCCCACGAAAGCAGCGGAAAGATTCCATTGCGGGCCTGGAACCACCCTTTTCGAGCACGCACTGTAGAAATCTTTGGCCGGTCCCAGGATTGAAAATTCCTTCTTCTTCAAATGCCGCAAAAGCGTCGGCGGACAGAACCTCCGCCCACTTGTAGCTATAGTAACCCGCTGCATAGCCACCTGCAAAAATATGTGAAAAACCATTCTGGAAGCGATTTATCTGCGGAGTACTGGCGACCGCGATATCTTCCCGCACCTGGTCCAGGGTCTGCTGAATCTGCTCCGCCGTAGTGACGTCGGCTTGCTGATGCAGGCATATATCAAACAGGGAAAATTCGATCTGGCGCAGCATTTGCAACGCGCTCTGAAAATTACGCGCGGCCATCATGCGCTCGTACAGGTCTCGAGGTAACGGCTCATCGCTCTGATAGTGACGCGCAAACAATTGAAGGGCATCGTATTCCCAACAAAAGTTTTCCATGAACTGGCTAGGCAATTCGACGGCATCCCATTCGACACCGTTGATGCCGGCCACATCCGGTACGTCGATACGCGTGAGCAGGTGGTGCAATCCGTGACCAAATTCGTGGAATAGCGTGATTACTTCATCGTGAGTGAAGAGCGCGGGTTCGTCGCCCAGTGGCGGCGTCAGGTTGCAGGTCAGGTAGGCCACCGGTAGCTGGGTTTTACCGTCGATGCGATACCGGTTTATGCATTCATCCATCCACGCACCGCCGCGCTTGTTTTCACGCGCATAGAGGTCCAGGTAAAACTGCCCAAGCGGTGCGCCCTCGGCATCTTCAATCTGGTAAAAGCCGACGCTCTGATGCCAGCGATCGATACCTTCGTCGGCACGGCTTATCCTGATACCGTAAAGCCGGGCGACAATCTCAAACAAACCCTCGATCACTCGCTTGTCGGAAAAGTATGGCTTCAGGTCTTCGTCTGATACCTGGTAGCGATGCTGTTTCAGTTTTTCACTATAGTAGGCCCAATCCCATGCTTTTAACTCACCTTCGAAGCCGAGCGACTCGGCATAGGCCTGGCGCTCCCGAACTTCATCGATGGCGGCCTGGCGCGAACGCGCAGCGAGATCGTGGAGGAATTCAAGCACCTGCTCGACGCTGCTCGCCATCTTGCTTTGTAACGAGTACTCGGCATAGCTGGAAAATCCCAGTATTTTCGCCTTTTCCTGCCTTTTCGCTACAATATCTTGCATTATCGGGGCATTATCCCAGATTTTATCGGTAATCCCCTGATCCGAAGCGCGCGTTACATAGGCTTCGTAAATGGCCCGACGTAACGAACGGTTGTCGGCATAGGTGATGACGGCAAGGTAACAGGGCATATCCAGCGTCAACCGATAGCCCGGCAGCTCTTTTTGCTCGGCAAGCTGTCGCAGCATGGCCACTGCATACCCGGGCAAACCCGCCAGGTCGACTTCATCCTCGGTCAGGTATTGCCAGGCCTGGGTCGAGTCGAGCAAGTTGTTTTCAAAACGCGACTGCAGCTCCGACAGTTGCGTCTGGATTTGCTGGTAGCGCTTCCGGTCTTCACCTTCGAGCTCGACGCCGCCGAGCCGAAAATGCAACAGGGCATCGGTGATGGTCTTTTGCTGGGCCGGTGAGAAACCGGCGAAATCACTGGATTCGGCAATGCTGCGATAACCCGTGTAAAGCGCGTAATTCTGACTTACTTCGGTCGCGTATTCGCTCAGTAGTGGCAGGCAGTTGTTGTAGGCATCACGCAATTCCGGGCTGCTTTTGACTGAATTCAGGTGGCGTACCGGCGACCATGCTTTTTCCAGGCGATCATTCATCAACGAAAGCGGTTTGATCAGTTCATCCCAGTTCGGCTGCGTCTGCTTGCTGAGATGAGCTATCGAGTCCCGGTTCTGATCGATCAACTGGGTGATTGCGGGCTGAATCATGTCGGGACTGATTTCGCTGAACGCTGGCAGGCTACCGGGATTGAGTAAAGGATTGGTCAAGATCTGGTCTCTGTGGTGAGAATGAAAGGCGCTAGTCTACTGATCCCGGTCAATCAATCAAATCGGATAAAACGGTCGCATCGTGGAAATTACGATGCGCGTAACGAGTAATAAAAATGCCGCGCACAGCGATACGTAGGCATAGATTTTTTTGCGCGCTACCAGTTCCTCTTCCTCGTTCGCTGACAGAATATAAGGATGGCCATTATCTTGCGGACGCGAAAGAATGTGATGCCCTCGATCTTCGCTATTCAATTTTACCAGCACCTGCTTACGCGCTGCAGCCCTGATTGCCTTCCACTCCTGTTTCTGAATTTTTCCATTCTGCTCAAAATTGAATTCGCCGGCGGGTTCGGTATGCACTGTGCGAAACCAGCGGAGCGCATAAAGCGCGGTGGCGGGACGGATCAGGCGTTCACGGAAGCGATAGTGGCCAAAACCGAGCTGGATCCAGCTCGCCCTGGTCGGTGCCCGGTTGCGCGCGTCCGTGTCGTTGCCATACCAGGTGATATCCATTTCCGGAATGACGTGGGCATCATCAGGATCAACGATGCAGGCGCCGTAGCAGAAGTAGACCAGGTATCCAAACAATGCCAGCAGCGCCGTGTACAGGACCACGTAATCCGACCCTGACAGCGCCAGGACTTCAGATTCAAGCCAGGAATACATGACTGCTTCCGGGCGCCGCGAATCAGGTTTCGAACAGTTGTTTTACACTGACATCCGCAATTTCGTCGGCTACGAACTCCAACAGGTCACGCGGACCAAAGCCAAATAATCTGGCCACGATCAGGTCGGGAAAGGTTTCGATGTCGATGTTATTGATGTTCACGGATTCGTTATAAAATTCGCGTCGGTCAGCGATGGTATTTTCAAGCGCGCTGATGCGCCCCTGTAAATGCTGGAAGTTTTCATTGGCGCGCAATTCCGGGTAATCCTCGGCCAGCGCAAACAGCTGTCCCAAACCCATGCGTAACGCACCCTCGGCCAGCCCTAGACCGGGAACGTCCTGACTCTGCCTCGCCTCGGAAACCCGCGAACGCGCCTGCATCACCTTTTCCAGGGTATCCTGTTCAAACTTCATGTACTGCTTGCAGGTTTCGACCAGCTTCGGGATTTCGTCGTGGCGCTGCTTTAATAAAACATCGATGTTCGACCAGGCCTTTGAAACATTGTGTTTGAGTCGCACGAGGTGATTGTAAATACTGACGACGTACAGCGCCAACCCAACCACCATAGCCAGGAATATAATGCTGGCAATATCCATCGGGTTTATCCTTTTTATTGAATGATTCCCAATATATAGAGATTATTCTAATAAAATCAAGGAGTTGCTAAGCCCGTATATATCACCTTTTTACGTCGCGAGGGCGTCGCAAAGCGCACTGTGGCGCGCCGCACGGACCAGAGGTCCGCGCCGGCGTAGTTTAACTACGTTTAGCGGGCCGTCGGGAGTACGGCGTGTCACAGTGCGCTTTGCGGCGTCCGCAGTAGTAAAACGGTGATATATACGGGCTATACATCCAGATTGTTGACATTGAGCGCGTTGGCTTCGATGAATTCCCGCCTCGGTTCAACCTGGTCGCCCATCAGGGTCGTAAAAACCTCATCAGAAGTGATATCGTCTTCGATACGAACCTTGAGCAGACGTCGATTTTCCGGATCCATGGTCGTTTCCCAGAGCTGTTCGGGATTCATTTCGCCAAGGCCCTTATAGCGTTGAATGTTCAATCCCTTGCGCGCTTCCCTCATCAGCCAGTTATAAACTTCGCTGAATCTACGCACCGCCTGGCTGCGTTCACCGCGGCTGACACTTGATTCATCACCAAACAAATCGCCCGCCTGCTGCACGAACTGAGCGATCTGCAGGTAATCCGCACTATTGAAAAAATCACTGCTCAACAATCTTGAGGTCGTCAGCCCGTGCAGACGCTTGGCCAACAACAGGCCAAACTGGTTACTGTCGTCGTCGCTCTTAGCTGACACAGCGTAGGACACCGAGCCTTCGCTCTTCTGGTTGAGACGCTCTATCAGCTGCGCTCCCCACTCACCCATGCCCGTTTCGCTAGCCAACAGTGTTTCATCCACCGCCGGCATATCGACCAGTTCATGCAGCACCTCAGGGGGGTAATTCTGGCTGAGACGGTCAATAATCGCCAGTATGGTGATGTATTGGCGGGCCAGGCTCTCTAGCGCCAGTTCAGAAATAGGCGGGGTTTCATCGGTCAGGTGCAAGCTGGCGCCTTCGATAGCAAGTTGTAAAAGGTAACTATTTAACTCCTTGTCATCTTTTACATAACGCTCCTGCTTTCCCTTTTTTACCTTGTAAAGGGGCGGCTGGGCGATGTAAATATGGCCCCGTTCGACCAGTTCGCGCATCTGGCGATAGAAAAAAGTCAACAAAAGGGTGCGGATATGCGATCCATCGACATCGGCGTCGGTCATGATAATGATGTGGTGATAACGCAGTTTATCGATATCAAACTCTTCACGTCCGATGCCGCAGCCGAGGGCAGTAATCAAGGTACCTACTTCCGCCGATTGCAGCATCTTGTCAAAGCGCGCTTTCTCGACATTCAGTATCTTGCCTTTGAGCGGCAAAATGGCCTGGGTTTTACGATTACGGCCCTGTTTTGCCGATCCACCGGCCGAGTCACCCTCGACAAGATAAATTTCAGACAGCGCCGGATCCTTTTCCTGGCAGTCTGCCAGCTTACCGGGTAAGCCCGCTATATCGAGCGCACCTTTGCGGCGGGTCATCTCGCGTGCCTTACGGGCCGCCTCGCGTGCCCTCGCCGCTTCGAGTATCTTACTCGTAATCGACTTCGCATCGCCTGGATTCTCCTGGAGGTAATCCTTGAGATGTTCTCCGACGACTGATTCGACTATGCCCTTTATCTCCGATGAAACCAGCTTATCCTTGGTTTGCGATGAAAACTTCGGGTCGGGAACTTTGATCGAGAGAACCGCAGTCAAGCCTTCACGGGCATCGTCACCGCCAGTACTGACCTTCTCCTTTTTGACCTGGCTGCTTTCCATGTACTGGTTCATCGTACGCGTCAACGCGGTGCGGAATCCGGACAGATGCGTACCGCCGTCGCGTTGCGGAATATTGTTGGTAAAGCAGAAGATGTTTTCCTGATAGGAATCGTTCCATTGCATCGAAACCTCGACGACAACGTCATCCTGCTCCATCTTTATATTGATCACCTTGGCGTGAATTGGTGTTTTATTTTTGTTCAGGTGCTCGACAAAAGCGCGTATACCGCCCTCGTACTCAAACAAATCTTCCTTGTTGCTGCGTTCGTCTAGCAGATGGATTCGTACGCCCGAGTTCAAAAATGACAGCTCACGCAGTCGTTTGGCGAGAATTTCGTAGTGAAACTCGACATCGCCAAAAATCGCCGTACTGGGTAAAAACCTGAGCTCTGTTCCCGTTTGATCGGTATCCTTGATTTCTTCCATATCTCCTTGCGGCTCGCCCATCTTGTATTCCTGGGCATAGAGCTTTCCCTGCCGCTTGATACGCAATGACAGAGTTTCAGACAATGCGTTGACTACGGAAATACCAACGCCGTGCAGACCCCCGGAAACTTTGTAAGAATTATCATCAAATTTACCGCCAGCGTGTAACACAGTCATGATGACTTCGGCGGCCGAACGACCCTCTTCCTTGTGAATATCAACAGGAATACCGCGGCCATCGTCCTTGACCGATATAGAACCATCGGCGTGTATTACCACTTTGATTTCAGAACAATGACCGGCTAGAGCTTCGTCGATAGAATTGTCGACTGCCTCAAATACCATGTGGTGCAAGCCGGTTCCGTCATCGGTATCGCCGATGTACATTCCGGGCCGCTTGCGTACAGCATCAAGGCCTTTTAGCACCTGGATGCTAGTGGAATCGTAGTTTGACATGAAAGGATCTAGCTGAAATTTCGAGGCTTGATTGTACCATGTTCCACGTGGAACATTTTAACTTCTTTTGTCTCGAGAGCTTCCGGGACCTCTCCATCGATGTTGCTGACAAACAGCTGCAAATCCATTTGCATGAGTTGCTGGTAGACTCGCTTTTGCGCAGCCTGGTCGAGCTCCGATTGCAGGTCGTCGATCAGCAGAATTATACGCTGTTGCCTTGTCTGGTTAACCAGCCTGAGCGCTGCCAGCATCAAGGCTATTCCCAGGCGTTTGCTCTGCCCGCGTGAAAGCACTTCACCAACCTTTCTGCCCCCTGACGTGAGAACCAGATCATCGCGATGTATACCGGAATTGGTGAAGCCGCTGTGAATATCTCGCTGCCGCTGTTCGATCAGCGCTTGCTTCAGCTCGATACCTTCCGGCCAACCCCGGCGGTATTCCAGCTCGATGGGAATACCATGTAATAGTTCAGCGAGTTCCAGAGTAAATATTTTTTGTAGCTCGCGACATTGCTGTTCGCGCATCTGGTGTAGTAGTAATGATGGCCCCAGTAGATGCTCATCCCAGTAATCAAGTAAATTGAGATCCCGCCTGGTTTTCAACAAACGATTACGCTGACGCAAGGCGTGTCTGAACTCTCTCCAGGATTCGGCAAATGAATGTTCCACGTGAAACAAACACCAATCGATGAAGGCTCTGCGCTTTTGTGGTGCACCATCGATCAACGCAAAACTATCAGCATTGACGATATTAACAGGCGCCCTTTTAACGAGTTCAGAGCGCCGCTGTACCGTCTCTCCGTTTACGTGAATAACGAGTTTGCTGTTAGATTTTGACAGGCCCGCCTTGAAATCCGAAAAGCGACCAAAAAGCAGAAAATTGGATTTGTCGTGGTTGATGCATTGTTTCAACTGATGCGTACGGAATGAATGCGCCTGGCACAATACGTAGATAGCTTCCAACAGGCTGGTTTTTCCAGAACCATTTTCACCGGCAATCAGGTTGAACCGCGGATCGAAGTCGAGCGTCGTGCTGCGCAGGTTTCTGAAATCCGTCAGGCTAAGCTGACTGATTGTCATAAGCGCCTCGGCTCACCCCTATAAACGTATCCCTACAAGCGCATCGGCATAACAACATACAGGCTCGACTCATCAGCGGTATCGCTAATAATGGCGCTACTATTTGAGTCCTTGAGTTTTACCTGTACTTTCTCCGAACCGAGAACGTTCAAAACGTCGATTAGATAGGTCACGTTGAAGCCGATCTCCATATCCGCCTCGTCGTAATCGACCTGCAGTTCTTCTTCAGCTTCTTCCTGGTCTGGGTTGTTGGCCTGTATTGAGAGGTTTCCAGACGAAAAGCTCAAACGTATGCCGCGATACTTTTCGTTCGACAGAATTGCGATACGGCTCATCGAGTGTTTCAGAGTCTCACGATCGACCTGCATGATTTTATTTCCATCGACCGGAATAACGCGCTGGTACTCAGGAAATTTGCCGTCGATCAGTTTCGTGGTGAAGACCAGTGAATCGGTTTCGACACGCAGATGATTCTGACTCATTTCGCACCTGGCTATGCTATCTCCGGAATCGAGCAACCGTGACAGTTCCAGGACTGCCTTGCGCGGTATGATAATCTGCCTGTCTTCGCTAACCCCACTTTCAAGCTCAAGTTCGCTTAACGCCAGCCGATGGCCATCGGTTGCGACCAGTTTGATGCTGTTTGGCGATATCTCCATCAGTATTCCGTTAAGGTAATAGCGAACATCCTGTTGAGCCATCGCAAATGATGTCTTTTCAAACAAACCCTTTAACTGGTTCTGCGAGATTTCAAACGCCTGCTGAACCTCAATTTCATCGAGGCTCGGAAAATCCCGAGCAGGTAAAGTGGAAAGCGTAAAACGGCTGCGCGCAGACGTTAGCGAAACCCTGGTTTCATCGATGTTGAAATTAATCTGCGAACTATCCGGCAAGGCCTTGCAGATATCGAGCAACTTGCGCGCGGGAATGGTTGTCTGAAAATCCTCGCTTCCATCGGAGGTAACACTCGCAACCATTTCGATCTCGAGATCGGTTGCGGATAACGTAAGGTCACCACCCGTTGACTTAAGTAATATGTTACCTAGTATCGGTAAAGTCTGCCTTCGCTCGACGGCACCGATAACCTGTTGGAGGGGTGCGAGGAGGTCTTCTCTTTTAATAGTAGTTTTCATTATATATATATATTACTGTGTTTATTAGTAACCCGGGTATCATTGGGTAACTTTGCTTTTATCTTTAAATTCAGCACCTTATCATACTATTTCGGGTTTTCTTTCTGTTAGCCTCTTATTACTAAGCTGTGAATAACTACGGGATAAAAAGGCCTTCTTTTTTCATCTATAGCTTATCCACAGCTTCTACCGTACTTTTAGTTACTCAACATTCGCCCGAGGATTTCGACATCTTCATCGATACGCCGATCTTCACTGCGTAACTCCACTATTTTACGGCATGCGTGCAGCACAGTCGTGTGATCGCGCCCACCGAAAGCGTTCCCGATCTCCGGCAAACTGTGCCGCGTCAATGATTTTGCCAGCGACATCGCGATCTGGCGTGGCCGCGTGATCGAGCGGTTGCGCCGGCTCGATAAAAGATCCGCGACACGAATCTTGTAGTACTCGGCTACCAGTTTCTGAATATTATCGATGGTTATCGGCTTATCCTGCACGGCAAGCAATTCTTTCAGAGCCAGGCGTGCGAATTCCTGGGTAATCGCCTGCCCGGTAAAACGTGCGTGTGCAACCACGCGTTTCAATGCACCCTCGAGTTCGCGGATGTTCGACTTGAAACGCTCGGCTATGAAAAAGGCAACATCGTAGGGTACATCGGCACGGATTTGTTCCGCCTTGCTGTTCAGTATCGCAACCCGGGTTTCGAGATCGGGTGGTTTTATATCGACCGCAAGACCCCAGCCCAGACGGGAGCGGATGCGATCCTCGAGACCTTCGATTTCCTTGGGAAATCGATCGCAGGTGATCACCATCTGCGCATGTGACTCGTAAAGTGAATTAAAGGTGTGGAAAAACTCTTCCTGGGAGCGGCTCTTGTCGGCGAGAAACTGGATATCGTCGATCAATAGCGCGTCTAGACTGCGGTAGGAGTTCTTGAAATCGTTCATGCGGCTATGCTGTAAGGCCTTGACCATATCCGACACGAAGCGCTCGCAATTGACATAGAGAATGTTGGCGTCGGGGTTGTTTTCGCGTATCTGGTTGCCGATCGCATGCATCAGGTGGGTCTTACCGAGGCCAACGCCACCGTAAATGTAGAGCGGGTTGTACTCTCCCCCCGGCTGGCTACTGATCTGGATCGATGCGGCCCGTGCCAGCTGATTGGACTTGCCTTCGACGAAATTCCTGAATTTCTGCGAATCGTTGAGGCCCGAGGAGCGGTAGGCACGAGGCGGGGGGCTGGATGCGGTTGCCTCGGGTACGATGCCACGGTTTTGAGAACCGATAGAGAGGCTTACCGAAATCGATTTGCTGTCATCGAGGCTGGTGACAAGTTCTCGAATGCGATCGAGAAAGTGTTTACGCACCCAGTCCATGACAAAACGATTGGGCGCCAGCAATTTGAGCGTATTCGGGTCCTGCTCGATCTGTAATGGCAAAATCCAGGTATTCAGCTGTTGTTCACTGATTTCGCCTTCGAGACAGGAAATACATTGTTGCCAGATTAAATTCAAATTTTTTCCGCTAGTCCGTTATTCCGTGGGAATACAACACGAAGTCGAATGCCTGCCATTGCCCAGCCCCCAATATTATACTTATCCACAGCCCGCGCAAAGAGGGGAATTCAAAAATCAGCAATGAATCAGTATTGTTTTGCCTGCTAATCCTCCCGTGTTGGGCTTTAGCCCCCGATGTAAAACGGTGAGAGGTGCGGGCTAGCGGTACATAAAGCGTAAAAACTGACCGATTGCAGTAATTATTTATTGACGTAGCGCAAGTCTAACAGTACATTGTCGCGCCTTGTTGAAAGGGACAAACAGTGAGCCGAGGCGTTCGATATGAAACGTACATTTCAACCCAGTAAAATTAAGCGAGCCAGAACACATGGTTTCCGTGCGCGTATGCAAACCCGCGGCGGCCGAGGTGTTATTAAGGCGCGTCGCGCGAAAGGCAGAGCGCGTCTCACCCCATAACGTGGGTGCGTGCGTCGGTGAGTCTTTCCCCAGGCGGTCGAGACTTACGCGTGCTTTCGAGTTTCAGCAGGTTTTTAAGAACAACTTTCGATGTGCTGATTCCTGTATTACGATCCTGGTTGGAAGAAAAACCGGTGACGGACCGCGCCTGGGATTTGCGGTAGCGCGTAAACAGATACCAACAGCTGTAAAACGGAACCAGTTGAAACGACTGTTTCGCGAAAGCTTCCGTAAAACGCAACATCGATTGCCGGCACGAGACCTGGTGATCATGGTAAGACGCGAGATACTTTTAACCGGACCGGAAAAGATCCTGGCCGCCCTGGATCAACATTGGAAAAGCATCATAAAAAAATGCGAAAACTCCTGATAGCACCGCTGATATTATTGATCCAGGCTTATCGCTATCTGCTAAGCCCCCTGCTCGGCAATCATTGCCGCTACACCCCTAGTTGTTCGCAATATGCCATCGAGGCAATCGAAGCTCATGGCGTTATCAAAGGTTTTTGGCTGGCGCTGAAACGCGTGGGCAGTTGTCACCCCTGGCACGCTGGCGGATATGACCCGGTTCCCGGCGCAGGCACAGAGCATAAACATGGATAATACTCGCCTATTTTTATTTGCTGCGCTGGTCTTTGTCGGCATGTTGTTGTGGCAGCAGTGGCAGGCCGATTATGGTCCGCAGCCGGTGGCGTCATCCGACAGCCAGATTCAAGGCACTTCCAGTGGGACCGGTACAGGGCAGCAGGCTGTCGTCGATGATTTACCCGACCTCGCCGAAGGGATCAGCAAGGGTAGCTCGCAAGGCGGCGCGGCAAGCACCACGTCAAGCGCCGAGACACAACAACTGGTGCGCGTCGATACCGATGTCTTCGAGATGCTGATCGACACTCGCGGCGGTGTCATCCGTTCGCTCAAACTGAAACAGTACCCGGTTTCGCTGGAGCAACCCGACGAGGGGCTCGAACTGGTGCACAGCGAAAGTGATGCGATATATATCCTGCAAAGCGGCTTACGCAACAAGCAATCGACCGCGCCAACTCACCACAGCCTTTACCGCGTCGATCAAACCGAGTACCGGCTCGAGGCCGGGCAGGATGAATTGATCGTGCCCCTGTACTGGAGCCAGGATGGCATCGAAGTGGTCAAAAGCTATCATTTCCGGCCCGGCGACTACCTGGTTGACGTCAAACACCGGGTCAGCAACCAGTCACAACAGGATTGGCAGGGTAGCGAGTACCGCCAGATCCAGCGTTCGCCACCCCTGGAAACATCACGCCTGCTGTATACCTATACCGGATCGGTTTACTACAACGAAGAAACAAAGTACGAAAAGGTCACGTTCGACGATATGGAAGATTCGCAATTGAAGCTGGAATCGACCGGCGGCTGGATTGCGATGATTCAGCACTACTTCCTGTCCGCCTGGGTGCCGCAGCAGGAAGAAACCAACCTGGTTTACAGTATCGCCAACACCCGGGGCAACCCGTCCACCTACACCATCGGGCTTCGTTCCGGAAACAAGGTGGCCCTGGCTGGCGGCAGTGCGGAGTTTAACAGCCAGCTATTCGTCGGGCCCAAGATAGTCAAGCGTCTCGAAGAGATTTCGCCCGGGCTCGATCTAACGGTCGACTACGGCGTCCTGACCTTTATTTCCAAGCCGCTCTACTGGTTGCTGTCCTGGTATCACAGCTTCGTCGGTAATTGGGGCGTGGCGATTATTCTGTTGACGCTGACAGTGAAGACGCTGTTCTACAAACTTTCCGAGACCAGCTATCGCTCGATGGCGAAAATGCGCAAGGTGGCCCCGCGCCTGAAAACGCTGAAAGAGCGCTACGGCGACGATCGTCAGAAGATGAACCAGGCGATGATGGAACTCTACAAAACCGAAAAGATAAACCCGATGGGCGGTTGTCTGCCGATACTGGTGCAGATTCCGGTTTTTATCGCCCTCTACTGGGCGTTGCTGGAGAGTGTCGACCTGCGCCAGGCGCCGTTTATCTTCTGGATCAAGGATTTATCAGTAATGGATCCCTTCTATGTGTTGCCGATCGTAATGGGCATCAGCATGGTTATCCAGCAAAGGCTGAACCCACCGCCGCCGGACCCGATCCAGGCCAAGATAATGATGGCCTTGCCATTCGTGTTTACCGTCTTTTTCGCCTTCTTTCCATCAGGACTGGTTCTATACTGGGTTGTCAACAACACGTTGTCGATAACACAGCAATGGATTATCACCAAGCGAATCGAGGCCGGGGCTAGCAAGTAAGCCGCGCTCGGGCCCGCATCGCTCGTCAAAATCACCATGCCATCGCATGAAACCATCGCCGCCATCGCTACCCCACCCGGTACCGGCGGCATAGGCATCGTGCGGCTTTCCGGTAGCAGCGCGCTTGCCATTGCGGAGCAACTAAGCCACAGCAGCATCGAACCCGGCAGAATACAGTTTCGTCGCTTTTTCGATGCCGACGAGCAAGTCATCGATCACGGGCTATGCCTGTTTTTCAGGGCGCCGCACAGTTTCAGCGGTGAAGACTGCGTCGAAGTCCAGGCGCACGGCGGACCGATCGTGCTCGATATGTTACTCGAACGCGTCTGCGAGCAGGGCGCCAAACTGGCGCGCGCTGGCGAGTTTTCGGAACGTGCCTTTCTCAATGGCAAGGTCGACCTGACCCAGGCCGAGGCTATTGCCGATCTCATCGAGTCAGGTAGCCGGGCGGCGTCGCGTGCCGCCATGCGTTCGCTGGAAGGTCGTTTTTCGCGCCAGGTGCATGACCTCGTCGACGACGTCGTCAACCTGCGCGCCTATATCGAAGCCGCCCTCGATTTTGCCGAAGAGGAAATCGACTTTCTCAATGACACCGACATCGGCCGCCGTCTCGACGAAGCCTGTGTGAAACTGCAGGCGTTGCTTGAGCAGGCCGAACAGGGCAGAACCCTGCAGGAAGGTCTGAGCGTCTCGCTCGCGGGGTTGCCGAATGCCGGCAAATCAAGCCTGCTGAATTATTTCGCAGGTTACGAAGCCGCCATCGTCACCGAAATCGAAGGCACGACCCGCGACGTACTGCGTGAACACATCTCGCTGCGCGGCGTCCCCATCAGGGTCAACGACACCGCGGGCCTGCGCGAATCGCAAAATCCGGTCGAGCGGGAGGGCATACGCCGTGCCTGGGAGTCCATTGACCAGGCGGACGTCGTCATATACCTGGTAGACGCCGGCAAGGGCGTGACTGATGAAGACCGGCGAATACTCGATGAGCTCGCTGCTGCAAATCTGCAACTGGTCTACAGCAAGAGCGACCTACTCGCGGCGGGTGACCGGCCCGACCCGGCGGGCCTCTATATTTCAACCCTCGATGACACAGGTATGGACAAGCTGGTTGACCGTATTACCGGTCACATATCCGATTACAACCAGGACAGTCACGCCTTCATGGCGCGCCGTCGCCATGTCGATGCGCTGCAACGCGCGCTCGAGTACCTGCGCCAGGCCGCGCACAGTTTCGATCAATCCCGTTCCGGGGAGCTGATGGCTGAAGACCTGCGCCTGGCACAACACAACCTGAATGAAATTACCGGTGAATTCAGCAGCGACGACCTGCTCGGCAGGATATTTTCCAGTTTCTGTATCGGCAAATAGCCGACCAGGGATTTAACCCGTGCGTGGAACTGGACCCGCAAGGCCCGGAACGACAGACTGTGTACTGCGCAAGCGATGCATTTCACGAAATGGGTCGGGGGATTTGATAAAGGTCAGGTCACCGCTCAGCGGGAAAGCCTTGTCGTAAAGCCGCGACAGCCAGAAGCGCAAGGCGCCGATGCGCAGCATCAGCGGTAGAGAGTTAGTTTCCTCGGCCTCGAGGGGCCGCAACTGCTGATAGGCCTCTAGAACCACACTAACCCGGGCGGCGACGAGCTGGTAGCTTTCGTCGACACACCAGTCGTTCAACAGCACGGCAATATCAATCGCGAAACAGTCGGTGCAGGCATAGTCAAAGTCGAGAATACCGCCCAGGGCGTCACCGCTGAACAGGGCGTTGTCATGAAACAGGTCGGCGTGTACAGCACCGCGAGGCAGAACCTCGAGGTTAGCGCGTTGGGATGCGACCAGGGTGGCTTCGATCGCCTGCCGGTCGGCTTCGTCAAGGTTGTCGCTGAGCATGTCGCGTACTGCGACGACCCAGTCGAGGCCGCGAGGATTGTCACGAACCCGGCGAAAATCAATACCGGCAAGATGAAAACGCGCCAGTTCGGCGCCGATTAATGCGCACTGCGCGAGGTCTGGCTCGGTTTCCACCACACCCGGCAGGCGGTGAATAATCGCCGCCGGGCGATTATTCAGGCTCGAGTAAAAATCGCTGCGCCGATCTCTTACCGGTTGCGAGCAGTGCACAGCCCGGTCGGCCAGGTGCTGCTGCAGGTTGAGCATGTATTCGAGTTCATCGTCGCTGTGGTGTTCGTACAGGGTCAACACGAAACTACCCTGTTCGGTATCAAGGTAGTAATTCGTATTGGTTATGCCTGCGGCGATTGGCTCGAAATCAAGCAGTTTTCCAAGTTCGTAACGCTTTAGAAATTGAGACAGTTGCTCGGTGTTGACAGTAGTGTAAACAGACATAATTCTCGCCAGTGGAATAGCGCTAAGCGGCGTTGTGCCGCAGCGGCTGTGATATCATCCGGGTTCAGGGTAGGGCATTTTAGCGCATCGGTTAATAAATGAATCAAGATAATCAAAAAAAGCTGGTGCTGGTTGACGGCAGCTCTTACCTGTTTCGCGCCTACCACGTGCCCGGGCCGGATCTGAGGAGTCCCGATCAGAAACCGACCAAGGTCATTTACTTCGTACTCAACATGCTGAGCAAGCTGATCAAGGATGAGCAGCCCGACAAGATTGGCGTGGTTTTCGACGCCAAGGGCAAGACCTTTCGCAACGACATCTACCCGGAGTACAAGGCAAATCGGCCTCCCATGCCGGACGACCTGCGCGAGCAAATCGAGCCACTGCACGCGATTATCAGGGCGCGCGGCCTGCCGCTGATCTGCATTGAAGGAGTGGAGGCGGACGACATAATCGGCACCATGAGCCGGGAAGCCGTCGAACAGGGCTATAAGGTGGTGATTTCTACCGGGGACAAGGACATGGCGCAACTGGTGAATGCCAACGTCAGCCTGATCAACACCATGAATAATCATCATATGGACGAAGCCGCCGTGGTCGAAAAATTCCAGGTGCGCGCGGACCAGATTATCGATTACCTCGCGCTCATGGGTGATAGCTCGGATAATATTCCCGGCGTGCCCAAAGTGGGGCCAAAGACAGCGGCAAAGTGGATTGCAGAGCATGGTAACCTCGATGGCGTAATCGCGAACGCAGATGATTTCAAGGGGAAAGTCGGCGAGTACCTGCGCGAATCTCTGGAATTTCTGCCCATGTCTTACCGGCTGGCGACCATCAAGCTCGATTGTGAGACCGGGGTTAGTATCGACGAGCTCAACCAGGTGGAAGCCGATCGCGGCCGGCTTGCCGATTTTTACCTGAAGCTCGGTTTTAATCGCTGGTACGATGAAGTCGCAGCCGATGACAAAGCGGGCGCAAATACCAAGGTGCAAACGCTGCCAAAGCCCGCTGCCGACTATGAATGTGTGCTCGAACAGGCGCGCTTCGAAGGCTGGTTGCAACGCCTGCGCGATGCCAGCGAGTTTGCCATCGATACCGAGACGACGAGCATCGACTACATGAAGGCTGAACTGGTCGGTATCTCGCTATGCCTGGAAGTGGGTGAGGCCTGTTATATCCCGCTGTGCCATCGCTACGAGGATGCCCCGGTGCAACTCGACAAGGAGCAGGTATTAAACGCGCTCAAACCGATACTCGAAGATCCCGCCGTCACCAAGATTGGGCAGAACATAAAATACGACGCCCATGTATTGATTGGCGAGGGTATTCGCATGCGCGGTCTCGGCCATGACACCATGCTCGAATCCTATGTCTTCAATTCAACCGCGAGCCGCCATAACATGGATGCGTTGGCGAAGTATTATCTCGGCCACGATACCATCCACTACGAGGATATCGCCGGCAAGGGCGTACGCCAGAAAACCTTTGATCTGATCGATCTCGATGTGGCCAGCGACTATGCCGCCGAGGATGCCGATATCACCCTGCAATTACACCATTTTCTCGGCGAGCGCCTGCGCAAGGATGAAAAACTCCTTTCGGTTTACAGCGAAATCGAAATGCCGCTGGTCGACGTGTTGCTGGATGTCGAACAGAACGGGGTGTTGATCGATAGCGATATGTTGCAAAAACAGGGTAAGGAACTCGACCAACAACTGCAGCGCATCGAGCAAGCGATTTATGAACAGGCGGGCGAGGTTTTCAACCTTGGCTCGCCGAAGCAAATCCAGGCGATTCTGTTCGAGAAACTGGAATTGCCGGTGTTGCGCAAGACGCCCAAGGGACAGCCATCGACGGCCGAAGACGTCCTCGAGGAGCTCGCGCGCGATTATGAAATCCCGGCGCTGCTGCTCGAGCATCGCAGCCTCAACAAGTTGATGTCGACCTATATCGACAAGTTACCCAGGGAAATAAATGCTCGCACCGGGCGCGTGCACACCTCTTACCAGCAAGCGGTCGCCTCGACCGGGCGCCTGTCGTCGACCAGTCCCAACCTGCAGAACATCCCCATCCGTAGCGCCGAGGGGCGCCGCATTCGCGAAGCCTTCATTGCTCCTTCGGGATACCGCATCCTGGCGCTCGACTACTCGCAGATCGAACTGCGTATCATGGCGCACCTGTCGGCCGATGAAAGCCTGCTTAATGCCTTTGCCCGGGGACTGGACGTACATCGCGCGACCGCCGCCGAAGTTTTTGATGCCGACCTGGAACAGGTCAGCAACGAGCAGCGGCGCGCGGCCAAGGCGATCAACTTCGGGCTGATCTACGGCATGTCGGCCTTCGGCCTTGGCAAGCAGCTGAATATCGGCCGTAACGAGGCGCAACAGTATGTCGATACCTACTTCGAGCGCTATCCCGGCGTCAAGCGTTACATGGAGGAAACCAAGCAACGCGCGCGCGACCAGGGATACGTGGAAACTGTATTCGGGCGCAGGCTTTACCTGCCCGACATCAATGCGCGCAATGCCAACGTGCGCCAGTACGCCGAACGCACCGCGATCAATGCGCCGATGCAGGGCACCGCTGCCGATATCATCAAGCGCGCCATGATCAGGGTGCATTCCTGGCTGGCGGACACGCAGCCGGATTGCAAGATGATAATGCAGGTTCACGATGAGCTCGTATTCGAAGTCAACAGCACCGAAGTCGATCCTTGCCGCGAAGCGATCGCCGGCTTGATGACATCGGCCGCGGAACTCGACGTGGCGCTCGAAGTCGATGCCGGCATCGGCCTCAACTGGAACGAAGCCCACTAGCCCCGTCATCCCCAATCGCGAGCATCCCACCTGACGGGGATCTTACAAATCACCTTCCTGACAACCTCACTTCGACGGCGCGGCCGCCGGGGATGGCCGGACAACGAGATTCTTCAGGCTCGCTGGGTTCCGACTTTCACGGGAATGGCAACAGGAGAGTAGCGGGCTTGAAATACGGATTGCAGTCCCCAAATTAGGGAGAATTGACGGCTTTTGATGCGAACGAACCGCTAACCGGAACTAACGTTTGTATCGATGGTCTACCGAAGTAACGCTATAGCCCAGCGTTATGTCCGTTCTCCCTCCTATGAGCGGACCAGGATCCGGAAACCCCATCCGGATCACACTTTTATCCCTGGCAGTTATCTGCCAGGGATTTTTTTTGCCCGCATATAAAGAGGCCTCAGTCCGCTGCCAACCAGTCCCTGCATACCTGTTCGAGCGCCTCCAGTCCCTGGCGATTGAGCGTTGATAAGGTTGAAACGGTTTGATCGGGAGCGGTCAGGCGCGCTTGCGTTTCCATGACCGTACGCTTGATCGCGGAGCGCGACAGCTTGTCCGACTTGGTCAGCAGGATATGCAGCGGCAAACTGTTATTCATCATATCGATCAGGGCCTGGTCGAGGTCGCTGATGCCACGTCTGATATCGACCACGATCACCACGCCCCTGAGCGCCTGGCGCTGTAAAAGGAAGGTCGAAAGTACCAGGTTCCAGTGATTGCGCAGTTGTTTTGAAACCTTGGCGAATCCGTAGCCGGGCAGGTCTACCAGGCGGCGCTGTTGATCCAGCTCAAAGAAGTTGATCAATTGAGTGCGGCCCGGAGTCTTGCTGGTTTTACACAGGCCTTTCTGCTGCGTGAGGCAGTTTATCGCGCTCGACTTGCCCGCATTCGAGCGTCCGGCGAAGGCGACTTCGGCGCCGTCGTCGGGATGCAGCTGCGACAGTTCGAAGGCGCTGGTAAGGAATTTGGCTTGCCTGAAGGAAATACTCATGCTTGCAGTCGGGTTACGGTTGAACGAGCGGCCGGGGTATGATATACATTTGCGCCCTAAATTTCTGTACCTTTTCTTCCTGGAGTAATAATGAAAGCGAGCCAAATTGGAGTCATCGTGCTGGTCCTGTCCGGCCTGACCACATTCGCGGCGAATGCCGCTGATATCGAAGCCGGTAAAAGCAAAACCGCGGTTTGTGCCGGCTGCCACGGGGCTGATGGCAACAGCGTAAGTCCAACCTGGCCTTCGCTTGCCGGGCAGCATGCTACCTATATCTACAAGCAGCTCAAGGATTTCAAGGAAGGACGTCGCAACGACGCCACCATGACCGGGATGGTTGCTATGCTCAATGACGAGGACATGAGAAATGTCGCCGCCTACTACGAGAGCCTAAGCTCGAAGCCGGTCGCATTCAATGCCGAATTGATTGCCGCTGGCGAAAGCATTTACCGCGGTGGAATAACCGATATCAGCGTGGCGGCTTGCATGAGCTGTCATTCCCCCAACGGTACCGGCAACGGACCTGCCGGTTGGCCATCCCTCAAGAGCCAGCATGCCGAGTACCTGGTCGCGCAGATGCAAAACTTCAAGCAAGGCACGCGCAGCAACGATGCCGGCAGCATGATGCGTAACGTGGTAGTGCGCATGTCCGATGCGGAAATGAAATCGGTGGCGGCTTATATTGCGGGTATACAGTAGTTTGATCGCCAGCTGGCGGTCAATTAAGCCGCCGTTAACCTGCCGGTTGTAAGCTTGCGATAAAACTATTCGTGAATATCCCTGTCAGTAGGGGAATCTTTTTTTCCAGGAGTATCAGAATGATAAAGCGCTTGTTATTGGGTTTGGTCTTGTTATCGGTGGTTTCGGGCAGCGCCTTCGCGCAATTGGCCTACATCGCGGGCAGCGATTACCAGCTTATTTCGCCCGCCGTCAAGACAACGCATCCCGACAAGGTCGTGGTCACCGAGATTTTCTGGTACGGCTGCCCCCACTGCTTCCGTTTCGAACCCTATGTCGAACGCTGGTCAGCAAATTTGCCCGAGGGCGTTGTCTTCGAGCAGGTGCCGTCCGTGATCGTCGATCGCTGGAAGCCGCAAGCCCGCGCCTATTATGCCTTCCAGATGATGGGTGCACTGGATCAGCTGCATACGTCTTTTTTTGACGAGCTTCACCTCAAGCGCGAACGCCTGAATGACCTGGATGCAATCGCCGGATTTGTTGCCGAGCAGGGCCTCGATGAAAAGGCTTTTCGCGAACACTATTCTTCGTTTCCCGTCGATACCCAGCTGCGCAAGAATGCGCAGAAAGAAAAGCATTACGGGCACGATGGCGTTCCAGCGGTTATTGTCAACGGCAAGTACCTGGTGACGGGTTCGTTGTCGGGTAGCAACGAGCGCATGATCCAGATCATAAATTTCCTTGTCGCGCAGGAGCTTTCGCAGTAGAACGGTCGCTGCGCGAAGTCTTGCCCGGTTGACGCAGGACCCTGGCCTGCATATTGCAGGCTAGCGGGTGCTCCAGCTGAAGCGTGCAACGGCGATGTTACCGTTGCCCTCGAATTCCAGCGACTCGCATAAATCACGTATTAGAACCAGGCCGCGACCGCTCAAGGCCATATCCCCGGCGTTGGGCGCAGCATGGTTTGCAAAATCGAAACCCTTTCCGCTGTCCTCGACACGCAAAAGGATACTGCGCCTTGCCGCTTTCTGTTCTACCGACAGGTTGAAAATAACGTAACCGTTGTCGAGACTGGCGAGGCGGCTTTCGCGGGTTTGAACATAAGCCTCGAATCCGGCAGGATCGGCCTTCAATGTCGAATCGAGCGCGAGTACGCCATGATCGAGCGCATTCAGGTAGAGTTCCGTGATTACCGTGAACAGTGATTGTCTTTCGGCTTCGAGTTCTTCCATCTCCATCAGGTAGTTGATCAGTACCGGAACCGGGTTAGTTTCCCGCAGGCGCGCGCCATCGAAGCGTAGCGACAGCTTCCACTCCCCTCGATCGCTGAGCATATGCGCTGCGGGCCTGAGATAATCATGTGCCTCGAGCGCCGGCAGGACATCGGGTACGCAACTGATTTCGACCAGCGTGACATCGTCGCGCTGGGATTCGACAGCGCCGCAGAATGCATCGAGGACCTTGAGTATCTGCTCAAAAATTTGATTTTGCGGCGCCCGTTTTATCGAGTTGATGAACCGCCGGCTACCGAATTCCTGATCCCTGGCATTGCGCGCTTCGATCAATCCATCGCTGTACATCAATATCTTGTCGTTGTGCGCGATGGGCGCGTACTGCAGCATCTCGTGAATGTTGGCGTTGGCATCGACCCCGAGCGGTAAGCCAGTGGAGGCGAGCCGATGCTTGATGTGGTGGTTAGCGCCGTCGACAATCAGGACATCGGGCATGCCGGCATTGAAAACCCGAACGTGTTCGAGATCGTAGCTGACGACAACCAGTTGAGCGCAGAAAAACATGCCCACGGGCAGCATCACCTTCAGTTTTCTATTGATGCCCGCCAGTATTTCTTCGGGGCTGAAGCCTTTGGTCGTCATCGCGCGAAACACCTCGGACACCGGCATTGCACCGAGCGCGGCAAGCAAACCATGGCCGGTGAAATCTCCCGTCAGAAAGAACAGGTCTCGCGACGGCGAATAAGCCGATAACACCATGTCGCCGCTGAAAATGCTTGCCGGGCGCACCGTCTGGCGCAGGTAGGGGTTGACGATGTTCGGGCTTTGAATGGCGTCGACGAAAACCGATTCGGCGATTTCCTGTTCGCGGTGAATCCTGCTGTACATGCCCTGCAGCTCGCGGTTGAGCGCGGCGATGCGGCGCATCGAGCGAATCTTGCTTTGCAGGATCAGCTTATCGTAAGGCTTGACCAGGAAGTCGTCCCCACCGGCATCGATGCATTGCGCGAGAGCGGTTTCATCGCTCATCGCGGTCAGAAAGATCACAGGGACGAAGCGTTTGCCCGAGGCGGCCTTGATCTGGCGGGTGGCTTCGTAGCCATCGACTATCGGCATCATCACGTCCATGAAGACGATGTCTGCACCTTGCTGCTTGAAAAGGGTTACGGCTTCCTCCCCATTGACCGCTTCAATGGTCTGGTAACCCTGCTTCACGAGTAACGATTTCAATGCCAGCCGATTGGCTTTTTCGTCATCGACGATCAGGGCGGTGCCGGGGCTGGGGTTATTCATTTTGAATTGCAGCTCGGTAGATTCCTGCGTTAATGCTAGCGCAGGCTGCGGGCTGTCGCCTGTTTAGTGTTAAATCTGTGTAGTACATACGGTGTTTATATCAAGCCGGGACCGGCTCGCTGTGTGGCCAGCCCAGTTTCAACGCCAGTCCCGAATGACGTCTTGTCAGGCTATCGACGGCGCGCGTTACCACCTTGCCCGGGGCGTGTAGCAAAAACTGTCGGCGCGCGCGCGTGATCGCGGTGTACAGCAGTTCGCGTGACAGTACCTCCGATTGTTCATCTGCCGGTAGAATCAGCAATACTGAATCAAACTCGGAGCCCTGTGATTTGTGTACCGTGCACGCCCAGGCGGCCCTGAACTCGGGCAGGCGGGTAACTGATAAGTCGCGAATATCACCCTCAACACTCCGAAAACAGGCGCGTAGGCCGTTGCCGAACGACCATAAAACCCCGGTATCGCCATTGAACAGGCCGAGCTCCTGAAAGTTACGCGTAATCATTATCGGCAGGCCGGAAAACAACTCGGTTTCGGGTATTCCATTGCGCGCCAATAGCGCCTTCGACACCATCTGATTGAGCGATTCAACGCCGAGAGGTCCCTGGTTGGTGGCGCACAACACGCGGATTTTCTCGTAGGCGTCAAGCGCCTGTGCCGGCGTCTCGCTATCGAAGATGGGTTGGTAAGCGTGGTAAAGCCAGTCCAGGGCAGCATCGTCGACCTGCTCCCCGGGTTCATCGAACCAGTGCAGGCCGCGATCGTATCCACGCAGCAGTTGGAGGGCAGCTTCTCCGCGACCGAGGTTTACCTCCTGCGCGAGCTCACCGATGGCGCTGTCTCGATTGAACCGATAACTGCTGCGCAGCAGGCTGGTCGATGCGGCGATCTTCGACTGTACCCCGTCGAGTCGGTGGCCATGGCCGGTGATATCGCCGAGCACGTTGCCGGCGGCGACCGACGCCAGTTGATCGCGATCACCGAGCAGAAT
>Ga0164315_10000479_pt1 | contig 27679 bp, 13 predicted proteins | sample GuaBasSedimGuay6_FD_113737 | JGI IMG/M metagenome (GOLD analysis project Ga0164315, IMG submission 113737) | Subseafloor sediment microbial communities from Guaymas Basin, Gulf of California, Mexico - Guay6, Core 4569-2, 0-3 cm | ecosystem: Environmental > Aquatic > Marine > Hydrothermal vents... | reverse complement strand
TGGATCAAAAATTTTATCTGTTAAATTTTTATCCATGCCTACCCCTGTATCAGCCACTGTTAGACAGGCATAGATTCCAGGTATCATATCAGAAGTGATTATGTCATACTCACCTAATTTAAATTCTTTGAGGCTGACTTTCAGTTCCCCGCCAGTCTCTTCCATGGCATGATATGCATTGGTTGCAAGATTCATTACAATCTGATGAATTTGTGTGGGGTCTGCTTTAATCACACCACCATCAGAATTGATATCCTGTTTGATTTCAATGGTTGTGGGAATTGTAGCCCGGATCAGTTTTAATGCTTCTTTGACAATCGGCTGAATCTTCATCAGTTTTAATTCATTCGTATCCTGGCGGGAGAATGTAAGGATCTGTTTTACCAGGTCTTTTGCTCTTAATGCACTGGTATAAATTCCTTTCAGGCTATCTTTAAATGGACTGTCTTCCGGGACATCCTCTAACAGCATCTCCGCATACCCTAAAACAGGAAAAAGAATATTATTAAAATCGTGTGCTATTCCGCCGGCAAGGGTGCCGATGGATTCCATCTTCCGGGCTTGCGCTACTTGTTTTTGAAGCTGTGCAACTTTTTTTTCAGATAAAATTTTTTCAGTGACATCCCTGCCAATACCGCTGATGTAGGATTCACCTCCATCATCCGGTTTGACCAGAGAACTTTTATACTCAATATAAATCTTTTCTTTGTTTTTTTTAAAATAACAACTAATGCCCTCGTGATACCCTTGTTCCTTGATTACTTCCAGATAACTGCTTGCAAAACCAGATTGAAATTCCGGTTTCATGAATTCGACTGCACTGTGCCCGATAAATTCATCCATATCATAGCCAAAGAGTATCTGCATGGCCGGATTTGTTGAAGTAAACAGTCCTTCCATATCTTGTGTATAAACAAGATCGGTTATAGAGTTAAAAAGTTCTCGGAATTGTTTTTCTGATTTTTTTAGTTGATTAATAAGATCTTGTAATTCAGAGGTTTTTGATCTGACCTTTCTTCGCAAAGTGATATTAAAAGAAACAAGCATTAATAAGAGCAACCCGACCAACAGGAAAGAAAATAGAACATAGCGAAGATACGAAGGCCGGATAAGGGGTTCCCCCATCCATTTTTTTTCTATGGCATTGTGTTCCTTTTTGGTGATTAAGGAAAATCCGTCTTCCACTATCTTCAATATATCTGTCCTGCCTTTGATGACGGCTCGATGAAATTTTCCCGTATACAGGTTAAGAGAATAGCGGAATTCATCTTCAAAATTCATTTTATAAAGGTAATAGAGCGCTGGAGGCTTGTCTATGGAAAAAACTTTTATCTGGTGGTCTTTTGCAGCCTTAACGATCGCTTCATAGGAGTCATATCCCTGCAAACTGGTAATACCATGTTTTTTCAACACTGCGATACAGGCATCTCCTTTTTTTACTCCAATGGTAAAACCCTTCAAAGATTCGATGTCAACGATACCACCAAGGTTTTTATGGAAAAAAACAGGCACCTCTATCGTGGTATAGGGCTTTGTGAAATCATATAGTCTGGCTCTCTGCTCTGTAAAAAAAATTGTGTCTATGACATCGGCTTGTCCTTTAAGAAAAAACTCCTGTGCCTTGCCCCAGTCCATTGCAATCAAATTTACCTTTAAGCCGGTCTTGTTTTCCCATAACTTCCACTCATCAACAAGAATGCCTTGAATATCTCCATTAAAATCTCGGAAGATATAAGGGGGGTAATTATCATCTGAGACAACTATGATGGTCTGAATCGTTTTCCCGGCATCTTCGGCTTGTCCGGAAAACGGAACAAAGAAATATAACAACACGCATACAAACAGCCACCATGACTTTATCCGAACATTCATATATGCTCATTTTCCATCGTTTTTCTGACTATTGCTGCCAGGTCCCTCTTGGAGAACGGTTTCTGAATGAAGTGCACCCCTTTATCAAGGACACCGTGATGGGCAATGGTATTGGCCGTGTATCCGGACATAAAAATGCATTTAATGTCCGGATAAAGGGCTTGCATTTCATTTGCCAGTTCAAGCCCGTCCATTTCCGGCATGATCACATCCGTGACGAGCAGGTGAATTTTGCCGGCGTGTTCCCTGGCGAGCTGCATAGCCTCTTTGGGTTTATCAGCAGCCAATACTGCGTACCCCAGACTGTTAAGAATTTTTTGGGTCAGTTTCAGGATAGGCAGATCATCCTCCACCACCAGGATGGTCTCACCATGGCCTTGCGGGATCTCTGCCGTGTTTTCCCCCTGGTTCTCAACCGCCTTGCCCTTATGCCGGGGCAGGTAAATTTTGATAGTCGTTCCTTTACCCGGTTCACTATAGACGTTAATGAACCCATTATTTTGCTTAACGATGCCGTAGACCATGGATAATCCAAGCCCCGTACCCTTATCCACATCCTTTGTGGTGAAAAAGGGTTCGAAAATCTGGTTGAGTATTTCTTTATCCATGCCGCAGCCATTGTCGCTTAGGGCCATCAGTACAAACTTGCCGGGAATAAATCCCAGATGATCGGCACAATAGTCTGAATCCAATACCATCGTTGCTGTTTCAATGGTGATCTTCCCCACTCCTGTGATGGCATCTCTTGCGTTGACACACAGGTTGGCCAGAATCTGATCGATCTGGGTGGGGTCCATTTTGACGGACCAAAGATCCGCCCCCGGCATCCAGACAAGATCAATGTCCTCACCGATAAGACGTCGGAGCATCTTGATCATGCTTTCCACGCATTCGTTCAGGTCAAGCACCCTGGGGGCGATGGTCTGTTTTCTGGCAAATGCCAGAAGTTGCCGGGTAATGTCTTGTGCACGTCTGCCGGCCTTGAGAACCTGATTGAGATCGGCATGCAACGGACCTGCCGGATCTGCATCCATCATGGCCAGCTCAGTGAACCCCATTATCGCGGTAAGGGCATTGTTGTAATCATGGGCGACCCCGCCTGCCAGACGGCCAACAGACTCCATCTTCTGGGCCTGGCGAAGTTGGGCTTCTGTTTTTTTGGTTTCGGTTAGATCACTTACAATCCCATGAAATCCGATTATCCGGCCTTTTGAATCGATTTTAAGAGATACTGATGTCTCGATATAACTCCTTGAACCATCCTTTCTAATCAATTCCCAGTCAAAAGCTTTATATGTTTTTCTGGTTCTATAAACCGAATTAAAGGCGCTAAAGACTTTTCTGGCATTTTGTGCATCCATATATTGTCTGTTATTCATGCCCATTAACTCATCTTGGGAATATCCGAGAATCTTGCACATTGAATCATTAAAAAAGGTAAAATTTCCGGCAATATCAACTTCATAGTAAGCCTCTTCAATGCTTTCAAGAATGTTTCGGTATTTTTCATCACTCTCCCTCAGCGCTTCCTCAGCCTGCTTGAGATCGGAAATGTCCGTATACAAGGTCACCAATCCCTTCAGTACATTATCCATAATGATCGGGGAGCCGGATGCAATAACGTGGACCAAAGTCCCATCTTTTCTATAGCGCACAGATTCTATGGGTTTTAGGGGTTGTCCTGAAAGAACCTTAAGAGTATTGTTACGGGCTTCCTGTTTCACTTCCGGATTGCTGACCAGATCGTCAAGGTCACGGCCTCGCGCCTCTGCACTGGAATATCCGAAAATCTTCTGAGCAGCAGGATTCCAGTCGAGAATATGATGGGTGGAATCAAGGGTTATAATGGCGCTCGGGGCATGATAAAACACGGATTCAAGATATTTTTGACGGTTGACAAACTCTTTTTCTATTCGGGTATTTTCTCCCTTTTCTTTTTCAAGCTCGTTAATCCTTTGTTCCAGTTCTTCGTAGGTTGGTTTTTGCGCCATGTGAATTTCCTTTTATGTCAAAATGGGCTTGATCCTTGGAGCAGAATGCATTTAATATTATGGTCGATCCAAATGAGAATTACAATAACATATATTGTGACGCAAGGTAAATTAATTAATTTTGGGCAAATAAGTTGAACAAATTGTTCATCAGAGCATTGTAGATAGTTTGATTAAAAATTGATCCAGTTTTTTGGCAGAAATTTTTATGGCTGTTTTCAGTTCCGGGGCAAACAAAGAAATTTTGTATTCTTCTAAAAGCCAGAAAAAATCTTCAATCTTCCGGGATTTTTCCCGTGTTGAATCTTGGGAAAGCGAGGTTAAAAGAGTATTCAGGTGAATGGTGTACACTTTTAGCTGTAATGCTTTTTTTTCTTCTTTTAAAAGATTATCAATAGCTCTTTGGGCTCTGATCCGGGTACAGGCGATATAGCGGTGAAGATGTTTAATCCTTTCGTAATCATACAGGTCAGCAAAATTTTCAGGCATAAGTTGTTTTAAGTCTTTAAAAATACCGGTTAAAATCTGAAAAGATTTTTCCTTTTTCTGATGTTGAAAGGATAACTTCTGGATGCGTTCAAAGCAGGATTGATATTCCTGACCCAGAACCAGAAAGGTTTTAATAAAATCCTGTCCCGTATTGAAAAGCTGTTTTAACTGGGTTTGGGCATGAAGCTCAAAGGCTTTTTTGGTTCTGAGATTTTTTTCAAACAAAGTATGGGTGATCAGATTGAACAAGGATTGCTGAAATTTTGTCTGACCATTGAAAAAAGGCGCCATCTGTTTTATCCCGGCAGATGCGTTGATATCTTTTCTAAGCGCTTTGAAATCATCGGGATAAGATAGTTGAAATAGTTCTTTTATTCCCTGGCAATGGGATTCAAAAGCCGCGGATGCCGAGTTGAAAAGCCTGAGGGATATTATTTGAGGTCTGGTTTTCGGTGCAGGCTGTGTTTCGATTTTCAGGCCGGGAAAGCCTTTCTGAATAAAATCCCTGTCCCGGGATATGATAATAAAATCTTCAAGGTCTTTAAAATTCCATTCTCTGATATCAATTACTTCATATTTTTTTTGAGCCGCTTCAAAGGCATTGTTTTTTGGGGGAATGGCGGTTTCTGAGAATTGATTTAAAATGGATTTATCCCTCAATGCTTTTATCTCATGGCCTTTTTCATTCCGGATGGAGAATCTCATTTTTAAGTGATCTGCAAGGTCTTTATCAGACCAGACACTTGCCGGTATAACCAGGCCAAATCGGTTTTGAATAAAAAAAGAAAGCATTGAAAATAAGGGGACATCTTTTTTAGGCAGCTCTTTTGCAATGATGGCTGCTTTTTCAGACACGGGTAAAAGCTTTACCCGGTATTTTTTGGGAAGCGCCTTTATCAGGGCGCCAATTTTTTCTTCAAACAGGCCTGGAACCAGCCTGTCCACATCATTTTTTGAAACAAGCCGGGCAAAAGCCGCAGGAATGTTCAGGGTGATGCCATCTTTTTTAGACCCGGGATTGAATTCATATTCCAGCCTGAATTTAGCCTGGTCCATTTTCAGGGTATCGGGAAACAAAGACAATTCATGTTCATCAAAGGCCGATTTTTGAAGATCTTGAATTGTCATTTTTAAAAAATCCTGGTTTTTCCGGTCTTTGATAAATCTGGAAAAGGTTCTGATGTTATAAAAAGGTTCCGGCAGTCTTGACTGGTAAAAAACAAAGATATCCTCTTCTGATGCCAGGATATCTTTTTTCCGCCGTTTATGTTCAAGGGTTTCAATTTCATCAATAAGTTGACGGTTATGGGTCATAAATTCAAATTTCTGGATAATTTCACCCTGGACCAGGGCAGAACGAATGAATATTTCACCTGATTCTTCAGGGTTTATTTTACCATAAGCAATATTTCGATCATTTACAATAATCAGCCCAAACAGGGATATTTGTTCTTTTGCAATCACTTCACCGCGTTTTTTTTCCCAGTGTGGATCTGAATAGGTATGGACACACAGGTCTTTACCTATTGTCTCAAGCCATTCAGGATCAATTGTGGCAACGTTCCTGGCAAAAAGCTGACTGGTTTTTACAAATTCCGCGGCCACAATCCAGTTTCCGGCACTATTAAAAAGGCCTGATCCGGGAAATATCATTGCCTGCTGGCCCTTTGCCGCACTAAAGAGATTCTTTTCCTTTTTATGGGCAATATTGGCAAGATACCCGGCTAAAATAGCTTTATGCAGGGCAATATATAAGGGGCCACCCAATTCGAATTCTTTGGCTTTCATGCCAGGGGTTCCTGGTGGAGGCGTGATTTTTTTTTTACCTTGCAAATCATGGTCTTTTAGTATCCTGATGATCTGGCCATGAATTTCATTCCATTCTCTCATACGCTTAAAGGACAAAAAGTGGTCCTGGCAGTATTTTTTGAGTTTTGACCGGGAACTTAATCTTTTTTCAGCCGTTTTAACGGCATTCCATATATTTAGAAGCGTAATAAAATCAGAACCAGGATCTTTGAACAACCCATGCTTTTGATCGGCTGCCTGGGTTTTGTCGGTCGGTCTTTGCCGTGGATCTGAAATGGCTATGGCCGTTGTAATGATGGCGGCCTCCTTTAAACATCCATTCCTGTCCGCCTCTATCAAGATCCTGGATAATTTTGGATCAACAGGCAGTCCGGCCATGATCCGGCCTATTTTTGTCAGTGCATATTTTGTTTTCTTTATTTGTGTTTTCCCGGACTTATTTTCTTTAATGGCAGAAAGTTCGATCAGGGTGCTAAATCCGTCTTTAATACTTTTGGGCGCGGGTGCATCAATAAATGGAAAGTTAGTAACATCCCCGAGATTTAACGAGATCATTCGTAATATGACTTCAGCAAGGTTGCTTCGTAAAATTTCAGGGGAGGTAAAAAAAGGCCTTGCCCCAAAATCATCTTCATCAAACAGCCGAATGCAGATGCCATTTTCAACCCTGCCGCAACGACCCAGCCTCTGGTTGGCAGAAGACTGAGAAACAGGGCTTACTGGAAGGGATGTGGTCCTTGTCCTGGGAGAATACTCAGGAATCCTTGCAAGCCCTGTGTCAACGACATATTTGATCCCTGGTATGGTCAAGGAGGTTTCTGCCACATTGGTTGCAATGATAATTTTTCGTCCGGGCTGCCGGGAAAAAATTTTGGACTGCTCATTTGCTGAAAGCCTTGCAAAAAGAGGCAGAACCGTGACACCGGGATGATTTTTCCCCCGGATCAATTCCATGGTTTCCCCGATATCCTGCTCCGTGGGCATGAACACCAGGATATCGCCGGACCTGGATTGGGAAAGAAGAAGATTTGTTGCATCTGCTGCCGCTTCCACATACCCCTGGTCTTCAATGGTTCCATTTTCATCCGCTTTATTTAAAAAGGGCATATAAATTGTCTCAACGGGGTACATCCGTCCTGTGACTTCAATGATAGGTGCATTGTCAAAGGCTTTAGAAAATTTTTGCGTATCAATGGTAGCAGATGTGATGATCAGTTTGAGATCATTTCTTTTTTTAACCAGGTCTCTCAAAATGCCCAGGGTAAAGTCAATGTTCAGGCTTCTTTCGTGGGCTTCATCTACAATAATGGTATCGTATTCATTTAAGAACCGATCGCGTTGAGTTTCCGCAAGCAGGATTCCATCTGTCATTATTTTTATACAGTTCTGGCCCCGGGTTTTATCATCAAATCGAATTTTATATCCCACAGACCGGCCAATACTTTCATTGAGTTCCTCGGCAATTCTTTTTGCAACTGTGATGGCAGCGATTCGCCTTGGCTGTGTACAGCCTATCACCGCATTTATTCCCTGCCCTGCTTCAAGACAGAATTTCGGAATCTGGGTGGTTTTTCCAGACCCGGTTTCCCCTGAAATAATCACAACTTTATTGTTTTTTATGGCATTGATGATGTCTTGTTTTTTTGAGGTGATTGGCAGATCAGGGTTAAAACTGATGTTGGCAGGCCTGCTAAACCTCCGATATTTTTTGGGTTTGATTTTTTTGGGTTTATTCATAGCCCTTGAATAGTAACTTAAACTTTAAAAAAGTCAAATTTTGATTCTTTCTTTTTAAAAGTTGATAATTTCTCATATATGGCTTTTTCTATGATTTTTTTAAAAAATAAGAATTAAGAATTAAGAATTTTAAACATTTGCCTAAGAAAAGTAATTGTGATAATGAAATCTGATTATGACTCAGATTATCAGTATAGCGAACCAGAAAGGAGGGGTTGGCAAAACAACGACCTCTGTTAATCTTTCAGCCGCTCTTGCCACAATCGGGAAAAAAGTATTACTTGTTGATTGTGATTCCCAGGCAAATGCAACAACGGGTATGGGGATTGATAAACCTTCTCTGGAATATTCTTTGTACCAGGGCCTGATTGGTGAGAGTGGGGTTGAGGACATTATTCTTCCTACTGTTTTAACTCAATTAATGATAATTCCGGCTGATATGGATCTCATAGGCTTTGAAATTGAGATGGTGTCGGAAAAAGGCAGGGAGAAAAAGCTTAAAACGCTTCTTGCGCCGGTAAAAGGGGATTTTGATTATATTATTATTGATTGCCCGCCGGCTTTGAGTTTGTTGACATTAAACGCATTTGCAGCTTCAGACTCTGTTTTGATACCCCTTCAAAGTGAATTCTATGCCCTGGAAGGCCTGGGGCAACTCTTAGATACCATAAAACGAGTCAAATCATCTTTTAATCCCGGATTAAAGATTAAAGGGATCCTTTTGACCATGTATGACAAAAGAACAAATCTTGCCCAGCAGGTTGTTGAAGATGCAAAAAAATATTTTAAAGACATGGTTTTTAAAACAAAAATACCGCGCAATGTGAGGCTTGGTGAGGCACCAAGCTATGGATTGCCGATTATTTTATATGATAAGCTATCAATGGGGTCAATAAGTTATCTTGCTTTGGCAAAAGAACTTCTAACCCGGGGAGGTCACACGTAAAAAGATGATGACAAAGAAAAAGAAAAATACTGGCCTGGGAAGGGGGATTTCAGCACTGATTCCGGATTTTGATATGTCAGAGAGTAAGGGCGGTCCTGATTTTTTTATTTGTTCCATTGAAGATATCAAGCCCAACAGATATCAGCCACGAACGGTGTTTAACCAGGAAGAAATGGACCTGCTCAAGGAATCCATTGCCCAGCAGGGTATTTTGCAACCTTTGCTGGTAAGGCATATTGATGATTCCTATGAGTTGATAGCAGGAGAGAGAAGACTTCGCGCAGCCAGGGAAGTCAATTTGACCCATGTGCCCGTGTTTGTAAAAAATCTGACGAATGAACAGGTCCTGGAAGTTTCCATTATTGAGAATATTCAAAGAGAAAATTTAAATGTTCTTGAAGAGGCAGAGGCTTATTACCGGTTGATTTCTGAGTTTCATTATACCCAGGAAAAAGTCGCGGAAAGAATCGGTAAGAACCGTTCTACCATAGCAAATCTGATTCGCCTCAGAACTCTTCCCCAGATTATCAAAGACAGCCTTCTTTTAGAAAAAATCTCCATGGGACATGCAAGGGCACTTTTGGGAGCGGGCTCCCATGAAAACCAGATTATTCTTTTTGATATTGTCCTTAAAAAAGAATTGTCCGTAAGAGAGACGGAAAAACTGGTTAATAACGCAAAAAAAGAACCAAAAAAATTTCAGGAGCAAATATCTGAAGCTGAAAAACAATTTCTTGATGAAACCTGTTCAATTCTTTCCAATCATATTCAATCCATTGTCAAAATTAAAAAGATCGGGGATAGAGGTAAGATTGAAATCAATTTTAAATCAAAAACAGAATTCAAACGTCTGGTTGATCTTCTGAGTCATCTTTCATGAAAATAGTTGTTGCGAAAACCGCGGGCTTCTGTATGGGAGTCCGCCGTGCCGTGGATATGGTGCTGGATGCATCCAATTTGTCCCGGGAACCCATTTATACCTATGGACCTTTGATCCATAATCCCCAGGTCCTTGCCATGCTTGAAGAAAAAAAGATTTTCAGGATTGATAAAATTCCTGAAAAAGGCAGCGGCGTTGTCTTAATCCGGGCTCACGGTGTTCCGCCGGAGGATGAAAAAGCATTAAAAGATGCCGGCTTTAACGTTATCAATGCGACCTGCCCCAGGGTAGTAAGAGTCCAGGTGATTATTAATGAATATGCCCGGAAAGGGTATTCAACGATTATTATCGGAGATGAGAAACACCCGGAAGTAGTAGGCCTTTTGGGATATGCAAAGGGAAAAGGGCATACGATCACATCCATGAAACAGCTTTGTGCACTGCCACGGTTTGAATCGGCTGTTATTGTTGCTCAGACCACCCAGAACACTGCATTTTACGATGAAATAAAGGCATGGTGTAAAACCAATGTACCCCATTATAAAATATTTGATACGATTTGCGGCTCCACTGAAAAACGGCAGGCAGAAATCCGTAAACTTGCCGGGGAAAATGATGCAGTGATCGTTGTTGGAGGAAGACAGAGCGGAAATACAAAAAGACTGGCACAGATTGCATCTGGTGCAGGCAAATTTGTCACCCAGATTGAGGAAGTTTCCCAGATTGATTATGGCAAATTGTCATTTGCCGGATCTGTTGCGATTACAGCCGGAGCATCTACACCAAACTGGATCATTAATGAGGCATACCGAAAAATAGAAAACAGTCTTCAACATCAACATGTTGTAAAAGCCTTTTTATTTTTTATTCGTGATTTTTTACTGAAAACCAATATAATGGCTGCCGCAGGTGCAGGCTTCCTGACCTACGCATGTTCCATGCTTCAAGGGATTGCCCGGGATTTTCACCATGCATTGATTGCAACTTTATATGTCCTTTCAATGCAGATACTAAACAATTTATTTACGATTAAATCTGATAAATATAATCACCCCCAAAGAGCGGTTTTTTATAAAAAAAATTATTTTTATCTGTGGGCTCTTGCTATTTTATCGGGTTCGACAGGTCTTTACCTGAGCTTTAGGACCGGTATCTTATCTTTTTTTGTTCTGCTCGTCATGAGTCTTCTGGGCCTGTCATACAATTTAAAAATTTTTTCTTTAAAGTCAAAAAAGGGAACCATTGCCAGAATAAAAGATATACCCGGCTCAAAAACCATTCTGATTACCATTGCCTGGGGAACAGTAACCTGCCTTTTGCCGGCAATGACCAATCAAAGTGATTTGATGGCTGTTATCATGGTGTGCCTGTTTGCCATGGGGCTTGTATTTGCCAGAACCTCCTTTTTTGATGTTCTTGCCATCCAGGGTGATAGAATCACAGGCAAAGAAACCCTTCCCATCCTTTTAGGGGAAAAGCGAAGTTTTGAAATCATACAATATGTGCTGCTGGTTGATATGGGTATTATTATTTTAACGATTCTCATGGATGTACTGGCAATAAAGACTTTTCTTTTTGTTTTCATACCCTTGATCATGCTTTTATTAATAAGATTTTTTAAAAAAAACAGTCTTATATCTGGGGTATACAGTGAATTTGTTATTGAATTTTTATTTCTTGCCACAGGATTTTTAGCTGCTGTAATTTAACTTTTTTAAGATTTTAAGATTTCAATACTTTAATTTTTTCATCTTTTTTTTGCCATAACGCATTCAGCCAGATACAAAAAAAATCTTTATACGCAGGATCATTAAAATAATTCCCCGTCAGAGACTCAGTTAATGGTATGACTTCAAAGTCAATAATAATTTTATTGACCCTGCCTGAAATATATTCCCAGAAGGTTGGAATCTTTTCCGGATAGACAATGGTAACATCAATGATTTTATGAAGGTATTCTCCCATGGAACTTAAGACAAAGGCTATCCCACCGGCTTTAGGGGTCAGAAGATGATTAAAATTATTGGTTTGGAATGCTTTTTTGTGCGGGGTAAATCTGGTTCCCTCAACAAAATTCATGACGGATACGGGCGTATGTTTGAATTTTTCGCATGCCTTTTTTGTGATTTCAAGGTCTTTCCCCTTTAGATAGGGGTTTTCCTGTAGTTGTTTTTTTGAATACCGTTTCATAAACGGAAAATCCAGGCCCCACCAGGCAAGTCCCAGAAACGGGATCCAGATCAGTTCTTTTTTTAAGAAAAATTTCAGCATGGGAATTTTCCGGTTCAAGGTTGTCTGTAAAACTAAAATATCCACCCAGGATTGATGATTGGAAATAACCAGATACCAGTCTTTTTTTTCAAGTTTTTCAAGTCCCCTGATATCCCAGTCTATTTTGCAAAAAAGGCTTGAATTCAATGAATTAATCCCGATCCAGAGACTGGCAATGGATATCAGAATTTTATCAAGAATAACAATAAAGGGATGAACCGGGATAATAAATTTGAATAAAGAGATCCCAATTAATGGGATGGTCAAAACTATGGTGTTTAATATGTATAATAAAATCGATAGAATGCCCTTTAAAGGGCCAGGCAGAAAAGATAGCATAAGATATTCAGTCTTTTTTAAAATTCATGATATGTTTTTTTATGGTTCTTCTATCCAATTTAGTCTGTTTTGCAACCTTTTCATAGTTGCCTGACTGGTCATATAAAAGTTTGCAATATCCTGATACCAGGGACGGCACATCAATGTTCCGGTCTAAAATCCCTTGTAAGAGTTCCTGTTTCAGGGAGATCATTTCTTTTTCTTCTATTTGTTTTCCTTTATAGTCGCGTCTTAACAATACGCTTCTGACGCATTGCTCAAGTTCCCGGACATTTCCTGGCCATTGATAATCTTTTCCAAGCCGGCGGTCAATAATTCTTTTAACCTTCAGGATTAATTTTTCAGAACGGGTGCCCGTCATTTTCTGAATGGTAAAGTCCAGTAAATCATCCAGTTCAGATGGTCTTTCACTTATTCTGGTGCTAAGGGATGGAACTTCAATGATATCGGAACAAAGTCTGTAATAAAAATCATCCCTGAATACCTTGCCGTGGAGAATCTCTTTTTTAGGGCGATTGGTAGCGGCAATGACCCTTCCGTTAAACCTTGATGTCTCATGGGTTCCCATAGGTGAAAAATCTCTTTCCTGGAGAACCCTTAATAGTTTGATCTGTACATGGTTGGGAATTTCACCGATTTCATCTAGAAGGATGGAGCCATGGGGGCTGCACCGGGCAAATACGCCCTGGTAGTCATCCACGGCCCCTGTAAAGGCCCCTTTTGTATGACCGAATAATTCTGATTCAAGCAGGGTTTCAGGGTATTGGGAAAGGTTCAGCGAAGAAAAGGCCCGGGTGAAACTCTGGGTAAAACATTGCTTTTTGGGTTCAAAGGGGATATATCCGGAGCTTCCAATGGCTTTGGCAGCAGTACCCTTTCCCGTGCCGGTTTCTCCTAAAAGCAGGGTGGAAAAATCCTCCATTTTATTCCATAAAAACTTGTTGTAAAGATCAATATTATAAGTGAAAACATTATACCATAAATGTTTTTTAAGCGTCTGCATGCATGGGCTGCTTCCCACAAGGGAGTTGGAAATAAAGTAAAAGGCCCGCCGAAGCTGATAGGAAAGGGAAAAATAGTGGGGAATGGTTTTATCTTCAAATCCTTTTATGTGGAGTGCGTGCATGGCTTTCTGGGCAAAGGGAACCTTGATGGATATGTCTTCGGCCTTAATTTGATCTTCTATCAGCAAATCAAAATCATCTCTGAATTTATGAAATATATCAAACAAAAATACAATGGTCATGATTTCCTTATCCTGCCCCTGAAACGCATTGATGTCGGCACGACCCTGTTTTTCAAGTTTTTTTATCCTTTGATCCACTTCTTTGATGCACAGGTCCTTGCTTTCCCGGCGGTCAGCCAGAGGAAAAAGTCCTGCAATTTTAATATCCAGTTTTTCTCTTAAATCGCTGAACGGATTTGCAAAAGCGGCATTATGAACCGTTTTAAAAAAAACACGTTCTTCGGAAGTTAATTTTGCTTTTTTCAATTCTGATTCTCCAGAAAGTTACAGCTTGCTATTGTACAATTTTGTACATGCAGTATGCATAAAAGGCAAGAATAAAAATTGTCCGGCAAGGCTTAAAAAAAATGTTAAACAGTTTTATCCAAAAGCTAACCGCTAATTCCTAAAAGATAGCCTGAAAGATTTGAAATTTTAAAACACGCAACCTATACCCATTCCGGTCTGCTTATCTTACACTCCCTAGAACCTGAACGATTTTTTAAAGTTTGAAGAAGGTGTCAGTGAAAAAGGACATTAATCTGAGATTGCCATAGATTTTTCCCAACTGTTTTCTTGACAAATCGTAGTTTGTGAGCTACAGTTTTTTTTATGAATTACGAGATTGAAACAACGGGAATATTTGATAAATGGCTTAAAAAGTTGAGAGACCGTAAGGCGGTTCTTGCAATCACCAGCCGTCTTGACAGAGCTATAATCGGCAATTTTGGTGATGTAGTTCCTGTTGGAGAAGGTGTCAGTGAAATGCGTATTTTTATTGGTCAGGGTTACCGTCTTTATTATGTAATTCGTAACAGGAGGATAATTCTTATGCTTTGTGGCGGAGACAAATCAACACAGGAAAAGGACATTAAAAAAGCAAAAAAGATATCAAAAACAATATAGGTGAAATTTATGACTATTAAAACAAATCCATACAATCCCTTTGATTATTTTGAGACAAAAGAAGAGATTAACGAATACCTGAATAATGCCTTTATGGATGATGATCCTCGTATTTTTATTATAGCCCTTGGATATCTGGCCAGAAAAAAAGGTATGACCAGACTCGCCAGGGAAACCGGACTTAACCGTGAAAGTCTGTACAAGTCTTTAGCTGAAGGCGGGAATCCAAAATTTTCCACTATTAGTAAAATAACAAAAGCCCTTGGTTGCAAGCTATCTGTAGTATAAAGGGGTCAGGTCTCAACATCTAACATCGTCCAATATAATTTCCGGCTTCCCGTGCCGGTTTCCCGGCGGTCAGCCAGAGGAAAAAGTCCTGCAATTTTAATATCCAGTTTTTCTCTTAAATCGCTGAACGGATTTGCAAAAGCGGCATTATGAACCGGTTTAAAAAAAATACGTTCTTCGGAAGTCAATTTTGCTTTTTTCAATTCTGATTCTCCAGAAAATTACAGCTTGCTATTGTACAATTTTGTACATGCAGTATGCATAAAAGGCAAGAATAAAAATTGTCCGGCAAGGCTTAAAAAAAATCATCCAAGGGAAAATCCTTTTATTTTATGTACTTATTTATTTTAAGGCCTGTGGCACAATACTTGAAGGGCTTGATAGGGTTTAAAACGATAATGAATCACTAAAAAATATTTATGGAGAAATACTTATGATTAGAAGAATACTGAATTCAAGACTGCCTTTAATGGTTTATAATCCGGTAAAGGTGTTTGATATAAAGTATTTTAAAGATATTTTCAATGCTGGTGCTCTTCCCATATTTGATACGGAATTTTTAACCCATGACGATATCGTTCAAAACACGGCATTGCTTTCCAGAGAAGCATTCAGCTTTGGTATCAGGCTTTCAATCCATGATGCCGAGCTGATCCGGAAAATAAAAGATCAGCAGTTGATCAATCTTGATCTAATAATCTGCCCGCTTTCAAAGGATGATACGACTACAGATTTTACAAATTTTGCAGAGACTAAAATAGTCCTGGAAATCAAAGATATTAATATAAATGATAAGATAAATAAAATTTCACCCCATGCCTTGATCCTGAAAGGCAATGAAGCCGGCGGCAGGGTTTCAAGATACTCATCCTTTGTTTTGATGCAATGGTATTTGAAAAATAGTGAATTGCCGATATTTATCCACGGGGGTGTAGGAAAGTATACGGCTGCCGGCATGTTTGCAGCAGGTGTTTCAGGCCTTGTCATGGACAGCCAGTTACTCATGACAGATGAGGCCCCCGTATCAGATAATTTTAAAACGCTTTTAGCCGTGTTGGATGAAAGTGATTCCACTGAAATCACCTATAATGGCAGCGATATTTACCGGGTGTTTGCAAAACTGGGAACTAAAATAGTAAAAGAACTCAAGCTTGCCGCCGTTGAATCTGGTGATGATCTGCAAGGGAAACAAAAGGTTTATGAGTCCATCACCAACCATATCGTATCCTTTGATAATGAAGATGTCCCCTTTATCCAGTCTCTTTTCTATCTGGGCCAGGATGGGATATTTGCAAAGGATTTTGTCAAAGAGTCAACAAGTCTTGCACAGATCATTCCAGATTTTTTTAAAACCATTGGTGAGAATTTAAACTTTATTGATGCATTTGATCCGATAAAGCAGGATTCCCCCTTTGCCAGGGACCAGGGAACAAAATTTCCATTGATCCAGGGACCCATGGCCAATATTTCCGATAATGCTGATTTTGCAAACAAAGTTCTTGAGCATGGGGCGCTGCCTTTTTTTGCAGTGGGAAGTCTTCCGGAAAAGGTGGCAGACAATATGCTCAAGGATGGCGCAGCGAAAGTGGATAATTTTGGTGCCGGATTAGTAGGCATTGAAGCCTTTAATCCCATGGTCAAAAAACATCTGGACATGGTCAAAAAATACAGGGTGCCCTATGCGCTTTTTGCCGGCGGGATTCCTTCCCAGGTGGCAGAGCTTGAAAAGGCAGGAACCAAAACCTATCTGCATACGCCATCCATATCCATGATGGAAAATGCCCTGAAAAGCGGTTGCAAACGGTTTATCTTTGAAGGCGGGGAAGCAGGAGGACACGTGGGCGCTCTTTCTTCCATGGTGCTATGGGAAGATGCCATTGCAACTTTAATCAATAAAAATTATGATCTGTCCGATGTATACCTGGTCTTTGCAGGCGGCATCTCCACCTGTTTTGCATCTTTTTTCATTTCAGGGTTGACCTCTTTTCTTGGGGCCAGAGGGGCGAAAATCGGTATCCAGGTGGGAACTGCCTATCTTTTTACTGATGAAATTGTTGCAAGCAAATGTATCAAACCTCAATACCGTGACATCATCATTCAGGAAAAGAAAACCATGGTCATCGGCAAAAGCCTGGGACTGGCATCCAGAACCGCACCCACAAGGTTTGCCAGGATGATGCTTGAAACTGAAGCTGAGATGATAAAAAACAAGGACAGCCTGGAAAAAAGAAAGCGTGCCTTTGAAAAGAAAAATATTGGTTCCCTTCTCATCGGCGCTAAAGGCTTTCTACCGGATTTTAAAAATCCCGCGCCTGAGAATTATACCTGGTTTGAAGGTGAAAAACATAAGGAAAAGGGCAATTTTCTTGTGGGGGACAGCCTGGCCTTTTTTGATGGACCTGTTACCATAAAGAAAATTCACGATAAATATTTTGAAGCAAAATCAACACTTTTTAAAAATATCAACTTTCTGGAAGTTTTTTCAAGTTCAAAAAATAAAATAAATGATGAGATTGCCGTGGTGGGTATTGGTTGTACCCTTCCGGATGCAGATGATCCGGAAAGTCTGTGGGAGAATATCCTGGCTAAAAAATATTCCATCAGTCAGATGCCGGAATCAAGATTTGATCAAGACCTTTATTATGACCCTGACAAAAGTGCGGAAGATAAAACATACACCATCCTTGCAGGACATATAGATGATTTTGAGTTTGACAATGAACGATTCGGGTATGCTGAAGATAAGGAAAAAAAACTTTCCCGCAGCCAGAAAATGGTGTTGCAGACGGCATATAAGGCCGTTGAAAATGCAGGTCTTATTGGGAATGACAATCGTCTTGTCTGTGATGATCCTTCAAGGACGGCTGTTATTATTGCCACCTGCCTTTCCAATGAGCTGGGAAATGAGGTTCAACTCAAGTACTGGTTTCCGCAAATTGTTTCCATGATGGAAAAAACCGATGAATATCAAAACTTAAATGATGATGAAAAAAAAATCGTCAAACAGGTTTTAATGGAAGGCATGGAAGGTGCGAACAAAGGATATGATCCCGTCCATGGTATTTTATTGAACATTGAAGCCTCAAGGATTGCCCGGCACCTGGGTGTAAGAGGTGTCAATTATGTTGTGGATGCAGCCTGCGCATCCTCCATGACTGCTCTTGACGCTGCAGCAGGAGAACTTTTGTCCGGTGATCATGACCTGGTCATTGTGGGCGGAGTCAATACCAATCTGACACCTGAAGCCTTTATCGGGTTTGCAAAAATGGGAACCTTGTCCCGGAATGGATCATTTCCCTTTGACGAGCGGGCTGACGGGTTTATTCTGGGTGAAGGCTCCGTTGTTTTTGTGCTGAAAAGAATGAAAGATGCCATCAGGGATAAAAATAATATCTTTGGTATCATCAATTCCATTGGTTCAAGCTCAGATGGCCGGGGCAAAGCCATTGCCGCACCAAACCCGAAAGGACAATTGTTAAGTGTTCAGCGATGTTTTGAAAATATTAAGCCCGGCATAAAACCTGAAGATATCGGATTTATTGAAGCCCATGGGACATCCACCACCATTGGTGATCAGGCAGAGCTTGAGACTTTAAATTCCATCTATAAGAATGCCAATGCCGGTATTTCTTCCATAAAATCCCAGGTCGGCCATCTTTTAGGGTGTGCAGGATCAGCAGGAATTTTAAAGGCTTTATTGACCGTTAATAAAGGAAAACTACCGCCCAATGGCCAGTTTAAAACCCTTTCTAAAAATCATGATTTAAAAGGATCTTCCCTGTTTATTGTAAAAGACACATTAGAATTCAAATCTGAAGATAACGCATCCAGGAAAGCCGCAGTTTCTTCTTATGGTTTTGGCGGTATTAACTATCATATCGTTGTTGAGCAGATGACAGATAATTATCAATTGATTCCCAGAGATATTTTTATTGATCCAGCCTATGATTTTAATGATGACCGAATCGTGGTTGCAGGTCTTGGTGTATTTCTTCCCGGTGCAAAAAATACAGAACTATTCTGGGAGAAACTTGAATCAGGGGAAAAACAATTGTCCCGCATCCCTGCCGAGCATTTTGATAATGATGCCTATTCAAATTTTGATAAAAATTCTTATTACCGTCTTCCCAAAGTCAAGGCAGGCGTTGTCGGAAATTTAAAGTTCAATAATCTGAAATACAGAATGCCCCCCATGATGGTCAAATCCATAGAAAGAGGGCAGATCTTCGGACTTGAAGCTGCCAGCGAGGCACTTGAAAGTTCAGGATTGCTGGATCAATTAAGCCCTGCCAACAAGGTTGGTGTCATTTTAGGCACTATTGCCGGAGAGCGACAGAGTAAAAATATTATCAGGGTGAGAAAACAATTTATTGGTAATCTCATTAAAAATTGTCAGGATGTTGATGCCAAAAAGCGCAGCAAGGTTTCAGATGAGCTTGTGGAATTAATCAGGAATACGATTCCGGAGAATAATGAAGATACCACGCCAGGGCTTTTGTCCAATATTATTTCAGGCAGGATTGCCAATTATTTCGGGTTGAACGGTGCCAATTATGTGATTGACGCATCCTGTGCCTCATCTTTCATTGCCATGCAGAATGCAGCCCGGAACCTGAAACACAAAAATCTTGATTTTGTCCTGGCAGGCGGAGTTGACTGCAACCTGTATCCTGCAGTCCTCATGGCCTTTAAACGGATCGGACTTTTGTCAGAAGGGGATTGTAATTTTTATGATTCAAGGGCTGACGGCTATGTCATGGGAGAAGGTGCCGCCATCCATATCATGACCACCTATAAAAAAGCCCGTGAGTATAATATGGAGATTTTAGGAGAGATCAACGACTGTGCTGTGCGCTCAAGCGTGCCGGATCACCTGCTTTCCCCTTCGGAAAAGACCTTTGTCTCAACCATAAATGAAACATACTATAAATCCGGGATCAGAAAAAAGGATATAAATCATCTGGACCTGTTTGCATTTTCCAATATTTTTGGTGATATCGTAGAAAAGCAGGTGATTGAAAATTGTTTTGACCATGAAATACATTGCGGAAACGTAAAATCCCAGTTCGGGTATTTTAAAGCTGCCAACCCGGCTGTAGCAATGGCAAAGCTGATGCTCATGAACCGTAAGGGAAAACTTCTGCCTGATTTTAATTATAATCCCGAACATTCTATTTTAAATGATAGTAAAATTTTAACCCCTGCCAGCCGGATTAAGGTAAAGCCCAAAAACCAGCCCTTTAGATTCGCAGCCAATGTCAATGGTATCGGTGGTAATCATTGCCATATGATCATGAGTAGTTTACCTGCGAGACTTGAAAAAAAAGATAAAATTGTGCAAGAAGAACTTAAGGCAGCAGAGGATGATATTGTATCCATAGAAAATGCTTACTCTGCTGATAAAATGGGTAAAAAACTCAGAATGGTTGCACTTCTTTCCGGCCAGGGCGCCCAGAGAAGCCGCATGATGAAGGAGCTTTTTGAAAAAGACGACCACATCAGAAAAATAATGGAAAAAGGTGAACAGATCTTTATTGAGCAAAGAGGGTATTCCCTTTTAGAGATGATGTTTGGCACGGGCGATGCCATTAATTCAACACAGAATACCCAACCTGCCGTTTTTCTTTCTTCTGCTGCCATTTACAGCCGATTGTCCCGGGAAGGATTTTCACCGGATTATTTTATCGGTCACAGCGTGGGTGAATACACAGCCCTTTTCTGCAGCGGCATGCTTTCCTTTAATGATGCCATGCTTCTTGTCATCAAACGCTCGGATCTTATGCATGAAGCCACATTAAAGGTTCCAGGTAAAATCATGGTGGTATTTAAAAATGAAAAAGAGACGGAACAGCTCATCAGAAAATCTTTTATTTCCAACATTTATATTACCAATAAAAACAGTGAAAAACAGACTGCTGTTTCCGGTCAGGCCGGGGATATTGAAAAATTCTGCACCTTTTTGACCCAGCAGGAGATTTTTTACAAAAAACTCAATCTTACCGGGGCCTTTCATACACCTCTGCTTAAAGAAGCTTCTGACAAGCTAAGGGCATATCTGGATACCATTACCTTTAATGACACAAGGTTTGGAAGGATTATTTCCAATTCCACTGCAAAGCCCTATCCGGAAAGACGGGCAGATGTCAAAGATCTTCTGGCAAGACAGATCATCTCACCCGTTGAATTTATAAAATCCATTGAAAATGTATATCAATCCGGCCGGACCCATTTTATAGAAATCGGGCCGTCGCGGTTGCTTGTGAACCTTTTGAAAAACATCAATATCGGAGAGTATGGCACAGCCGTTTCCGTGGATGCGAAAAAAGGAGAGGTTAAATCCTTTGAAGCCTGTAGAAAATACCTTCTGGACTGCAACAGCATTTTTGAGACCAAACCCCTTTCCCAGATTCAAGCAAAAATTACCCCGAAAGTTAAAGAGGAGTTACCCAAAATTAAAATGTCTGAAGATTTTGAATCCTTTAAGCAAAATAACCAGAGCCTTGTTGATCAGATCCTGTACAAAGAATATTTGCACCAGAAACGCCAATCTGCCATTGATGCCATTGAAAGATATGATTTTAATACCAGTAAAATAGTTATTTCCGGTGTTTCTGTGGGACTTCCCGGCAAATCCAGACGTGTCTTTGCAGCAGATAATTTTGATGCCATTTTAAATGGTGAAAATTTTATTGAATCCCTTACGGCAGAAGAACAGGCTAAAATAATAGACAAAAATATTACCAAGCTGTTCAAGCAGCCTGACGGCAATGCCAGGTTTGTAAAGATCACCAAAGCCGAGGATGTTATCCACCTGGCAGGGCAACTGGGTTATTTTGACCTTACGGATGAATACGGCATTAAAGAACAATATGATATCACCATGGCCATTGGTATTGCAGCCGGTATTGAAGCGTTAAAGGATGCGAATATACCCCTTGTCATGCAGTATAAAAAGATGAAAGATGGCAAGGTCATGGTTCCTGACGGGTTTGCGCTTCCCGAAGAGATGCAGGAAGATACGGGTGTGATTATTTCAACACTGTGGCCAAGCCAGGAAACCCTGATTGAGGAACTTGAAAAATATTATTATGAAAAATTCTTTCTCAAACCCTATGAAGCGTTTGAAAATATCTACTATTATCTCATGGAAAAAGTCATAGATATTGAGATAAAAGAACAGATCACTGAATGGTTTTTCAAGGCCAAATCCGGAAAGAAAAAGGAGTTTAAAGAGTATAAATTTGAAAGGAGTTTCGCAGGCAAAATTACACCATTAGGATCTGCCTATTTTGCCCAGATTATTAAAGCCAAAGGGCCTAATACCCTTGTCAGTGCAGCCTGTGCATCAACAACCCTTGCCATTGGTATTGCCGAAGACTGGATCAGGATGGGAAGATGCAAACGTGTCATTGTTATTGGTGGTGAAAATGCAACCTCTCCCAATCAGAATCAATGGATCGGTTCAGGTTTTCTTTCCCTGGGTGCCGCAACCATCAAAAAAAGGGTTTCAGAAGGTGCAAAACCCTTTGATGAAGATCGGAACGGAACCATCCTGGGAGCCGGTGCCGTGGGCCTTATTATTGAGGATGAATCCTGTGCCCTGGAAAGGGGAATGAAAGGCCAGTGCGAAATTCTTGGAACCCATATGGCCAACTCAGCTTTTCATACCTACAGCATTGATGTAAAACATCTGGCAAATGAGATGAATAAATTCATAAATAAAATTGAGCGGCAGAATGGTCTTAAAAAAGAGGACTATGCAGACAAACTTCTGTTTATGTCCCACGAGACCTATACCCCTGCAAGGGGCGGCAGTGCTGATGCAGAAGTCACTGCACTTCAGACGACTTTTGCCGATCACCTGGACTCTATATGCATTTCAAATACAAAGGGATTTACCGGTCATACCCTGGGTGCTGCCATAGAAGATGTTGTGCTGGTTAAAGCGCTTCAGAAAAGAAAAGCCCCTCCCATTGCAAATCTTAAAAAAATACCCGAGCATTTTAAGAAACTTAATTTTTCCGGTCAGGCAAAAATTAATTCTGAGTATGGTCTCCATCTTGCTGCAGGGTTTGGTTCACATCTGGCCTTTATGTTTGTCAAACGGGTGGAGGAAAATCAGGTCAAAGGTAATGTAACATACCAGAACTGGATAAAAAAGATCACGGGATCCCGGAACCCTGAACTTAAAATTATTGATAATACCCTTTGTGCCCTGGCTGGCGGGGAAGTTCTGCCCAAGGCAGTAAAAGAGCCGGAAAGGGTTGCAAAACCCATGATCGCTGCCGTGCCGAAAAAATCAGCAATGCCAGTAAAATCAGTCATGCCTGCCATGGCAGCAGCCCTTGGACCCGTTGATGCGATAAAAGAAATGGCAAAAAAGATCTCTTCAGATGGTTCTGCCATTGAAACGATCAAGTCCATTATTGCCGAACAGACCGGATACACGGCTGACATGCTGGAACCGGACCTGGATCTGGAAGCAGATCTTGGGGTGGATACGGTCAAGCAGGTCGAAATTTTTGCCAAACTTGCATCTAAATTTGGTTTTCCCGTGCCGGATGATTTAAAATTGAGAGATCTGAACACCATTGGCAAGTTAGGGGCCTATATTGAGTCCCGGGCAGACAGGCCTGTTGAAACTGCAAATTTGTCAGATATAAAAAAATCGGTTCCTGTGGTCCAAGTTTTACAGGTAAAACAGGAAGATGCGGCAGCCATGGTCAAAGAGGTTATTGCCGCTCAGACCGGATACACGGCTGACATGCTGGAACCGGACCTGGATCTGGAAGCAGACCTTGGGGTGGATACGGTCAAGCAGGTCGAAATTTTTGCCAAACTTGCATCTAAATTTGGTTTTCCCGTGCCGGATGATTTAAAACTGAGGAATCTGAACACCATTGCTAAATTATCCGACTATATTGCTGTCCAGGCAGAAACAGTGCACACAGCCCGGGCAGAATCTGCAATAGCCATAAAAAGTGATGAAAAAAGCCAGACCCCAGGAACTATTGTTCCTTTAATCGTCCCTTTAAATGATACAGATTTGTTTCCTGATCCTGGATCCCCGATCAAACGCTTGATCGTAAGGGTTAAGGAAGCTGAAATCCCCAGGCTTTCCAAAATGGATTTACAAGGCCAAAAAATCATTGTCTCCCTTGACAGCCATGGGTTTGCCAAGGCCGTTATCAAGAAAATAAAAGAAAAAAAGGGACAGGTCATCACCATTGGCGGCAAAGGGGCTGATTTCAAGTTTGATTTGGCGGATGTCAAAGCCACGGAAAAAAGAGTGGAAGAGTTTAAAAAAGAGTATCCTGATATAACCGGATTTATACACCTGGCACCACTTGATTTTTATTTTGACAGGAAAAACCAGGAGACTCAGGAAGATCAGTCCCTTAACACCACAATCAAATCTTTTTTTGTCATGATCAAAGCTCTGTTTGAAACCCTTGATCAAAAACAAGCTCTTATCGGCACCCTGACATTTGATTCCGTTGTATTTCCCTATATGGAAGAGTGCGGTGATATTCATCCCATGTTTGCAGGTCTTTCAGGGCTTATGAAAACAGCTAACAAAGAGCTGCCTGATACCCGGGTAAAGGTGATTGACTTTTCATATAAACAGCCTGAAAAAAATATCGACGGGATTACAGACCTTTTCTTAAATGAGCTTCTGTCCGAGGATACAAGGGTAGAGGTGGGATATCGGAATGACAAACGGTATGTTCCGGCCATGGAACAGTCCATAGCTGATAAAACTCAAAAGATCGTATCAGATAAGGATACCCTGCTTGTGACAGGGGGAGCCGGCGGTATTACCTATGAAATTATTAAGCAGATGGTAAAAACCTATAGAACGAACCTGATTATTCTGGATATCAATGATATTTACAGTACAGATCCAAAATATCTGGATAAAAAATCCACGGATGCAGAGATCATGGCAAAGCTTAGAGATGATATGCCGGGAGTAAAGCCTGTTGAAATCAAACGGGCCCTTGACCGCTTGATGCGGGTGCGGCAATCTGTTGAAAATATTGAGTACCTGAAGTCTCTGGGTGTCAGTGTTGAATACAATTGTGTTGATGTGACTGATGCAAAAGCAGTAAAGGCTGTCTGTGATAAGTATGACGGAATCGATGGTCTTTTCCATACAGCCGGCATGGAAATGAGCCAGTTTATCCCTAAAAAGGAACTCTGGTCCTTTGAACTAGTGGTGGATGTCAAAGTTAAAGGGATACAGAATCTTTTACAGGCATTTAAAGACAGGGAGTATAAATATTTCTTTACTTTTTCATCTGTAACGGCCCGTTTTGGAAACCAGGGCCAGGTGGATTATACTGCAGCAAATGATTTTCTCGGAAAAACCCTTTTCCAGCAGAAACAGATTCATCCTGAAAGAACCTATAAGGTCTATGCCTGGACAGCCTGGGGCGGAACGGGCATGGCAACCAATCCCACCGTGAAAAAAGTGCTTGAAGACAGAGGCATCCAGTTCCTTCCAATGGAACAGGGGGTCAAGTTCTTTATGGCAGACCTTCTGGACAGGACGGAATCTGAAATGGTATTTTCCGGTCTTGATTATTCCTTTGACACGGACGGTCTCTTAGGAGACCCCGGGGATGAAAAATTCCCGTTTCTGGACACCCCCGTGGAAAAAATCAGTACAGGGGTGACCTATTCAAGGGTGCTGGATATGGAAAGGGATCTGTTTCTCCATGACCATACCATGGAAGATGTACCCCTTTTCCTTGGTGCCACAGGCATTGAAACTATGGCTGAAGTGGCAAAATCCTTATCCAAAGATAAAGCCCATTTTGTTGAATTGACCGATTTTCATATCCCATACGGGATCAAGCTGTTAAAAAAACGTCCCAAGGAGCTTTTGATTTCAGGAAATAATGCAGGAGCAGATCTGTTTGACTGCAGGATAACCTCGGTATTCAAAAATCCTGAAGGAATTGTCATGGGGGATGCCAAGCTTCACTATGAAGGCAGATACAGGTTTGCAGAAAAACCTTTAAAGGCAAAAAAGATCAAACTGCCGGAATTCCATCCCGTATCCTGGCAAGGTGATCTTGAAAATCTTGTGTATAATCCCAAGCGCCTGTTCATGTTTGGTCTTTTTAACACCATCACGGATATTAACTCCTTTGACGGCAAAACCTTGATCACAACCATGGAAGACAAAAGCACAAAAGAGTTTTTCAAAGGAGTAACAGATCCCAATTTTGTGGCAGCTCCCATCCTGGTTGATGCCATGTTCCAGACGGGCGGCCTACTTGAGTTCTTTACCTCCTCAAGAACAGTTCTGCCCTATAAAATAAAGTCCTTGAAATTTTACAGGGACCTTGAAAAAAACAGGGAGTATTTTTGTATCACCCGGAAAATGGCCTCAGGAGAAGAAACCAACACATATGATCTGAAACTTGTAGATAAACAGGGAAATGTTTTTATCGAGGTGGATGGTTTTGAAATGGTAAAACTCAACCAGCTTGATCCGGAAGACAGAATAATTGACCGGGTTGAGTTTAGTTTTCCAGGAAATCATCCAGAAAGGTTTCATCCCGTTTAAGGATCAGAACAATCCGCTTTCGCTAACGCTTGAGGGTGCGATATCGTGCCTTACCAGGCTTGTTTTCAACAATATTTAATTTACTTGATATAAATCAAGGATCAGCCTTTTTTTTTCTAATATACTTATTTTAATATTAGAGAATTGTTGTATTAAAGAAAGGAAAAATCATATGAAAGTCATTAAACTTAACGAAACAAATGAATTTAAACCGGGGGCTATGAAACGATTCTTTTTGGTCGAAAAATCTGAGTTCTTTAAAATCATCAATTTTAACCTTGATGCCGGGGTGACTTTTCCAGTCCATTCCCATGATTTAGATGGTGAATTGTCCATTCAGGTAATTGAGGGTAATGGCTGGTTTCTGGGAAAAAATGACACTAAAATTCCAACAGAGGCAGGAGATATTCTGGTTTCAGAAATCAGAGAACCTCACGGCGTTATGGCTGAAACAAAAATGCGGATAGTAGTTACAATTGCCCCGCCCATTTGATGAAGCGTACCAAATATAATAAAACAGATACCAGGAGGAAATGTTTCTATGGATAAAGAAAAGCTTGGAAAGATACAAAAAAGAATGGCTGAACTTAATGTATTGATTGCAAAAACGAAAAAGCGGCTGCCTGCCCATTCGACCAAACCGCCTGTCATGATGGATTTATTAGAGTATGAGGATGAATATGATCTGTTGCTCAAAGAATTAAATAAATTTAAAACAGGTGAATAATGACAGATGAGATAGCACAGGATAACCAAAATCTCGATAAATATTTATCACAAATACGTGCGCGCCAATATTGAAAATACCTTCTCAAAAAAGTTAGAAAAATTTAAGAAGAAATGCAAAGAAATGTGCGGCATGCCTCTAAACAATGCCTCATATGATTTAAATATTCGATTTAAGACCCTTCCAAAAATCCCTGTCATCTTGCAGTTTAATGATGCTGATGAAATTTTTCCTGCAAAATCGATGTTTTTTTTTCATGATGATGCTGTCCAGTATCTGGATCTTAAATCCCTTGCAGGAATCACAACTTACCTGACAGGTTTATTGATAAGTTGATCATATTAACTTGTATTGTTCCCTAAGATTTTCAGAAAGCGTTTGCGTTAACAGGAATGCCTTTTCAACGGTTTTTTCTTTGTCCTGGTTGACCAGGCAGCAGGTGGCAGGAGATATCAGGCTTTGATTCAAAATCTGCTCCAATGGGATACCTTTTTGGGTTAATGCCTTCCAGATGGTCTTCAGCTTAAAGGCAAGCAAATCAAGGTTTTCTTTTTCAAAGGTTTCAATACCGGTTGGAACGATCCCCCAGACCAATATTCCCTCCCTGTCTAAAAAACTTTT
>Ga0164315_10000477_pt1 | contig 27711 bp, 27 predicted proteins | sample GuaBasSedimGuay6_FD_113737 | JGI IMG/M metagenome (GOLD analysis project Ga0164315, IMG submission 113737) | Subseafloor sediment microbial communities from Guaymas Basin, Gulf of California, Mexico - Guay6, Core 4569-2, 0-3 cm | ecosystem: Environmental > Aquatic > Marine > Hydrothermal vents... | reverse complement strand
TAAGAAAATAGTGCATATTTTATTAAAAAATGAGGAAAATGGCAAGTCCTTTGACGAATTTTTTGATAAAATAGGTGCATTTTATTGTTGTTATAAATTGTGCTTGAATTATGCAAAGGTCTCATTATACTTTATTTTCCATTTTTATTTTGTAAAAGTTTTTTTACCTCACGGTCAAAGTCGGATTCTATTTTTTGTCTTTTATTAAATTCTTCGTATTCTGAAAAGGCTTTTTCGTGTGCCATCTTGCGAGATATTTTGCCCTTTCCCTCCAAAACTCTAAAATCATTAAATGTTAGAAATTTATTCACTGATTCTGCCAACTTTACCATGGTAAAAGTATTTCTCATATCTATTTGATTTTCAATGTAATCAAAATAAGATGAAACAGTCCTCTCTAATTTTTTTATTTCTTTTGTGTTAAGGTAGTTTTTAGCAACAGTTGAATCTGACTTTAAAATTCTGTCATTTGTAGATTTTTTCCAAGTTTTCAGCCCCATAAATGGTTTGTTTTTATCTGCTTTTTTATAAACTATTTCTGCTCCTGTTTTCCCTGTTATCGCAAAATGAAATTTATTTTGCACTGTCGCATAAAAATCTTTACTAATATCTGCTGTTTGATCGTAATCTATGCTACATTCTGCAAAAATATCTGTGATTTGTTGATAAATTCTCCTCTCACTTGTTCTAATGGAGCGGATTCTCTCTAATAATTCTCTAAAATAATCTGCTCCAAAATATCTGCCATTTTTGAGCCCTTCATCATTGAGTGCAAAACCTTTAATAATATATTCTTTTAAAATTTTGCTAGCCCAAATTCTAAATTGGGTCGCTTTTTTAGAATTTACACGATAGCCAACCGCTATGATGGCATCAAGATTATAAAATTTTACCTCTCTTGTTACCTGTCTATTGCCTTCTGTTTGAACTTGTGCAATTTTTGCACTTGTTGAAATTTCATCTAATTCTTGCTCTTCATAAATGTTTTTCAGGTGCTTGGTGATGACTGTTCTGCCTACCCCAAAAAGCTCTGCCATTCTCTCTTGGGTAAGCCAAACAGATTCATTGTGAAAAAAGACTTCTACTTTTATCTCGCCACTTGGCGAAGTGTATAACAAAAACTCGGTCAACTCATCTTTTAATGTTATTTTTTTATTATTTTTTGCCATTGTTATTTATCATAACTATAAAATTCATCTGTGAGTTTTTGATTCTCTGCACTTATGGCATATTTTGCATCTGCTATCTCGGTTTTGTTTGTATACATTTGATTATTATCAAGCATAGTTATAAACATTTGTTTTTGTTCGTTTAGTGTTAGGTTTTTAAAATTTTCTTCTGTTATTATTTTTTCATTAAATTCTTTGATTTTAAGATTATAATTTAAAAAATATTTTTGCGACATTTCTTTAAAAAACTTCATAAGTTCATCTAAACTTTCTTTTTTTAATATTTCTTCTTTTGCTGTCTCGTTCCATTTGGCGAGTTCACAATAAATAAAATCTCCGCCACCTTGCCAGCTGACGGCTTTTGATACTCCTGATTTGTCCCCATTGATTACATTTTGAAGTCTTACAACACTATCATTTTCTCCATAATAAAGTTGCTCTATTCCTATATATTGTCGCCCCATTTTGTGAGCAACCGCTGCTGTTGTGCCAGAGCCGAGATGATAATCTAAAACTATATCGTTGGGTTTGGTTGAAGATTTTAGAATTATTTCTAAAAGTTGTTCTGGTTTTTTACCATTTTTTAAAACAACACCACCTTCTTGAGCGACACCCCCTGTCGTTGTTATATCGTGCCAAATATCACCATAAAAAACTTCTAAATTATTTTTTGCAAAAACTAATTCAATCCTTGCAGTTTCTGTATCTTTATTAAAATCTGTTCTAATGATTTTTACATCTCCTCTTGAATTTTTTAAAGAAGCTATCTGTGTGTCAAAATTAAGCTCTAATGCTTTTTTCCTTAAAGCAGTGTTAGGTTTGGAAGCTAATATTCTAAATGAATTTTGTATTTTCCATTCATCAATATTTTCAATATTATTTTTTCTTAAATAATCTATTAAAGATTCTATTTTATGATTTTTTAAAAAATCGTTTAATTCTTCATGGTTGCTGTCTGCAATTAAATTTTCAATTTTTTCAAATTCTTTTAATGTAAGTTCAGGGAAAATTATATTATATTCAGCATCCCATTCATTTTTAGTTTTTTTAGGAATAGTTAAAGTGCAATTATTTTTATTTTTTGCATAAAGAAGGATATATTCTTTAATTTTTGGAAATTTTCTCCCCTGTATGGCATGTTCAATTTTATTTCCTGAAAGATTACTCATTTCTGGAATAATACAATTCACAAAATTTTCTCCAAAAACCTCGTCCATTAAAACTTTCAAATATGCCATTCCATCATCATCTATTTGAACAAATATAACCCCATCATCTTTTAATAAATCTCGTGCTACCTCAAGTCTATTTTTCATGAAAGTGAGCCAAGTGCTATGGTTAAAATTGTCGTTATATTTAAAACCATCGTTGCCTGTGTTATAGGGTGGGTCTATGTAAATTAGTTTTATTTTGCCGGTGAATTGTTTTTTGAGGCTATGCAAAGCGAGCAGATTATTGCCTTTGATTATTAAGTTTTCTTTGATTGTGCCGTTTTCATCTCTTTTTATATTGTTAACTTTTTGTTGTCCGTCCTTGTTGTGTCTTATAAAATTCACTAATGCTTTTTCATCAAAAAGGCGGTCTTTTTCATCATATGCCAAAACTTGATTAAAAAATATCTCGTCTCTTTTATCTCGTTTTTTTTCATAATGAGCAGGAACATCAACTTCTTTGACATTTTTTATGCCGTCTTTGATTTTGTTGCCATTTTCATCAATTTTATCTTTTAATTTATCTTCTTGCCATTCAAAATAATCATCAGCTCCTTCCTCGGTGCTTTGTCCGCCTTCCAACACACAATCTTTAAATGGAAAATCTAACACAACATCATCTGTGTCTTTTAAAAACCTTGTGCCGTCTGTTAACCCCAGTCTGTTTTTATAAGAAGTGTAGGAGTTGTCAATTTTATGTTCCTCCATAAAAAATTGAAAATCATTTGCTTTAAAAACATAAGAGTCATTGATTTTTATAAAAAATTTATCTTTTAATGTTTGGTTTTGCAATAACAAGGTTATTATTGGTTTGTCAATTTTTTCTAATAGATCCAATAACAAGGTTTGATTCAACTGCTTTTTATCTTCGTTGTATAACCTGTCATCTTGTTGCAGAGTTGTTAAAATTATTGATTTTAAAGTATTCATTTTTATAGGTTTTAATAAAATTGCTTATTATAAACGATATGCTGTTATAAATGTGGGTAGTTTTTTTAGTTTAATTATTCTTACTCCGCTGTTTTACATAGCGGGGTTATATTGAGACCTTTGCATAACTCAATCACAATTTATAACAACAATAAAGTATGCACTATATTTCTGTATTCTCTAAACAGCACTTGAATTATGTAAAGGTCTCTAAAAAATTTATACAAAAATTATAAATTGTGTATAATTGACAGATTTATTTTATTTTGAATTATCAATGAAAAAAAATCTGGTTTTTCTTTTTTTGCTTCTTTGTTATCAACAAAATATTAGTGCAGGGTTATTTAATGATTGGGATTTGAATTATAAAACGATGGAGAGTAAATTTTTTTTGATTCATTTTGATGATGAAAATCTGCATATCGCCAAAAAAGTTGCCCTTATATCTCATAAAACTCATCTATCCTTGACAAAATATTTTAACTGGACTCCAAAAAATAAAACCCATATTGTCATCACGGATAAAACCGATTATTCAAATGGTTATGCCACACCTTTCACTTATAATTTAATTTATTTATTTGTCTCGCCACCAAAAGGCAAAAGCAGTTTAGATAGCTTTAAATCAGGCTGGATGGAGTCTCTTATTCGTCATGAATATACTCATATTATTCATATGGATAAGGTGCTTGATGGAGCTGCTAATATGCGGACTGTTTTAGGTAGGATGTTATTAACTTTCCCTGCGGTTTTTCAACCAACCTGGATATTAGAGGGGCTTGCTACCTACATTGAAACCGACCATAAAAAACAAATTGGCAGGGGACAAAGTAGTTATTTTAAAGCTTTGATGAGAGCTGAAATTGAGGGCGGCTTAAAAACTTTTCACAAAGTAAATCAACCGATTACCGACCACCCTATGGGAACGACAGCATATTTGTATGGGGTTTATTTTTTTAATTTTTTAAAAGAAACTTATGGCGATGATAAAATCAAAGCTTGGATTGATGAGTATAATGATAATGTTATTCCTTTTAGATTAAACTCCACGGCAGCATTTGTTTTTGGTAAGAGCAAAGATTTGGATCAACTATGGATTGATTTTCATATATATTTAAAAAATAAATTTGGCAAGCAGATTAAAGATATCAAGCAACAACAAACAGATAATGGTCGTGCTATAACCTCTGACGGTTATCTCAATAAAAATCCACAGATTATGAAAAATGGCGATATTTATTATTATTCTTATGATTTATTAGAGCATTCATCATTGATGATGACAAAAAAATCTGGCAAACAAAAAATAAAAATATCCAATATCAATAATGATGATTTTTTTGTGGCAGACAAAAAAACTCTTATTATTCAGCCTGCGGTTTTTAAAAACACCAACTATTATAGTGATATATTTATCCTTGACAACAAAACTTATAACAAAAAACAAATTACCCATGGTGGCAGATATATTTTCGCTCGCTGGCATCAAAGAGATAAAATTATTGCTGTGCACAATAAATCTGGCAAATTCTCTCTTGTTGTTTTGAATCATAATGGCAATAAATTATCCACTTTATGGACAGGAGACGAAAATCAAGTTATTGGTAAATTTGATATATCAGCTGATAATAAAAAATTAGTTACAACTTTTTGGCAAAAAAATAAAGGCTGGACTTTAAAGATTTTTAATATACGAGATAAAAAATTTAGCTCAATTTTTGATTATGATGCCACCCACAAAGACCCACGTTTTAGCAAAGATGGATTATCTATAATTTATAGTGCCGATTATGATGGAGTTTATAATATTTATCAATTCCATTTGCAAAATAAAAAAATTGTAAGATTAACTAATGTTGTCGCAGGTGCATTTGAACCTGATTTATCATCTGATAACAAAACTTTGGTATATAACAAATTAAGCAGTGAAGGATTTGATATTTACCAAAAACAACTCAATAACTCAAACACTCAAAATATAAAAATAATTCAACAAAAAATGCCTCTACAAAAGACAGCAAATAATAATTATAATAATGAAAATTATGATATAAAAGCATATCAAGGTTATAAATATCTTACTCCCACTTGGTGGTTTCCATCAGTTGTTATGGATGAATCTCAAAGTTTGGTAGGGCTATCCACAAGTGGCAATGACCCTCTCAACAAACACACCTATGCTCTTTATTATGCTTATGATGCAAAAAATGATCTTAACCATTATACTTTTAATTATTTTTATGATAGCTCGCCGTTTTCTTATCTTTTAACCCACCAACAGAATCATATTTTTTTTACAGACAAAAACTATGATGATAAACTTATAAAAGCCCGAGCAAAATTATACTATGGAATTGATATTATTTTGCCTTTTATAAAACTTGATAACTATTGGACTTTAAAAATGGGAGTTGCTAAATCAAAATTATCCGATAGCAAACTTGATAAAATTGAATATGCAGAACCAAATCAAAATGATGATATTATAGGTTTTGCAATCCAATACAATTCTTTTGAAAAATACCCACGAGCTATTGTGCGATCAAATGGTATAAACTCCAAGTTAATTTATGAAAGCTCTGATATCATTGATACCGGAGATTATAAAGGCAATGCTTTGATTTTTGATAATGATTTTTCTTTTACGTTTTTTAAAAAATATGTTTTAAATACCAAAATCATCGCAGGAAAATCTGATGAGGATTCTCGTGCTTTTATTTTAGGTGGCACTTTTGTAAACCCAGATGAAGTTATGAATTTTGAAAGATATTCAACTTTTAATAAAAGAGAATATCCGCTTCGTGGTTATAAACAAGGTTTGCCCTCTCTTAGCGGGCATAATTTTATCAATATTACCAAAGAATTATATTTTCCCATCACCACAATTGAAAACGGTTGGACGGCGCCACCTGTAGGTTTTAGCAAAATCTATGGCTCAATATTTATTGATGCCGCTCAAACATGGAATGATGATATGGATGAAAAAAATCCTGTTAAAAGAAGTGCTGGAATAGAGTTACATATTGGCACAGTATTAGGTTATAGTTATCCTCTTGGTATAGATTTAGGTTATGCCGAAGGGATTGATGAGGGTGGCGACAATACCGCTTATTTTCGCATCAATGCTTCTTTTTAAAACATTATGAAGGCATTAAAAACATATCTCAAACGAATGAAATCTAATGATAAGATTCCACCTCGTTTGCCTCTTATTAAAATTCTCTGGTCTTTTATCGGTAGTTTTGTAGCAATATTTTTGGTAGCAAATTTAAGCCGACTTAATAGTTTTGAAATGTTAGATAATTTATTTTTAGTAACCTCTTTTGGGGCATCAGCAGTTTTGGTTTTTGGTGCTCCCCAGGCTGATTACTCGCAACCAAGAAATTTATTAGGTGGACATATATTGTCAGCTATAATCGGCATAAGTGTCTATGAATTTTTACCATTTGATATAACTGTATTAGCCGCTGTTGCTGTCTCCTTATCTGTGGTTGCAATGCATCTTACTCGCACCCTACATCCACCAGGAGGGGCGACAGCCTTAATGGGAATAATCGGTAGTTCCGATGTGCATAATTTGGGTTATACTTTTGTTATAACCCCCATTACTATCGGTTGTTTGTTGATTTTATTAGTGGGTTTGGTGGTTAATAATTTATCGGCGAATCCGTTAAGGCAATATCCCAAATTTTGGTTTTAATCAAAGCAAATAAAAACTTTTTCTAACAATGATAATAAATTTTGAAATTATAATAATCCTGCTCTTGCTTGGAAGTATCGTAGGTTTTATGGCAGGTTTGCTTGGTATCGGTGGTGGTGGCATTATGGTGCCTACTCTCACCTATTTATTTTTATACCAAGGAATAAATTTAGATATTGTTGTGCATCTGGCTCTGGGAACATCAATGGCATCAATAATTACTGGATCTTTTTCATCTCTTATGGCACACCATAAAAAAAATGCCGTTGACTGGCAAGTAGTAAAAATCATAACTCCTGGAATCTTAATCGGTGCGTTTTTGGCAACTTTTTTAGTGGCATCTCTCAACACTCAAATTTTGGCAATATTTTTTGTTTTTTTTATGGCATTTTCCTCTTTTAAGATGTTTAAAAGCAATAAACAAAAACCAAGTCAAACAATATTATCAAAACTGCAATTTGGACTGGTAGGCACAATGATAGGTGCAATAAGCTCTATGGTTTCAATCGGTGGAGGCACGATGAGTGTACCTTTTTTGATGTGGCAAAGATTGCCAATTACTCGTGCTATCGGAACCTCATCTACTATTGGTTTGCCAATTGCAATCTCCGCTACGATAGGTTTTATAATCAACGGTTGGTTTTTAACAAAAATGGATGATGTGACTCAGGCTCAGTTGGGTTTTGTTTTTTTACCTGCGGTTTTTTTAATCTCAATTATGAGTTTTTTTACTGCTCCTGCGGGAGTTGCTGTCGCCCACAAACTCCCCACTAACATACTCAAAAAAATCTTTGCTATTTTATTGATGGTCCTTAGTATAAAAATGTTATTTTCAATTTTTTAAATCAAAAACCTCTACATCCATCCATGAGATAGAGAATGCATTGTTACATAGATGGATACTTCAATTAAGTTCAGCATGACGGTTTTGGTGGAGGCAAACAACAAATCATATCTTATCTTTGATTATTCTATTGCTTGGGCATATGTTTTGGCATTATATTTTACCTCAATTATAGCTATTTTTTTGCCGTTGATTAACGCCATATCATATTCTCTTTCTAATTCCGTCTTTGTTTGCTTTGTGAGCATTTTGTTGAACTTCATCATAATCTATGCCAGCTATTTTCACATTTAGCTCCGAACCAGTGCAACAGTAGCGGTGCCAAAGGGCATCACTGCAATAAGTAGTTTTCGGAGTTCCAATAGGTTTTTGGCTATTTTTTATGGCCATGTTGGCTCGGTGCCACCAGCCCAATTTAGAGAAAAATTTGTATGGTCTGTTACATTTGTTACACTCCAGCTAGATAAATCTTGATTGAAAGATGTGGAGTTGGCAAACATATGTGCCATCGTAGTTACATTTGATGTGTCCCAACTGCTTATATCTTGGTTGAGGGATGTTGCATTAGCAAACATATTATTCATATTAGTAACATTTGATAGGGTCAGGGTTATCAGAGGCATTAATCACTAAATTAGAGCAGCCAATAAATGCTTCGGCAAAACTCTCCCAAGCTATAATTCCCCAATTCTCAATTGTTTTGATTTTATCTTTATCTCCAGTATTGTTGAAGTATATTTGTGGGAAAGTGCCAGAGATTTTGACTACATATGTGTCAGCTGTAGTATAATTATGAGTGGCATTATCTGTTCCTAAAACTCCGGATGACAAGTTTGAAATTGTGGCAATTATAGTTTCTGTGTCTTCTGCTGTCACATCATCTAAGATAGCAAGAGTTATAGTGGCAGTATCTGCTCCATCTGTTATCGAGAAAGTGGTGGCTCCTGTGGTATAGTCTGTGCCATTGGTAGCTGTGCCCAGTGTAGGATATGTCTCCGTTAATAGCAGAGCCAGTGTTATTGGTGGGTGTGACTGTTACTACAAACGAAGCATCAGTAGCAGGTTCAGCACCATCGGTCGCTTTGGTTATGGATACCGTTGTGCCACCCATCACATTTGGTAAAGATGTGTCGTCTTCTCCTGCATCATCACTACAAGCAGATAGTGTAAAAGTTATAACAATAAGTAAAATTAAGTTGTTAAACAATGATTTTAACATTGTAATCTCCTAAAAAGTAATTTAAAAAATAGATTTAAAGCCAAGCAAATAATTCATTCCTGCTGACACATCAGAGGCACCAGCTTTTTAACTTCCTACTTTTTTATCCTGTGATAAATAAGCGATATCTGTGTCAAGTTGCAAAAACATACCCAGAGAAAATCCGCTGGATGTAGGCTCGCTTGTTATGTCTGCTCCACCTACTTTGTTGATGCTAAAATTTTCAGCACCAAGTGCCAGATAAACTTCTATTGGTTTAGTTTTTTTTGTAGCAGGTTTTGTTTTATTTTTGGCAAGTTTTTTGGCTTTTATTTGGCACGAACGGTAGACTCGTTTGGTTTTTATGCAACTTTTTGTTTTATTGTTCTTTTTGGCTTTTTTACTTTACATCTATCGTAAGATTTTTTGAGTTTTTTGCATTGCAAACCTTTGGTTTTTAACCTCTTTCTGGTGATTTTTTTTGATTTTCTTTTGTTTATTTTGGAAATTTGCATCACTTGTTTATCATGATTTTTCAGTGGCAAAACATCAAGAAACTGTTCATATGGTTCAGAAAGTTGTTCGGATGGTTGCTGTGCCAATACATATGTTGTTGAGAAAAACAAAACAAACAACAGCAACAATTGACCAAGCAATAATTTGGAGTTTTTTATAAAAAATAGTGAGTTAAACATATTTGATATTTTACATTATTTTTCAATATAAATGCCAAATATTAACAATACTACCAACCCCCCTCCCCTCTGACTATTTATAATTTTTTTGTGTAAAATCATATGGTTAGGCTACTATGGATTATTTATTACATTGCAAATAAAACTACAAAAACAACGGACATTTTTAATACAGAGAGTCCATTTTAAGAGACTGTCACAAAATTCCTCTCATTATTTAGAGTCTATCACCTTTGCGAGATAAATTTAAGATTTAATTGTTGACGATTTTTTGATGTTTTTCAAAGAAGGCTTTAATGACTTCACAAGAATGTCAATAAATGCAGTTATAACAATGGGACATGTCCCATTGTTATGGGTTTCATAGATCTAGGCGATCTGCCACAAAATCAACATCTTTGTCGCCACGACCTGATAGATTGATCAAAATCGTCTCATCTGGTGACATATTAGGAGCGATTTTCATCGCATAGGCTACGGCATGGGCGGACTCCAAAGCAGGAATCAAACCCTCTAATCTGGATAACTGCATAAAGGCATCTAAACATTCTTTGTCATCTACTGAGTAATACTCCACTCTTTTTATGTCTTTTAGATAACAATGTTGCGGACCTACACCAGGATAATCAAGCCCTGAGGCAATTGAATATACTGGTAATGGTTCGCCTTTTTCATCTTGTAAGTTATAACATTTGAAACCATGGATCGCACCTTTGCTACCAAGGGTTAAAGTGGCAGCATGTTGATCGGTATCCAAGCCTAATCCAGCAGGCTCGACCCCGATCATTCGCACATCTTTATCATCTAAAAAAGCCGTGAATAAACCAATGGCATTCGAACCACCACCGACACATCCCATTAAAATATTTGGCAATTTATTTTCTTTTGTTAAAAACTGTTCGCGTGCTTCAATCCCTACGACACTTTGGAAATCTCGCACCATCTTAGGGAAGGGATGTGGCCCTACAACCGAGCCTATGGCATAAAAAAAATCGACAGGATTTGTTAAATATTCCTCAAAAGCACTATCAACGGCATCTTTTAAGGTTTTGGTGCCACGGCTCACTGGTACAATTTTGCAACCTAATATTTTCATTTTAGTAACATTAGGGTGTTCTTTTTTTATATCTACCTCTCCCATATGAATCTCACAAGGAATCCCTACCAAAGCACAAGCGGTAGCCAAAGCCACACCGTGTTGCCCTGCACCTGTTTCTGCCAACACTTTTTTCTTACCCATATGTTGGGCTAATAATGCTTCACCCAAACAATGGTTAATTTTATGAGCTCCGGTGTGATTTAGATCTTCTCTTTTAAAAAATATTCTCGCTCCACCGAGCTGTTCTGTTAATCTTTGAGCATAATATATGGGGCTAGGGCGTCCGACATAATCAGCATATAATGATTTTAAGCGATCTTGAAATTCGGCTGTTTTACTTACCTTTTCATATTGATTGTTAATATCATTCATAACCTCAATCAAAGGAGGGGGCAAAACCTGTCCGCCATATTCACCAAAAAAACCATTCTCATCTGGCATATTTTTTAATTCACTCATAATTTTTATTCTCCTTTGATTTTAAGGTTAAAAAGATTGATAATTTTTAATGTATCTTTTTCGGATTCAGGTGACTGCAAAGTTAACATTTTACTAACTGGCATGGGTTTAGCAGGTTTTACAGATAATGTTATGTTGTTAGGCTTGTTGATGAACTTAACAAGTTCCGCTTTAATCTCTTTGCTTTGCTCTTTGTTATAAGGCAAGACTTCAATTACTTGAATTATATCGGCTTTTTTAAGTTTATCCTCTTTTTCAATTTTTGAAAAAATCTTATCAGCAAGACCAAAATCTGCATAACTTATTTTTGCCCGGTTTAATTCTATTTTTGGATAAATTGCTATGATTGACATCGGAGATTTTTGATCTATAATTATTTCATTTAAAACAAAACTAACAGTTATTTTGCCAAGATTTTTTATTGAATAAGAAAATTTTTTAAAGTTAAGTTTTTTCGCTTTGAAATTGTAGTCAAAATTTATAATGGCATCAACCATTAAAACATTACCATAACCTAATTCTGTTAGTATTTTGCCATCTTCTCCTATTTGTCCAAGATCAACTTCCATTCCTGTTATAATCAAATCTGCAACAACATTATTATCTTTTTGTTCAAAATTATGGATGGTGATATTTTTTATATTTATGGTTTGGGTAGGTGGTATTTTAGTGGTTATCTTAACATTGTCCAAAGAAGCACTCATAGTAGGAGAGATTGAAAGGTTTTCATAGTATATATCAGCATATTGTGAAATTTCTTCTAATGATTTATCAAATTTTACTTGGGCTTGATTGGATTGGTATTGCAAAAAACCAAAATAACCCCCAACCACCAAAACCACTATGACTATAGCTACTATTATTTTTTTCATTTTATTGTTTTTATGCTTGCTTTAAAAATCTGGTTACAACAATGTGACATATGCCACATTGTTACACAAATCTTTTATTTACTTTTGCAGGTATTGATACCAAATAAAGTATAAGCCAAACAAAAATTCATCAAACCTGTAAAAAGCGGCACAGCACCAACTGCCATCAAAATCCAATTTGTCGTTGCCACAGGCACACCAGCAGGAGTTGCCACAAAAGCACCATAAGCACCAAACCCAACCAAAGCTGCACCTACTACAATTCGTAAAATACGATCAATTCCACCAACATTTTTCATAATAATTTCCTAAAAAGTAAAAAGTGCTTATTATGCATTAAAAATTTTGTATAATCAAGAGTTTATTATAAATCAAAATTGTTGGCTCGATGATAAATGGTTATGTTGAGACCTTTGCATAACTCAATCACAATTTATAACAACAATAAAATGCACCTATTTTCTTATTATCCTAAATTGCACTTGAGTTATGCAAAGGTCTCATGTTGTAATAAAAACATATATTTTTTTTGTCATTCCGTGCTTGACAAGAAAGATTTTTATCCACTACCCTATTAGTTGATTTAATTCAAAAATTGGGAGCAAAATTGCCAGAACTATTAACAAAACCAAGACTCCCATAACAAGGATTATAAGAGGCTCAAACATGCTCAATATAACAGCTATGGTGTTGCTGACTTCTCTTTGCTGGAAATTAGCAGCTTTTGATAACATTGTATCTAATTCTCCGGATGATTCACCTGATGAAATTAGATGCAGTGTCATGGGAGGAAATAGTTTAGTTTTTTCTAAGGATTTATAGAGACTTGCACCCTCACGCACGGCAATAGCGGTTTGTTCCACTGCCTCTTTCATAGGTAAATTCATAATGACTTTTGAACCGATATTTAATGCCTCTAATACTGGCACACCTGATGAGGCTAAGATACTTAAGGTTTGGGTAAAAGTAGCAGTATTTTGCCCTCTGATTAGCTTGCCTAATATTGGAAGTTTTAGTAAAAAAATATGGATTGAATATTGGAACGATCTTATTTTTAAAAGTTGTTTAAAGGTGATTACAAAAACTATGATTGTCGCTGTTATTTCAAGACCGAACTCTAATAGAAAATCACTAATTCCTAAAATTACTATGGTAAGAGTCGGTAGTGATTCTTTGGAGTCATCAAAGACCTGCACCACCTGGGGCACGACAAAGGTTAATAATCCTGCAACTATTATTATTGACAGAACAATCAAGGTTATGGGATAAAAAAGAGCCGTTTTTATTTTTTGTTTATTTTCGTATGATGATTCTGTGTAGTCTGCCAATTCATTTAGAACAGCATCAAGATGTCCTGAACTCTCGCCTGCCTCCACTGTGGCCCGGAATAATTCATCAAATGTTTTAGGATAATAACTCATAGCTTTTGATAGAGTCATCCCCTCTAGTACTCCGGCACGAACCCCCATCAAAATAGTGGTGATAGTTTTTTTTTCGCTGTGTTGTGCTATGGCCGATAATGCCTCTTCAATGGGTGTCCCTGATTGGATTAGAGTGGAGAATTGACGAGTTACAATTGAGATATCCGATGCTGATAGTTTTTTGTTTGATATTTTAAATTTGCCATCTATTTTTCCTGAATCTTTGCAGGTTTTTATTTCTATGGGGGTGAGATTTAAACCGCGAAGCTGGCTACGGATGCTTTTTTCTGAGTCGCCCTCCATCATACCATTGCTCTGCTCGCCTGTTATGCTATCTAATGCTATGTATTCAAATGATGCCATTTTTTTAGTTAATAGTTTTTAGTTAATAATTGATAGAGACCTTTGCATAATTCAAGCACATTTTATAAAACAAATAGATTGCATATGCTCATAGCAAAAATTCGTCAAAGGGAATTACCATATTCCTCATTTTTGCTATAAAAATGCACTATTTTCTGCATTCTCTAAACAGCACTTGAATTATGCAAAGGTCTCTGATAGTTAATGAGTATTTTTACATCAATCAATCATAATTTTTTGATTAGTTTTATTAGTATCTTTATTATCTCATCAATATGTGATTCATTTAATAGAAAAGGTGGCAATAACCTTATGACATTTGTGTGGGTTAGATTTATCAATAATTTATGTTCTATGATTGCATCCTTGACGATAGAATTTAACTTTTCTTTTTTATCAGTTTTTATTTCTATGCCTATCATCAAACCTTTTATTCTTATCTCTTTGACAGCTTTTAATGGGGCAATTTTTTTGGATAATTTATCTTTGAACATTGAGCAGATAACTTTTACTTTTGCTAAGATATTATCCTCTTCAATCGTTTTTATGACAGCCCTTGCGACATAGGTTGCAAGAGGATTGCCACCGAATGTGCTACCGTGTTTGCCAGGGCTAAAAAATCGTGATGTTTTTTTGTTAGTTACTATCGCACCGATTGGCACACCGTTACCTAGAGCTTTGGCAAGGATTAAGATATCTGGTTGGATATCGTATTGTTGATAGCAAAACCAGCTACCACATCTACCCATCCCCGTTTGAACTTCATCCAATATTAATAATAAATTATTTTCATCACATATTTGTCTTAGATTATTTAAATAATCGTCCGCAGGGATTTGGATGCCGCCCTCTCCTTGCACAGGTTCTACCATAATCGCTACAATATTTTTATTGTTTTTGAGTTGTTTTTTGATAGCCTTTATATCATCAAATGGCACTCGCATAAAACCCTCTAACAGTGGGGCAAAACCTTCTTTTATTTTGTCATTGCCTGTGGCGGATAATGCACCCATTGTTCTGCCGTGAAAACTATTATCCATAACTATTATTTGGGGATTTTTTATTTTTTCATCATAGGCTTTTAAACGGACAAGTTTGATGGCAGCTTCCACCGCCTCTGTGCCAGAATTACCAAAAAATACCTTGTCTAATCCACTTAACTCACAGAGTTTTTTGGCAAGTTTTTTTTGGTTTTTGATGCCGTATATATTTGAAGTGTGTAATAATTTTGTCGCTTGTTTTTTTATTGCCGAGGTTATTTGGGGATGATTGTGTCCTATTGATGTGACAGCTACTCCACAAAGAGAATCAAGGTATTTGTTGTCTTTTTTATCGTATAAATAAACACCATCACCGTGGGTAAAGCTAACATCAAGCCTGTTATATGTATTCATTAGATTGCTCATATTATATCCGCATAAAAAAAGACAAAATTACCATCATCAAAATCAATCTTTAAAACTGCTTGATGATTTATTGCATGATCCACATACCCAGGGGTAGCAGAACCCTGGTGACATTCGCTGGTATGTTGGGGAGATTCAAAATCTCTTATTTTATCATACCAAGAGATCAACATAGGGTCATCCATCTTCTCATCGGATATTTTATTTGCCATAATTAGCGCTTCTTTGTAGTTAGCTGGGGTCTTATTTTTTGTGACTATAATTTGTTTCATGTTTTTAAAATCTAAAAAATGTCTATCCTATCAAAAAAACGAGTGCGATATATTAATCTTTTTTGGTTTTCGCTATCTTCAAATCCATCTCTGGTGTGTAAAATATTATGGCTAATAAGACCCATACCTGCCTCTAACTTGCCGTAAAATATATACTTATTGCTCTCATCTTGCAAAATATGATTTAAAAACTGAACCGCTTCGCAGGTTAAATTATCATCAGCATAGTGGATAAATTTTTTGCGAATTGTGTGGCGCATATGTAAAAATCCATCATCATTGACACTAAAAACAGGGCCAGTTATCGTTTTTCTTGCAATTTTACCATTTGGTTTTTCGCGAGCAGGAATAGTCATCGCATTTTTATCCGACAGGGCTTTAATGTAATCAGGGTTTTCATCTCTTAATAATATATAGGCTATTTCGTGATCTAATAGTTTATTTTTGCCGCCCTTGAAAGCTGGGCTGACACAATGTAAATTCAGGGCATAAATTTGTTTATCCAGGGCATTATAGTAACCGTCCGTATGCCAGTTGATGGCTTTGTTCGTATAAGGGATATAGTGTTGATTTGTTCTGTTTTTTTCAACTTGCAAAGAACTTACTCCTTTATTTTGAGCAAGCCAGTTGCTGTTGATATTTTTTAGACCAAATTGAGCGCTTGTTTGCAAAGGAATATTTATATCAGAATCTTTTATATCACTGACATAAATTGCCATATTGGCTTTTTTAACTCTTGTTAATATTTGTTGTTTTTCATCTTTATCCATTTTGTGGGGCATGTTAACATTTACTAATAAATCTGTTATATTAGTTGGATAGTCGGTGAGTTTTTGTTCTCGCCATTGCTGGTAAAAATAATCATCTTTTAAATTAAATGCTTTGTTGTTATTGTTGTTGTTTTTCATAGAATTATACTTGTGTTTTAAGATAAATACTCGCAAGCCCTAAGAACGATAAAAATCCCATTACATCTGTGATTGTGGTTAAGATTACTCCTCCTGCAAGGGCAGCATCAATTTTTAATTTTTTTAAAATTATGGGGATAAAAACACCTGACAAAGAGGCAATAAAAAGATTTATTATAATCGCTGTGGCTATGATAAAACCTATATTAAATTGGCTAAACCACCACCAACTTATAAAGCCGATTACACTTGCCCACAAAATCCCGTTGATGATTGAAACTGCTATTTCTTTGGTTAAAATCCAGCGAGCATTGGATTTATTAATTTGCCCTAAGGCTTGTCCGCGAATTACCAAAGTTAGGGTCTGGCTTCCTGCTATGCCACCCATGCTGGCAACAATTGGCATCAAAACTGCCAGACTTATCAACTGTTGCAAGACATCTTGAAATTGCCCTATAACCCAAGAGGCTATAAAAGCTGTGATAAGATTTATTCCCAACCATACTGCACGTCTTTTAGAGCTTTTAAAAGCCGGCAAAAATATATCGTCTTCTTCGGATAGACCTGCGGCACCTTTCAAAGAGTGTTCTGCTTCATCTGCCAAAACATCCATCGCATCATCAACTGTAATTCTGCCAATTACTTGATTTTTATCATCCACTACTATTAACGATACTAAATCTAATCTCTCAAATAAACGGGCAGCATCAAGTGCGCTTTTGTCGGCAGTAATGGTTTTTACATTATCTCGCATTATGTCGACAACATTAGTATTGCCATCTGCGGTTAATAACTTACGGATTGAAAGTGTGCCTTGAAACTTACCAAAATGATTAACAACTGCCAGTATGTTGGTGTATTTTGGAATCTCACCTCTTTTTCTTAAAAATCGCAACACAACATCACAATTTACATCCGAGCGAATTGAAATTGTATCCAGATCCATAATGCCACCTGCACTGTCCTCAGGATATGATAAAACCCGCTCAATTCTTTGGCGGTTTTCCTGATCCATACTTTGAAGAACTTGGTTTAAAATTTGCTCAGGTAGCGATTGAATAAAGTCGGCTATATCGTCTTCTGCCAAGTTTTTGGTGGCGTCTATTATCTCTTTAACTGACATATCCTCCAATAAAGAATCTCGCACCTCGTCTGTGACCTCGACTAGAATATCGCCTTCAAACTCGCTACGGACCATCTTCCACAATAATTTTCGCTGGGGTAAGGGTAAGGATTCTAAGATATCTGCTATCTCCTCTGGATATAGGGCTTGTAATAATTGGCGAACATCGTTAAATCTGCCACTATTTAACGCATTCAAAGCATTGTTTAGGGCACTTTCAATTGTAGTGTTGGCAGTGGCGGTATAATTTTCTTTTTCAGTCATTATTTTCACTCTCATAAACTGCAACTATTTTTTTAACCAAAGGATGACGAACTATGTCATTGTAATCAAAATCAATAAACTTACATTCTTTGATATTTTTTAATATTTTTTGAGCGTGTTTTAAGCCTGATAACATATGAACCGGCAAATCAATTTGGGTTATATCACCTGTTACCACGGCTTTTGAGCCAAAGCCTAATCTCGTTAAAAACATCTTCATCTGATCTGTTGTTGTGTTTTGTGCCTCGTCCATTATTATAAAAGAATTGTTTAATGTTCTGCCTCGCATAAATGCCAAAGGGGCGATTTCAATTATTTTATTTTCCATTAAACGAGAGACTTTATCGTATCCCATAAAAAAATACAGAGCATCATAAATGGGTCTTAAAAATGGGTCTACTTTTTGGTTTAAATCCCCTGGCAAAAAGCCTAATTTTTCTCCTGCCTCTACCGCCGGACGCACCAAGATTATTCTTTGAATATCGTCATTTTCTAATGCCATCACAGCAGCTGCCACTGATAAAAATGTTTTGCCAGTGCCTGCGGGTCCTATACCAAATGTCAAATCATATTTTTGGATTGCTCTTATGTATTCTCTTTGATTTACACCACGAGCTATAATTTGTTTTTTTGAGGTTTTAATTGTAACTTGTTTGTTGTTATATTCGCTATTTTTATTATTTTTATCATTTTTATCATCTTTATGCATATCAATTTCCCGAGTTAATAGATGAATGTCGGATAATTTTAATTGTTTTTTGGTGGCAGTTTTATACATATCATTTATAAGGTTTTTTATTTCTATTAGATTGTTATTGTAAGATTTAAGAGTCCAGTTGAAACCGATATTATTGATTACAACATCCAGATTATTTTCAATTAGTTGTATGTTCTCATCAGCGACACCACAGAGATTTAACAGGGCATTGTTATTTGTAGGAGATAAATTAAATTTCAATTCATTCATTGACAAGCTCCGCTTCTGAGGAATAATCATAAGCTGCTGTTATCTGCACATCAACAAATTGATTGAGATATTTTTTATCTGCCTTGACATTAACGACCTTATTATTTTCTGTTCTGCCTGAGAGGACCTTATCGTCTTTTAATGAATGTCTTTCAATTAAAATCTTTTGGGTTGTGCCTACCATTTTTTGACTATTTTCAAGAGATTGTTTTTTAATTAGTTGTTGTAAAATTTGTAGCCTTTGTTTTTTGGTTTCCATCTCAATATTATCTACCATATCAGATGCCGGCGTGCCGGGACGAGGACTGTATATAAAGCTATATGAATTATCAAAACCTATGTCTTGTATCACTTTGATTGTTTGTTGAAAATCATCATCACTTTCATTAGGGTATCCTATAATAAAATCAGATGAGATAGTAATATCGGGGCAAACTTTACGCAATTTTTTTATGATTGATTTGTATTCTAATACGGTATGCCCTCTTTTCATCGAGGATAAAATTCTATCGGATCCTGACTGAATTGGCAGATGCACAAAACGGACTAATTTTTTAACACTATCAAAACAGTCTATTAACCTTTGATTAAATTCAATCGGATGCGAGGTTGTGAATCTGATTCTTTTAATTTTATCTATCGTGGCAATTGTTGTTATTAAAAGTGCTAAATCGGCGATTTCATCATCGTGCATAATGCCCCGATAAGCATTGACATTTTGCCCCAACAGATGAATTTCTTTCACGCCCTGCTCGGCTAAGGTATTACACTCCACCAAAATATCATCAAATGGACGGCTTATCTCTTCGCCACGGGTATAAGGCACAACACAAAAACTGCAATATTTACTACATCCTTCCATTATAGTGACATATGCTGTGGCTTTGTTATCAGATGATATTGGCAAGGAATCAAATTTTTCAATTTCAGGAAAACTTATATCAACAACAGGTTTTACAGATGATTGCTCTAATAACTCTGGCAAGCGATGATAGGTTTGTGGGCCACAAATAACATCTACATAGGGTGCTCGCTTTAAAATTAATTCTCCCTCTTGGGAGGCAACACAACCTACGATTGCGATCTTAATATGAGGTTTTATATTTTTAATTTTTCGCCAACGACCTAATTGGGAATATACTTTTTCATAAGCCTTGTCACGAATAGAGCAGGTATTCATCAACAATAAATCTGCATCTGCATAGTTTTTTACAAGTTGGACTTGTTTCTTTTGTTGTAATAGATTTATGATTTTAGCAGAATCATATTCATTCATTTGACAACCAAAGGTTTGGATAAATACTTTCAATTATATAACACAAAATAAACAAAGAAACATATTCTAACAATTTTTATTCTTATTTGCATTGTTATGTTGGTGTTTTTGTTATAATAAGGCCTTTGCATAATAGATTTTATTTTAAGAAAAATACTTAGTAGATTTTTTTAAATCTTCTCTGTCGGTGCGATAACTATTTATGATATTTTTTTTATTCTCATAACCCAAAGCTATGCCTGCCACTAAGATTGATTTTCTGTCAAAATTTAATTCTCTTTTAACTACATCAGGATACATCGCAAGGGATGCCTGCGGACAGGTAGCAAGACCCATCTCTGTGGCAGACAACATTATGGATTGCATTATAATTCCAATATCAATAAATGCACCAGTTTGCATTGACTTATCTAAGAAAAAAAACAATAAAACCGGAGCATCAAAACCACGATAATTTGCCGCCCACTGATCTTTTTGTTTTTGTTTATCTTCGCGTTTAATGTTTAGGGTTTTATACATTGCAAGCCCACATTCCTTACGACGAGAGGCAAATGGATCTACCCATTTTGATGGATAATAGTCATAATCCATCTTAGGCTGGACTCCATTTAAAAATTCTTGTTGCATTTTGTCGGTTAGATTTTTTTTACTATTGCCTGTTACAGATGCAATTTGCCAAGGCTGAATGTTGGTGCCAGATGGAGAATGTTTAACGCAATCTAATATTTTTTTAATATCGTTTATAGCAACATTTTTATCCAAAAAAGAGCGGACAGAGTGACGATTTTTAATAACTTCTGTAATATTCATAAAATTTTATATAAAAAATCTGCTATTATAACACATACTTAAATACATATAAAATAATATTTTTATGAGCAAAATTAATAACATTATAAAACCTCCGAGAACGATTTTAAAATCCACAGCAGAGGCCTTGATGGAGTTTAAAATGATAAATGATGGTGACAGGATATTGTTAGGGTTATCAGGTGGCAAGGATTCTTTATCTTTGTTGCATTGCCTATTATATTTTCAAAGCACAGCACCGATTAAATTTTCTATCAAGGCTGCCACGATTGATCCTATGATTGATGATTTTAATCCTATGCCATTAGTAACATACCTTAAAAAACTTAATATTTCTTATCAAATCCATAGAGAGCCTATGGAGAAATTAGCCCAACAACATATGAAAAAAAATAGTTTTTGCTCTTTTTGCTCACGGATGAGACGAGGATTATTGTATAAAATTGCTCGTTCCACAGGTTGTAACATTTTAGCTTTAGGGCAACATAGCGATGATATCGCAGAGAGTTTTTTTATGTCGCTTTTTTTCAATGGAAACTTAAAGACCATGAAGGCTAATTACACCAATAAAGATGGCGATATTCGTATTATTCGCCCTTTGATATATGTGCGTGAAAGGCAAATAATAGACTATGCAAAATCTGCAAATTTGCCGATAATTAATGACAATTGTCCTGCTTGTTTCGCCCAACCCATGCAACGAGAAAAAATGAAATTTTTATTGTCACAGCAAGAAAAAACCAACCCCACACTTTTTAAAAGTTTAAAAAAAGCATTAAAACCATTGATTAAAATAAATAATGCTGTATAATACCGATTTTTACTTTGGAATTATTATTATGAAACTCAATATTTTTTACAAGATTATTTTGCTGTTGTTTGTTGCTTTATCTGTCGCATCTTGCCAGACCATAAGAGAGCAATTTAAAGATCCGGAGGTTAAATTTAGCTCCTTATCTGTGGAAAATATATCGCTTGATTTTGCTAATATTTTTACCAAACTTGCCAGCAACCCTTTGAGCTTTATGAGTCTCAAAAACGATATCAAAAAAGCATCTGCCGATTTGGTATTCAACCTTGATATTAAGAATCCTAATAGTTTTGCATTACCATTAGAAAATTTTGATTATGAAATTTTTATAGGAAATGATGCTAAAGATTCTCTTACCAAAGGCTCACTTTCAGGTCAAGGCGAAGTTCCGGCCAATGGCAACAAAACCATCGCCGTTCCGTTTAATTTAGCATATAGCAAAATCATTCCTCTTTTAAAGAATTTTAGCTTCAAAGACACAAAATCCTTACAAAATGTATTCAAAAACCCAATTAGTTATAAACTTGTTGGTACTGGCAGATTTGGTGCCGTTGAAAGTTTGGGATTTAAAGGCGTTCCTATCCCCATCGAAAAAAAAGGTGTGTTACAATTTCCGCTTAAAAAAGGCAAGATGTGAGTCTTTCGTCTTCTAATCTTTTCAAAGATGCCAATAAATTTATCCCAGGTGGAGTAAATTCCCCTGTTCGTGCTTTTTCATCCGTAGGTGGCAAACCTATTTTTATCAAAAGTGCAAAGGGTGCCTATGTTTATAGCGAAGATGGCAATAAATACTTAGACTTCGTCGGATCATGGGGTCCGATGATTTTAGGTCATGCTCATCCTGATGTGATAAATGCCGTTATAAGTGCCGCTAAATCTGGTTTGAGTTTTGGAGCTCCTACAAAAATTGAGACAGAATTAGCTAGATTGATTTGTGAAATATATCCATCTATCGATATGGTTCGCATGGTAAGCTCTGGCACAGAGGCTGTAATGAGTGCTATTCGTTTGGCTCGTGGCTTTACCAAATGCGACAAAATTATAAAATTTACCGGCTGTTATCACGGTCATAGCGATTCTCTTTTGGTGCAAGCAGGATCAGGCGCTCTAACATTGGGAAAACCCAGCTCCGCAGGAGTGCCATCTGATATAACCAAAAACACTCTATCTTTGGATTACAACAACTGCGAACAAGTAACAAATGTGTGTGAGCAAATAGGAGCTGAAATTGCCTGTATTATTGTTGAGCCTGTGGCAGGCAATATGAGCTGCATTCCTGCAAAAAAAGAATTTTTACAAACCTTGCGAGAATTATGCGATAAATATAAAATTGTTTTAATTTTTGATGAGGTTATGAGCGGATTTAGAGTCTCTTTGGGGGGGGCTCAACAGGTTTATAACATCATGCCAGATCTTACAACTCTTGGCAAGATAGTAGGAGGAGGAATGAGCGTCGGATCTTTTGGTGGTAGAGGTGATATTATGCAACATATCGCTCCTACAGGAGATGTTTATCAAGCAGGAACTCTATCTGGCAATCCATTGGCTATGAGTGCAGGTTTGACAACTTTAAAAATATTGCAACATGATAGCGAAAAAATTTACACGGATTTAAACAATAAAACTAGCTATCTTTTGCAAAAACTGCAAAATAAAGCAGATAAGCATAATATTGATTTTAGCACCAATCAAGCAGGAGCCATGTTTGGTTTATTTTTTTCAAAAGATAAAAATATCGACACTTTTGAGAAGGTTAATAATTGTCAACAAGACAGATTTAATAGTTTTTTTAACTTTATGATAGAAAATAAGATATACTTTGCACCGTCTTCTTTTGAAGCAGGTTTTTTATCCACAGCACACACAATAGATGATTGTGACAAAGTCATAGGTGTAGCGGATAAATTTTTTAAAACTTTATGAGAATTATATTATGAGCGACATTCAAAAAAGTCTTACTAATAAAGACAACTGGTTACGAGGTTTTTTTATGATTATGATGGCAGTTTTTTACAAAATAACTGGTATCATTATTTGTATTATTGCCATATTTCAATTTGTTTTAACTATTTTTGGTAAAAACTTAAATGGCAATCTTAAAAATTTTAGCAGTTCTTTGGTATCCTATGTCTATAAATTGTTATTATTTGTAACATACTTATCTGATGAAAAGCCCTACCCTTTTTCCAAATGGCCAGATGGACATGTTATAAAAAATAACAAAGAAAAGCAAGATCCAAAGCCAAAAAGAGAAACAACTTCCACCAAACAAGTTAAAAAAATTGACGGTCAAAACTAAAACTTGAAAAAACTAAAGGCAATTGTTTTTGATGTTGACGGCACTATTGCGGACACAGAAAAAAACGGTCACAGAGTTGCCTTTAATCTTGCTTTCGAGGAATTAAAGCTTGACTGGTATTGGTCTGTCGCAGAATATGGCATTCTATTATCCACGACCGGAGGACGCGAAAGATTATTGCGATACATCAAAGAATCTCATCCAAACTTTAAACCGACAAAAAAATCATTGAATGATTTTATAATAAAAACTCACAAAATAAAAACAAAATTTTATTTGCAACTTTTAAAAATGGGTAATATAAAATTACGTCCTGGGATCGCTAGACTCATAAAAGAAGCACGTGATAAAAATATTATACTCGCCATAGCTACAACAACAACCTATGCAAATGTTGAATTATTATTAAAAACAAACTTAGGTAGCGATTCTATAAACTTATTTGCGGTAATTGGGGCAGGAGATATCGTCCAAAATAAAAAACCGGCACCAGATATTTATCAATATGTTTTAGATAAATTAAAACTAAACTCTGATGATTGCATTGCTATTGAAGACTCGTATCAAGGACTATGTTCCGCTACAAATGCTGATATACGAACTATCATAACAGACAATAGCTACACACAAAAACAAGATTTTTCAAAAAGTATTTTGCATTGCAATCATCTCGGAGAAAACGAAAATCCCTGCACCATACACAACAACGGTAATAACTTAAAAAAAATAATTGATATTGATTTAATGCAATCGTTGCTCTGAAAAACAACATGATACATAGTGAGGCAAAAAAACAAAAGTTCCATTGATACAGTAAAACCTTTTTCCTCCCCCTATGCCGTTATGCTGAACTTGATTCAGCATCCATTTATGTAGCAAGATTTTCTCTGTGTTATGAATGGATTCCGTATCGTAGACTACAATAACAGATTATAAGTGAAAACTTTAAAAATACCATTTTCAAAAATAAACCAAACTAATTGTTCGCAAAAAAGAGGGACAGTCCCCCCACAAAAAAAAGACTACAAAACAACATAACCTAATATTTATCCACTTTGGGGACTGTCCCTCTTTCCCAATAAATTTGATTAGTTTATTTTTGAAAAAGGTATAACTATTTGTGTGATGAGTTTTTAATATAAAATGCTCCCTTTTGTTTAAAACGATGAGTTGAAAAAAGAATTTGGCTATCTTGCATATTTAAATTATAATCTGTGGCAATTTTGTTGATTAAATTTATAACATTTTGGCGATTTTTGCCATGCACCATACAAAATAAATTATAATTCCAATCTGGTGAGATTCTTGGTCGTAGATAACAAAGATTAACATTTTCTATTTTTGCTAATTTTTTACCAACACCATCTACCTTATTATCTTGTATGTTCAATACCCACATAGCATTATGTTTGTATCCTAACTCATGATGACGGATAATCACTCCAAAACGACGAATAATATACAATTGTTGTAATTCTAAAAGAGTATTGATTAAAACAATTTCATCAATGTTAAAATTTTTTGCAAGAGCTTTAAATGGTTTTTTTTTAATCGGCAAGCCTTGTTGAATGGCTTGGATTGATATTTTTTGAACATCATTTAATTTAATTTTTTTTGTCTCTTGAATGGTGTTGATATTTTTTGCCTGATTGTGTTTTAAATCAAAACCCAAATCAATATGATATTCTTTTAACATTGGCAAAACTAACATACTGTGAACTGTTTTTTTCTTTATATCGTCAATTGTTTTATTGAGGTTAGTTTGGCTATCAGCTGTTATTACAAACCACAAGTTATACCTATGCTCTCGTTGATAATTATGATTTACCTCGGTAAATTTGTTTATTATTTTGGCAATTTTTGTGATCTTATCCTTTGGCACTGCCATAGCAGCCAAGGTACTTACTCCTATAGTGTTGGGCCTAAATACTGCTCCTATGCGACTTATCACACCATGCTCTTTTAAATTTTTTATTCTATCTAACAGTGTATCGATAGGAATTTGTAAATCATCGGCAATAACATCGAAAGAGTTTTCAGTAATAGGCAAATTTCGCTGATAATTGTTAATTATTTTTTCATCTATATTATCCAAAACTTACAGAGACCTTTGCATAAATCAAGTGTTGTTTAGAGAATGCAGAAAATAGTGCATTTTTATAGCAAAAATAAGGAAAATGGCAAGTCCTTTGGAGTCCCTCACTTCGTTCGTGATGATAAATTTTTGCTATGAAAAGGCACATTTTGTGTGTTTTATAAATTGTGCTTGATTTATGCAAAGGTCTCTCATAATCCAATTTTACCAGCACGATTGGTAAAAAATATACCACTGGGATTTTTTGCCTCCATGGTGTTGATAAGTTTTAAAGTGTTGGTATTAAAAACCATAATTTTATTTTCATCTCGCACTGATATCCATATCTCTTCACCGCGGGGACTAAACTCCATATGTAAAGCTCCCTTGCCAAGGGTAAATGTTTGGATTATTTTATCGCTTTGGCTATCAATAACTTCAATTGTATCGTTGTGAGGAAAAGCATAATTTACCCAGATTTGCTTGCCATCTGGGCGTGCCATAACAAATACTGGTTGTCCGTGCACTTTGATTGAATTTTGTAGTTGCCATTTGTCGGTGTCTGCTACTAATACTTTATAAGCACCCACCGCTGGTAGATATATTTTAGAGCCGGCAAACGCCCAACCCTCCAAATGGGGCATTTTATAAACAGGTAGTTTTTGCTCGCCCTTGCCATAATTTGGCAGGATAGTTTTGACCCCTTGTTGAGTGTTCCATAAATCCAACAAAGCCATCCCATCTTGACCGAACAAACCTGTTATATAAAACCTGCCATTTGGGGTTATCAGAGCATCATAGGGCAATTTGCCAATATTTTTAAATTTTTTGATTTTTATATCTTTGGTATCTTTGGTGTCAATAATCCAACTCTCGCCAGTATCATATAAACTTACGACAAATTTATTGTTGGGAGCATCTACTAAACCTACTGTCTTTGAGTTTTTTTTCTCGTCAATTTTGGTTGATGCAATGTCGGCTATCAATTTTAAATCATCGGATGAAAATATTTTTATCCCCCCTGGTTGATAGTTTGAGACCGCAATAAGTTTGCCATCTTGCGATATCGCGCCACCGATGCTATTGCCTGCTTGTTTGATTCTTTTGACAATTTTACCACAAAGAATATCAATTTTGGATAAAGCACCATCACGGGCAAAAATATAAGCATATCTGGCATCTCTTGAATATACTAACGAAGCATGGGATAAATCCCCTAATTCTTTGATTTGAAAAAGTTGTTTTTTTACTGTCGTATCCACCACTAAAACAGAGCCTGCTGCCCGCTCAATTATAACTGCCAAATCCCCTGTTCCTCGGACCTGACACTTGCCATAAACTGCCATAGATGACGACAGCACTAATAACAACACTAATAATTTTTTAAACATTTCTATTCTCCAAAAGTGATTTTTTCATTCATAATTTGTTGGCGATTTTTGATTTTGATTCTTAAATATTCCATTGGGCGATTGCCTTTTATTCTGTTGCAAGTGCCACATAATAATTGATAGTTTTCGTAAATATCAGCTCCACCTTT
>Ga0164315_10000476_pt1 | contig 27722 bp, 20 predicted proteins | sample GuaBasSedimGuay6_FD_113737 | JGI IMG/M metagenome (GOLD analysis project Ga0164315, IMG submission 113737) | Subseafloor sediment microbial communities from Guaymas Basin, Gulf of California, Mexico - Guay6, Core 4569-2, 0-3 cm | ecosystem: Environmental > Aquatic > Marine > Hydrothermal vents... | reverse complement strand
TGCAGGGACTCCATCCGGCACCAAAGGCCATGCCGATGACAAAGGTTCCCATCAGATGAAGGGGCCTTTTGCGTACATGGATTCGTTTTTCAAAGTTAAATCCCTTGATATTGATAATGCCTAAAAGGTGGAGCCCGAAAATCAGAATAATGCCGCCGCCTATGTATCTGACAACCCAGGCGTATTGATTGGCAATGCCTCCCAGAAAAGATGCTGAAGCTCCGAAAAGAATAAAGATAAAGGAAAAACCGGCCACATAAAAAAGAGTGGACAGGATCACTTTTTGCCGGGTTTCTTTTTTATTTTCAGTCAGTTCATCAAGGGACAATCCTGTAATAAAAGAAAAATAGGCAGGTATCAAAGGCAGAATACAAGGAGAAAAAAAAGAGAGCAGTCCTGCAAAAAGAGCGGCCGGAAAGGTTATGGTTTCAGCAAACACGATATTATCCTTAATCTTTAACTCAACTTTCGGCATTAATTGCAGACGGGGTCAGGCTTGTTTTATTGTGTTTTTATCAATAAATCTATATCAAAAATGCAATAATGCAAGCCTGACCCCCATTCAAATCTCGAAAGTTGAGTTGAGTCTTTAAATTATAATTTTTATTGGCTTAACCTATTCATTCTTTTTTATTTTTCAAGATCCTTAAAAAATGAAATGGGGACAGACCACGATTTTTATTGCAGTTTTTATTAGGGACATAGGTGACAGACAATAGTTTTTGAGAAAAAAATATGGTCTGCCCATATAAAAGAAGAACTTGAAATTTTTCTAAAAGTTATCTATGAAGAAAAGACAGCAGTATAAAAGAGCAAACGCTAAGTTATTTTTTTGAAAACAGCCAATAAGGATTGTCTAAAAGGCAGGTGAAAAGAGATGAAAGCAAAAAAATTTTTAATCGGTGTTGTTATTGTCCTATTCGCAGCAGTGGCAGGTCTTTTAATATTCGTTAATATTTTTTCAAAAAAAGGCATCCCTGATTACAATCAAAATATCTCTATTCCAGGTCTTGAACATAAGGTAACAGTATATCGTGATAAATATGCTGTTCCCCATATCTATGCAGAAAATGAGCATGATTTGTATCTTGCAACAGGCTATTGCATGGCACAGGACAGGATGTGGCAGATGGATTTAATACGAAGGGTCACCATGGGAAGATTAAGCGAGATATTCGGGGAAAAGATGGTTAAGGCAGATATCCTTTTTCGAACCCTGGATATTTCTCAGAAATCAAAAATGGTTCTTGAAACAGTTTCAGATGAATTATCAGGATATCTTGATGCATATACTCAAGGGGTAAATTATTATATCAAGGCGCATAAAGGAAATTTCCCTCTGGAATATAATATTTTAGGATATACCCCGGATCTCTGGGAACCTCTTCACACACTTAATTTGATTGGATATATGGCCTGGGACCTGGCTGGAGGCTGGGATACTGAAATTGTTATCTCCAATCTTGAGAAAAAACTGGGCCCCGCGTTAATAGAGGAAATAACACCGAAGTTTGATAAACATTCCCCGATTTTCCCGGATTACGTTAAAGCTGAGCTCATTGATAAATTATACAAAGATTTTGTTTTGAGTAAAGATACGATAAGTCATCTTGGAACCCAGGTACTTAAAGCCAGTAATAACTGGGCAGTTTCAGGAGCGAAAAGCACTACTCAAAAACCTATTTTAGCCAATGACATGCATTTGGGGTTAAATTCGCCTGGAATTTGGCTTCAAATGCACCAGAATATAAAAGGAAAATTAAATGTTACGGGTGTTGCACTTCCGGGAGCCCCTTTTATAGTGTGCGGCCACAATGACAATATTGCCTGGGGTATGACCAATGTGATGGTTGATAACCTTGATTTTTATGTTGAAAAGATCAATCCGGATAATCCTGATGAATATCTGTACAAGGGTAAATGGGAAAAAATAAGAACCAGAAAAGAAACAATCAAAATAAAAGGAAAAGATTCAAAACAGATCGATATCCGATATACAGGCCATGGTCCCATTGTTTCTGAGTTAAAAGAAGATATTAAAGATCTGGTGATTTCTGCTAAATGGCAGGGGTTTGAATACAGCAATGAGCTTTTGGGTATTTATCTGTTAAATAAGGCTGAAAATTTTGATGATTTTAAAACAGCAGCAAAAGAATTTATTGCCGTCAGTCAGAATATTGTTTATGCGGACACAAAAGGCAATATCGGTCTTGTTTGTGCAGCAGGGATCCCTATTCGCCCATCAAATGACGGGTCCAAGGTTCAACCCGGCTGGACAGGAGAACATGAATGGAAAGGGGTTGTTCCCTTTGAAGAACGTCCGATTTCTTATAATCCTGGTTGCGGTTTTGTTTCTTCAGCAAATTATAATACAGCGCAAAATTTTCCATACTATATTAATAAATGGGGCTTTTGCGGTCCTTATCGTCTTGATAGGATTAATGAAATCCTTAAATCAAAAGAACAATTTTCTGTTGAAGATATTAAAAAAATGCAGATTGATATGAAATCAAAATTACCTGAGTTATTTAAAAAGGGGATTATTGCAAAGGTATCAAAAAAGCCTGATTTAACCAAACTTGAAAAAGAAGCCCTTTCAATACTGAAGGCCTGGGATTTTTCAATGGATGCAAAAAGCAGTGCAGCAGCTATTTTTGAAAATTTCAATCTTTGTTTTATAGAAAATACCTTTAAAGATCAAATGGGAGACGATCTGTATCAAGGATATATTAAAAATAAGCACCCAGTTCAAATTGGCATTGAACAAATATGGAATACAGATTCTCAATGGTTTGATAATATAAATACAGATAAAAAAGAGACTTTTTCTGATATCGTTCAAAAAAGCTTTTCAGATTGTGTTGCCAAACTTGAAAAAGAATTGGGTTCAACTGCCCACTCCTGGGAATGGGGCAAAATGCACACTTTTACCTTGAATCACCCTTTGGGATCAGTAAAAATGCTTGATATGGTATTCAAATTGAATAAAGGTCCCTATGAACTCGGTGGAAGTTTCCATGCTATCCCGGCCTATGCATATAAATTGACTGAACCTTTTAAAGTATATCATGGTCCTTCCCAGAGACATGTTTATGATCTTTCTCAATGGGATAATTCATTTTCAGTTATCCCAACAGGTAATTCCGGAATTCCTGCAAGCAAACACTATTGTGATCAAACCCAATTGTATGTAAATGGAAAATTCCATGCTGACTATGTAAGCGAATCCAAAATTAAGGAAAATGCTGAATATACCATGGTATTAGAGGGCACTGAATAGAATAACTAAAGTTTCCCGCATAAAAGGAACCTCGCATGTACATACTACAGTCACTGCTCAACGAATGGGGTGGTCCCCAAAAACCGAACTTGTTAATATCTTTGAGCGAAAAAATGTGGATTTTTATCGTTCTATTGGATATATTATTTAATTAAGGGATTTTATATTGAAAAAAAGGGCTGTACTATGAATATCGGGGACAGGATAAAACAACTAAGAACTGAAAAAAAATGGACTCAGGCCGAACTTTCTGAAAAAATAGGCGTAAAGTAAAAACAGATATCAGCGTATGAAAAAACGTTAGTCAAAAATATGCTTAACCTGGTTGTGATGAAGCATAAATTTCAGAACATCGCCCTTGCCCAACCGGACAGCACTTTATAGAAAACAAAAAGGACAAAATTATGCAAACGCTCTCAATACCATACAGTGATGATCTTTTGATATCTACCGGCAAGTCAAAAAAAGCTCTTGAACAAGAAATGCTTTTTTTACTCGCGGTCAAACTGTTTGAGCTGGGCCGTCTTTCTGTCGGCAAAGCGGCGGAACTGTGCAACATGAACAAAATAAAATTCATGGATGAATTGGGCCGTATGGAAATACCTGTAATAAATCTTGATGATGATCAAATCATGGATGAATTAAAAAATGTCTGAAGCCATAGCTGTTGCAGACAGTGGACCCCTCATCGGCCTGACACGCATCGGGCAACTCGAACTTTTGCCCCGCATGTTTTCTGAGATCATAGCTCCCCCCGAAATCTGGCACGAAGTAACAGTAAAAGGCCGGGGATTGCCCGGTGCATATGAGATAAGCCAAGTCAAATGGATAAAAATTAAAGGTCCTTCGTCTCAACTGGTTCAGCCCTTAAGTATCCTTGTGGATGCAGGAGAAGCCCAGGCAATTGCCTTGGCTCAGACAACGCCCGATTGCATCATCCTGCTGGATGATGCCCGGGCAAGAAAGATCGCCGCAAGATTAAACATAAAGCAAATCGGAACCATTGGATTGCTCCTGCGTGCTAAACACATAGGGTTGCTTGACAAAATCAAGCCGCACATTGAGGCCCTCATTGAAAACGGGATCTATATCCGCCAACAACTTATTGATGCTGTACTCCATGAGGCTGGTGAATAAAGTTTTGCAATATTGCATTGATCTTTTAAACTCCAATAATTCTACGAAACTTTTGATGATCCGTCTTGAATAATAAGCTGACTTTATATTTGGTCGACTAGTCTTTTTGTCTCAATTGAAACCTCATCTGTAGCTCCAATGTTTCATAAAAAAAATAGTAAAAGTTCAAGAGAAAACGGAGGAGAAAACCGTGGTCCGTCCCCTATTTTTAATATTTTTTTATTTTTTGTCTGTCCCCTATTTTTATCCAGCCCTCAAATACCAGGGTAGCAGGGCCTGTCTTATAAACATGGTTGGTTTTTTTATCCCAGAAGATGTCAAGATCTCCGCCATCCAGGTGGATAATGGCTCTGTCAGATGCCCTGCCCGTGAGACTGGCAGCAACAAGAGCGGCACACGCGCCAGTGCCACAGGCCAATGTCCTCCCGGCTCCTCTTTCCCAGACCTTCATCTTTAATTCTTGTTTGTTTATGACTTGAATAAACTCAACATTGGTTTTTTCAGGAAATCGTTTATGGGTTTCAATTAATCGGCCGATTCTTTCAATATCGATTTTTTCCACATCATCCACAAAAAGAACAGCATGGGGGTTTCCCATGAATAAGGCCGTAATAAGATATTCCTTATCCCCTACAATCAAACCCTCTTCAATGGCCTTTTCATTCGGGCTTTCAAAGGGTATGTCCCGGCAGAAAAGAACAGGCTCTCCCATATCCACCAGTATCGAGTGAACCTGGTCCTTATCACCCGGTAGTGCATTGAGGATCACCTCTGGTATGATCGTTCCGGCCTTTGTATCCACGCGCATCTTTTTTTTGGAAATGATCTTGTTTTCATACACATATCTGGCAAAACACCGCATGCCGTTGCCGCACATCTGGGCCTGGGAACCGTCAGAATTGTATATTCTGTATTTAATATCATGGTCATGGGAGTCAAGAACCAGGATAATGCCATCGGCCCCGATGCCGAAATGTCTTGAACAAAGCCGTTTTGCCAAAGCGGGATAATTTTCATGAAGTTCTATATTTCCCTTTCTGTCATCCAGGATAATAAAATCATTGCCAAGGCCTTCCATTTTCGTAAAATCAATTTCCATGTTTTTTTCCATTAAAACTTACAAAATCCAAGCGTTGAAAGAATTTTTTCACCCATTGCTTCCACCTGCCACTGCCTTACAGGTTCTATGTTTAAAAGATCCTGAGCTGTTTCAGGATTTTCAGAAGCAATGGAACCAATCAAAGCATTATTCAATAAAAATCCCGGTTCAATTCCAAGTGAACTGCTTATTTTTTCTCTCATCTTTTTCAGACGTTCGATTCTTTCCTGAACCCTGGTATCTTTTTTGGGTCTTCTGATTTTCGGATATAAAGGCAATGCTTTATGCTCAAGTGCCATTGCCCTTTCAATCGCATCCAGGCACAAACTTCCATACATGTCTGCCTGTTTTTGGTTTATTGCCCTCATCTTCACCATTTGATCGGTTTTTACAGGCCTGTTCAGGGCCATGGTCAGTAAAGAGGCATTTGATATAATTTTAAAAAGGGGCTGGTCTTTTTTCTGCGCAATCAAAAGTCTCATCTGCAATAAATTTTCAAGGACTGCAAGGCTCCGATTGTCTATTTTACCGGCACCTTTAAATTTTTTAAACAATGGCAGCAGATGATTATTTTCATACCTGACCGTTGCCTGTATTTCAAACTCTTCTTTGGCCCAGGAAAGCCGACCGTTTACCACAAGCTTTTGATGGATTATATCATACAGCTTTGTCAGATATGCCACATCCCCAACGGAATATTCAATCATATCCTGATTGAGCGGACGTCTTGCCCAGTCAACTTTTTGAAATTTTTTATCCACATTCACATTAAAATTTTTTTTTAACAGGGCAGCAAGTCCCCGCTCTTTGATGCCCAGAAATCGACAGGCAATTTCCGTGTCAAAAAGATTATTCACCCGGGCATTATAATCTCGATCAAGACTTCTGATATCAAAATCAGACCCATGAAACACTTTTATTACATCATTATTTTCAAGCAGGTTTATAAAAGGGGGGATCTTTTTAATTTCAAAGGGATCAATTAAAAAAGCCTGTTTGGCAGATGCAATCTGAATCAGACAGATCTTCTCTTTAAAACAATGCATGGAGTCTGCTTCCAGGTCCACACTGATTATCTTTTCCTTTAAAAGATCATCACAAACACTTTTAAGTTCCTCATCCGATTCAATAAACTTGTAATTCAAAATTTTTCCCTTGATTGTTTAGGTCAGTTCTTCTAAAATTCATGTTTTATATATAACAGATAATAAAACACAATGGAAAACAAAGAATGATTAACATAACATTTCCCGACAATAGTATAAAGGGCTTTGAAAATATTCCCACAGGCATGGATGTGGCCATTAGTATTTCAGAGGGGTTTGCCGGAAATTGCGTGGCAATGAAAATTAATGGACAGCTTTTTGATTTAAACCAGGACATTAAAAAGGATACGGCCATCAGTTTTATTACTGCCAATGACGAGGAAGGCCTTGATATTTTAAGACATTCTTCAGCCCATGTCATGGCGGAAGCTGTTTTAAATATTTATCCGGATGCAAAATTGACCATAGGTCCCGTGGTTGAAGACGGGTTTTACTATGATATTGATATGGACCCGATTTCAACGGATGATCTTGGCGCCATTGAAGCTGAAATGAAAAAAATCATTAACGCAAAGAACCGCTTTGAAAGAAAAGTGGTTTCAAAGGAACAAGCCCTTGAAATATTCAAGGACAACCCATTCAAACTTGAGCTCATTAATGAACTTGACGAGACAGAAGAGATATCCCTTTACCGGAATGGCAATTTCATAGACCTTTGCCGCGGCCCCCACATCCCCCATACGGGTATGATTAAAGGATTCAAACTTTTAAAAATATCCGGTGCCTATTGGAGAGCTGACCAGAAAAGGGAACAGCTCCAGCGTCTTTATGGCATCTCGTTTTTTGATAAAAAAAAGCTCAACAAATACCTCCACTTGATTGAAGAGGCAAAAAAAAGGGATCACAGAAAACTTGGCACCAGACTGGATCTTTACTCTTTTCACGATGAAGCTGCCGGCATGCCCTTTTTCCATGCCAGGGGAATGGAAATATGGAATGCACTTTTAGAGTACTGGCGGGATGAACACAGAAAAGCAGGATATGTGGAAACCAAAACCCCGGTCATGCTGAACAGAAAACTCTGGGAACAAAGCGGCCACTGGGAAAATTACCGGGAAAACATGTATACCTCTATGATTGATGATGAAGAATATGCCATAAAACCCATGAACTGCCCCGGCGGTATGCTGCTTTATAAAACAAAAGCATACTCCTACAGGGATCTGCCTGTAAGAGCCGGTGAAGTCGGCCTGGTTCACAGGCATGAACTTTCCGGAGCTTTATCCGGTCTTTTCAGGGTAAGGGCCTTTCACCAGGATGATGCCCATATTTTTATGACTTCGGATCAAATCGAGGATGAAGTTCTTGGGGTACTGAATTTATCCCAGAGAATCTACAGCAGATTCGGCCTTGATTTTCACCTGGAACTGTCCACCCGGCCAAAAAAATCCATTGGATCGGATGAACAATGGGAAGAAGCCACAAACGGCCTTAAAGCCGCACTGGACAAATATGGCCGGAAATATTTTATTAATGAAGGGGATGGGGCATTTTACGGTCCTAAAATAGATATCCACATCAAAGATGCTTTGGGAAGAACCTGGCAATGTGGAACCGTCCAGCTTGACATGGCCTTGCCGGAAAGGTTTGATCTGAGTTACAAGGGCCAGGACAATGAAAAGCACAGGCCCATAATGATCCATCGCGTTATTTATGGATCTCTGGAAAGATTTTTCGGCATCCTTGTGGAACATTTTGCAGGCAGGTTCCCCTTGTGGATGGCCCCTGTGCAGGCTATCCTGCTTCCCATCAACCAGGATCTTGCGGGATATGCTGAAAAAATCAAAGCCGAGCTTGATACCCATAGAATCAGATGTGAGGTGGATAAGAGAAGCGAAACCCTGAAAAAGAAAATCAGAGATGCTCAGCTTGTCTATGTTCCTCTGATCATTACCATTGGAGATAAGGAAAAAGAAACCAGGACACTTTCGGTCAGAACCCTTGATGGCAAGGTCAGAATGGGCCTTTCCATGGATGAATTTGTAACATCCGTATCAAACCATGTTAAAGAAAGAATTCTGGATGATACAATCCTCTAACAGGCTTAAGCTGATCTACTTCTACAGACTGCCGGTTATTGGCTTATGCCTGTTTATTTTCTGGCAGTCTTCTTATCCCGGCATCATTTCAGAGTCTTTGTTTCCCTATGAAGATAAAGTGCTTCACTTTGGCGCCTATGCCCTTCTGGCATTCCTTTTTGCCAGAGACCTTTTTGCTGGAAAACCATCCTGGTCTCTTACAAAAATCAAAATTATAGCAATTGCCTTTTCTTGCCTTTTTGGATTATCAGATGAAATCCACCAGGCATTTGTTCCATCAAGGGATGCCTCGGCTGGAGATTTTTTTGCGGATTGTGCAGGAAGCATATCAGGCTGTTTTTTTTACCTTAAGGTTTTTATGCATAAAAAATCTTGAAACCGGAGTGTACTACTGTACATGATGCCCGATTTATAATTTGGCAGGATTTTGCAGCAACGAAGTAGATGGGTGAGTTTTCGTTCAAACACCAACTATAGTTTTTATAAGGAATATGCATGACAAATAACGATATATTACGACGTATCCGCTATATTTTTGATTTTAATGATTCAAAAATGATTGCCATATTTGGTTTGGCTGATCACAAGGTAACCCGGGGACAAATCAGCTACTGGTTAAAAAAAGATGATGACATGGCTTTTGAAAAATGCAGTGACACTGAGCTGGCAATTTTCCTGAATGGTTTGATTAATGATAAAAGAGGCAGAAAGGAAGGGTCTCAACCCGAGCTGGAAAAGCATTTAACCAACAATATGGTTTTTATGAAATTAAAAATCGCCTTAAATCTGAAAGCCGAAGATGTATTGGAGATTATGGCCCTGGCTGGTATGAGCATAAGCAAACACGAATTAAGTGCATTTTTCCGAAAGCCAGGCCATAGACAATACCGGGACTGTCAAGATCAGATTTTACGTAATTTTCTAAAGGGCTTACAGCTTAAATATCGCGCTGACACCCAATTGGAACCAGATTTAAAATGGCAGTGAGGTTTTTTGGGAAAAAAAATTCACTCTATTCAGCTAAAACCATTACAAAATTGATGGCAATCGAATATGGTTTTTCAGGTGAAATTTCCAGGCTGGACGGTGAAAATGAAAATTATTTGATCAAAAAAGACACTGGCGAGCGGTTTGTGCTTAAGCTTGCAGACGAACAAACCACGGCTGGAATGATTGAAATTGAACACCTTGCCGTGGAGCAGCTCAGTAATGCCGGATTTCCCTTCTGCCTTCCAAGGGTAATTTTGACCCGGACAGGGTCTGTCCAGGCCTGCTTGATGATAAAAGACAGCAAACAAATCCGGGGGAGGCTTCTTGAATTTGTAGAAGGGAATTCATGGTGTAAGACAGTTCCCGTAAAAAAAGAGCAGCTTGCGGATTTTGGAAAAACAATTGCACAGATCGATACAGCCTTGTCTTTTATTGTTCATCCTGATGCCAAAAGAACCCATCATTGGGATCTGGCCAGGGCAGATCAGCACCGTTCCAAAATTTTTCTGATTGACAGTCCCAAAAGACGAAAGATCCTTGAATGGGTTTTCCATCTTTATGCTGCCATTGTTATGCCTTTATTGGATTCATTACCCAGATCCCTTATCCACGGGGATATCAATGACGACAACGTCCTGGTGGCTGACGGCCGAATCGCAGGTATCCTGGATTTTGGAGACTGCCTGGAAAATCCCACGGTTTGCGATCTTGCCATTGCCCTTGCCTACCATACCCTGGATGAAGACAATCCTTTGGAAGCGGCTGCAACAATTATCAGCGCCTATCACAGAATCCGTTCCTTAACCATGGATGAAATCATGGTGATTTTTCCATTGATGTGTGTACGGCTGGCTGTATCAGTCATCATATCGGCTCAAAGAAAAAAAATCGATCCAGACAGGGAAAGCTGGTTTGTATCTGAAGAAAGGGCCTGGAAAAATCTGGAACGCTTTTACTTGATAACCCCTGCCCGGGCAGCAATTATTCTGGCAGGCAAAACACCTCTTGAACCCTTTGAAGATCGCGGTGCCTGTGTTGCTGATCTTTTGAAAAATCGAAAAAACTCTATTGCCCCATCTGTGTCACCCTCCTATGACAGACCATTAAAAATTCTGCGTGGCAAAGGCCAATACCTTTATGATTACCATGGCAGACCCTTTCTTGACCTGTATAACAATGTCTGCCATGTGGGGCATTGCCACCCCAGGGTGGTTGAGGCGGGTCAACAGCAGATGACCTGTCTTAATACCAATACCCGCTATTTATATGATGGACTTACGGATTATGCACAACGGCTCTGCAACACCCTTCCCAAAGAACTGGACACCTGTTTTTTTGTCAACTCAGGCAGCGAGGCCAATGAACTTGCGCTGAGGATTGCAAAAACCTGCACCCGTCAAAAGGACATCCTTGTTGTAGAAAATGCCTACCATGGAAATACCAGTTCCATGATTGATATCAGTCCCTATAAATTCATGGGAAAAGGGGGACAAGGCAAACCTGAACCCTGGGTCCATGTGGTCCCTTCAGCAGACGGGTACAGGGGCAGATTCAAAGGCCGGAAAGAAGATGCCGGCAGATTCTATGGCAATCAAGTGGGACAGATCCTTGACTCGATCCCGCGGCCCATAGCCGGATTTATCACAGAATCCCTTCTGTCCTGCGGCGGGCAGGTCATTCCGCCCCGTGGATATTTTGAAACGGCTTTCAAGCATGTCAGAAAGCATGGCGGCCTTTGCATTATGGACGAAGTCCAGGTGGGCTTTGGCAGGGTTGGTTCACATTTCTGGGCTTTTGAACTTCAGAACGTGATTCCTGATATCGTTGTCATGGGTAAATCAATTGGCAATGGTCATCCCATGTCAGTCGTTGTTACCCGAAAAGAGATTGCTAAGGTTTTTGCAAATGGTATGGAGTTTTTTGCAACCTTTGGCGGCAACCCCGTATCCTGTGCCATTGGAATGGCTGTTCTGGACGTTATCAAGGAAGAAAATCTTCAGGAACACGCCGGAAAAATGGGTGCAAGGATGCTTAAAGGGCTTAATAATCTTAAGGACAAGCATGATATTATCGGCGATGTAAGGGGCATTGGACTTTTTATCGGTATAGAGCTGGTAATGGATAGAACAACACTGACACCGGCCACCCGGCAGGCATCTGAAATTGTTAACCAGCTCAAAGAAAAAGGAATTTTGCTGGGTACAGACGGCCCATTTAACAATGTCATTAAGATCAAACCCCCCATGGTCATAACAAAAGAAGATGTTGACATGTTTATCAGAATTTTTGATGATACGCTGTCAAACATGATAAATACAGGCTTGTGAAGCTAAAAAAATATTAATTGAACAGCATAATGAAAATAAACATTTTTTCCAACGGAGACTAACGAATGAAAGCATTTCAAGATTATTATTCAGACGATTTCAGCCATTGCTACGGATGCGGAAGACTTAACGAACAAGGGTTACAGATCAAAAGTTATTGGGAAGGAGAGGAAAGCGTTGTTAAATTCCTTCCCCGTGCAAGCCATATTTCAATCCCGGGATTTGTTTATGGCGGATTAATCGCCTCTCTGATTGACTGCCATTGCACGGGAACTGCTGCGGCTGCAAAGTACCGGGAAGAAGGCAGGAATATGGATACAGAACCTGCCCTGCGGTATGTCACAGGGTCTTTAAAAGTGAATTTTCTGGCACCGACCCCTTTGGGAGTGGAACTTGAAGTCCGTGGCAGGGTTATTGAAATAAAAGAAAAAAAAGTAGTTGTCGAAGCAACCGTACTGGCGGAAAATAAAATCTGTGCAACAGGTACTGTTGTAGCTGTGCGGATGCCGAAAACCATGCTGAGCAAATAATTGTTTTTTTGAGCCCTTATCTATCTGCCGGTCAAAGGTCTTCCCAGGCTGTAAATTTGTCCGCAATGATTATATTCAAGAGCATTATCAAGACTTTTAATCTGATCAAACTGATCTCTTATCTCTTCTGCCCTTATCAGTCTTTTTGTATCCCCAATGCAGGCGCCTTTGCCGGAAACCATTGCCGAACGGGCAAACCATCCCGCGCTCATGGTAAAAATCATCCCGGATTCCTGATTTTCTTGTGAACACAAAAAGGTCATCAGGGGTGTGTTGAATTCAGGTTTGATTCTTTTGGCCACTTCATCGGGGAAAACGCCTCGGGTCATGCCCGTTGCGGCATTGGGAGCCACTGTATTGATTTTAATATTATACTTGGCCGTTTCAAGCTTTAAGGTGTTCATGATGCCGATAACTCCCATTTTGGCAGCACCATAATTTGACTGACCAAAATTGCCATACATGCCCGAGGATGAGGCAGTAAATACGATTCGGCCATATCGGTTCTCCTTCATTATTCTTACGGCGGGCTGGGTCACACAAAAGGCACCTTTTAAATGAACGGCAATGACATCATCCCAGTCTTCTTCAGTCATTTTTATAAATGTCCGGTCCCTCAGTATCCCGGCATTGTTAATCAAAATATCCACCCTGCCGAAATGATCCATGGCCGTGTCAACGATATTCTTGCCGCCTTTCATGGTCGCCACGGAATCAAAACTGGCAACGGCTTTTCCACCGGCCTTTTTTATCTCATCAACCACCCTGTCTGCTGTCCGGCCACAATCCGGGCCATGGCCGATATCATTGACCACCACCTGGGCGCCTCTTTTGGCAAGATCCAGGGCATATTCTCTGCCAATCCCTTCTCCTGCACCCGTTACAACGGCAACCCTGTTTTCAAAACAAATGGACTCCATCCAGCCTCCAAACTATTAAAATTTTTTCCATACCATCAATTTTTTCTATACTCATCTGTTATATAGTGCCTGAACGAAAACCTTGTTCAGGCACTATATACACAAAATAACAGTATTTAATCAAATCTTTATAAATTTAAAAATGAAAATCTTGTGATATATCCTTTCTTGTTTTTTGATGATTCACTTGCTACAATTTGCAACATGATTCAATACCTATATGCTGGAAAATATGCGATTGTAATTTTTTAACCGCTTTTTCCGATTTAAACTTTTGAATGGTTAAAAACTTTTGAACAAAGGGATTTACAATAATGGTGCATAAAATTAGCCTGGATGCCCTGGATAGCATTAATCTTGATCTTGATAAGCCAACAAGGCTCTGGCAAAGAGATAAACATGCCATCTACTGGCTTGGCATAACGGATAAGACAGCTTTCCGCTGCAACAGCTACCTGATAGTGGACGGTGAGGAGGCTATCCTTGTCGATCCCGGCAATCGCAGCTTCTTTAACCAGATTTTGTCCCGGCTTTCCCAAATCATACCGCCGGGACAGGTCACAGGGATGATTCTCTGCCATCAGGATCCAGATGTTGCGGCTTCCATGGTGGACTGGCTTAACATCAACCCGGGTATGCAGGTTTTTTCCACACCCCGCACCCATGTGCTCCTTCCTCATTATGGCCGTTGTAATTATACGCAGTATGATGTGGAAAAAAATAACCACTTCATTCTTCCCTCGGGAGCTGAACTTGTATTTTATCCAGCCCCTTTTCTGCATTCTCCAGGGGCTTTTGTTACCTATGACTCAGAGGCTGGCTATCTTTTTTCCGGTGATATCTGGGCTGCCCTGGATATCGACTGGAAGCTCATTGTAACCTCTTTTAAAGATCATCGCCTTAAGCTGGATCTTTTTCAGAAAGACTACATGGCCTCCAATCTTGCCACCCGGGGTTTTGTGCAAAGCCTGTCAGACTGTGATATCCAGGCCATCCTGCCCCAGCATGGTTCCATTATCGGCCCACACCATATTGTTGAGGCTCTGGATTACCTGAAAAAACTTCAATGCGGTACAGACCTTATCTATGCAGGATTGGATCATGCTTTCAAAGACTACTCAGGTGCATACGATATCGGTGCCTGGAAACAAGATGACCAGGATTTTGATTTTGAAACCGATGGCATAGATAGGGAAATTGATTTAGAAGGGCTGCCGTCATCCCAGGATTCCGGCATTAAAAACGACCAGTTGCAGGAAGCATTGCTCCAGGCACAAAGGGTAGCAAAAATAAGGGACAATGCCTTAAATGCCCTGAAGATCGCTGAAACAAAACTGAGGGTGAGCGAGGAGAGAACCCGGATGCTTCTCAAAGCGGCTGGTGAAGGTATTTTCGGATTAGACAAAGAGGGTCTGGTGACCTTTATTAATCCGGCAGCCCAACTTCTGCTGGGTTTTACTGAACATGAATTTATCAGAGGCAATATCCACAAACTCATACATCATACCCTGCCGGATGGCAGCCCCTACCATGAAAATGATTGCAAGATACTCTCTTCCATACAGGATGGCCGACTGACTCGTGTAATGGATGAAATTTTCTGGCGCAAGGACGAGACACCTTTTCCCGTGGAATACATCACAGCACCAATACGTTCTGAAAAAGATGGGAAAATTGACGGAGTGGTGGTGGTTTTCTCTGATATCAGTGATCGGCAGCTTATGCAGGCTGAATTAGAATACAATGCAAATTATGATGGATTAACAGGTCTTATTAATCGTCATAAATTCAATTCATTACTCAAAAAAGAATGCCGGCGGTCCATGCGTTACAAGAATCCACTCTCCCTTATCATGTATGACATTGATAACTTTAAAAAAGCCAATGACGTTCACGGACACCTTGAGGGGGACAGGGTGCTCAGAGAGGTCAAGGATGAAATCAACCGGATACTGCGTTCAGAGGACTATCATTGTCGCTGGGGTGGTGATGAGTTCATAATATTAACTCCTGACACTTCATTGAAAAAGGTAATGGTGCTGGCTGAACGTTGCCGGAAGGCTGTGTGTGAACATAGTTTCAGCGGTATCGGCCTCATTACCATCAGCCTGGGAATAATCCAATACATGCCGGGTGAGAGTATTGATACAATGTTGAAGCGAGTGGATGATCTTCTTTATCTGGCCAAACAAAATGGGCGCAATCGCGTAGAAGGTGAATAGCCTTGTTAAAAAATATTAAGACGGATTGCATAAAGGCCGCTACATAATATTATGAAAAATTTAAAAGGTTGAGAAAGTAGATGTTGATACATTTATCGGCCGGATGGTTCAGTATATAAAGACAACGCTACATTACCAAAATTAAAATCAAAAGAAGTTTTAAAAGGGAAATAATGCATCCTTTTCAGGATGCATTGTATAATTACTGACTGGAAAATCCTGTTACTGAGAAACCGGCATCAGTGATGGTTGTTTGAATCAAAGCCTCATCAACAGGCATTGCAGATTCAATAACCGCCATTTTATCTTCCAGGCTGACAACTGTAGATGTGATTTCTTCCAGGCTGTTTAACTTTTCTGTTACGCTCTTTACACAGTGCTGGCAATTCATGCCGTCAATCGAAATTTGAGTTTTCATGGTTTTTTCCTTTACTGGTGAATTAACAGGTTGATCGACGGGTACACTTATATCCGTCGGTTTGAAATGTCTTAGCCGCAATGCATTTGTAACAACAGACACAGAACTCATTGCCATCGCGCCTGCAGCAAACATTGGATTTAGAGTCGGTCCTCCAAAGAGGAAAAATACTCCGGCAGCCAGGGGAATACCGGCGGTGTTATAGGCAAACGCCCAGAACAGATTTTGTTTGATGTTGCGTAAAGTGGCCTTGCTGAGTTCTATGGCTGTGACAACGCCCATCAGGCTGTTTTGCATCAACACGATCCCGGCTGATTCCATAGCCACATCCGTCCCTGAGCCAATGGCGATTCCCAAATCCGATTGTGCCAGTGCGGGTGCATCATTAATCCCATCTCCGACCATGGATACCCTGTTACCTTCTGCCTGTAATTTTTTGACTTGTGCGGCTTTATCACCCGGCATCACCTGTGCAACAACTTGATTGATGTTTACCTGTTTGGCGATGGCACTGGCAGTGAACTGGTTGTCACCGGTCAGCATCACTGTTTTGATACCCATGCGCTGCAATCTGGCAATAGCCCCGGCACTATCTGGTTTTACCACATCAGCAACCGCAATAATTCCAGCAAGGGCGCCATCAATACATAGGTACATGGAAGTTTTTCCCTCTTTTGACAGCTGGTCTGCTTCGGATAAATCATTTTTAAGAATATTATTTTCTGTCATGAACTCAATATTGCCAAGCAGTAATTTTTTCCCATCGACACTGGCTGTGATACCCCTTCCGGGTACTGCTTTAAAATTTTTAATGGGTAAAAATGCCAATTTCCTTTTCTCGTTTTCTTCAACAATAGAGGCTCCCAGGGAATGTTCTGATCCTTTTTCCGCTGAGGCGGCTATTTGTAATATGTCATTTTCTTTCCAGGCCCCCAATGGCAGTACATTGGTTACTTTCGGCTTTCCCTGGGTGATGGTTCCGGTTTTATCGAAAACAATAGTTTTAATGCGGCCGGCAATTTCCAGAGGCTCTCCGCCTTTTATCAAAATTCCAAGGACGGCTCCCCGCCCGGTTCCCACCATAATGGCTGTGGGTGTTGCCAAACCCAGGGCACAGGGACAGGCAATAACCATGACCGAAATAAAAATTTTGAGTGCAAATGTCGCTTCCATGCCACCCATTAGCCAGGCCAGGCCGGAGAGGGTAGCAATGGCCATGACAACGGGTACAAAATAACTGGATATGATATCTGCCATCCTTGCAATAGGCGCTTTGCTTCCCTGAGCTTCTTCAACCAGTTTGATGATCTGAGCCAGTGCAGTCTCTTTACCCACTTTTTCTGCTTCATACTGTATGGTTCCATTTTGATTAATACTGGCACCGGTTACAGGATCACCAGTAGTCTTATCCACAGGAATACTTTCTCCTGTTAACATGGATTCATCCACTGATGTCTGCCCTTTCCGGACAATACCATCCACAGCGATCTTTTCTCCTGGTTTGGCGATCAGCAGGTCTCCAACTTCAACCTCTTCAATGGGCAAAACCTGTTCTTTGCCATCTCTGATAATAATGGCTGACTTGGGCTGCAATCCCAGCAATTGTTTGATCGCACCGGAAGTCCGGCCCTTACTGACCGATTCCATATATTTCCCGACCTTTATCAGGGCGATGATAACACCTGCTGTTTCATAGTATAGGTGCATGACAAGTTCAGTTCTACCCATTAATATCAATGCTGTATTCCAAATGCTGTATCCTATGGCGGAGGTCGTACCGATGGCAATTAGGGAATCCATATTTGGATGCCCCCGGAAAAATGACGGGAATCCATTGGTATAAAAATGTGCGCCGGCAATCACAATGGGTATCACCAAAAACAACTGGACCAGAGCAAAAACACTGGGGTTATGCTGGGGACTTATGATGGAAGGCAATGAAATGCCCACCATCTCAAGCATGGCAATGAGGACCAATGGTATTGCAAAGGCGATGGAGATGATCAATCGTACATATTGTTTCTTCAGTTCTTTTTGTTTTTTTTCTTCATCCAGGTCGATGGTCATATCATCTGCAATTTTAATCAATTTATATCCGGCTTTAGCAACCGCATCCATGAGTTGTGATTCTTTTGTTACATCCGGCGAATATGTTATTTGCGCCTTTTCCGTGGCAAGGTTTACATTTGCCGATGTTACGCCTTCCAATATCTTGACGGAATCTTCAACCCTTTTCACACAGGCTGCGCAAGTCACCCCTTCAACCTTATAAATTTTTGTAATGCCTGTTTCCGGCAGGCCGGCACCATACCCCCTCTTTTCAATAGTTGTGATAATACCCTCAATATCTGTTGTCTCACCGTCATATGTGACCATTAATTTTTCAGAGGCAAAATTGACGGACGCCTTTTGGATGCCATCTTGTTTCTGAACGGCTTGTTCAACATTACGAACGCATGAACTACAGGTCATTCCCTTTATATCTAATGTTTTTGTTTCAAGATTCATAATTTTACTCCTGTGATTTTTAAATTCTTTTACTTAATAATGTCATTAATTCATCAATTTTTTCCTGGATATCCATCTCATTATTTGTTGTAACTGCATGTTTTAAACAATGCTGCATATGTTTTTTTAATATTTCCTGCTCAACTTTATGCAAAGCAGCTTTTGCAGCTTTAAGCTGCGTTAGAATGTCTACACAATAACGTCGATTCTCAATCATGCGTTTGATCCCTTTAACTTGCCCTTCAATTCTGTTTAACCCCGGCAATTGGTCTTTGTATTCTGGATGCATATTCCCTCTGCTTTAAAATTGATTTTATTCTATATAGTATACCAGGGTAGGGTATATGTCAAATGTGTTAAAAAGAATGTTTGAAGGGATTCAAACAATGAAAGCCGGACGTCTCACGCGACAATTCTTGGTTTGGCGGTTATCCTTGCGTTAGTTTTACATCATGAAAATTAAATCCTTGTTTTAAAGTTGGCTTTATGATTTCAAAATAAGGTGATATATCAAAATCCCGTGGTGCAAACAGGCTGTGATGATGGATATAAATAATTTCTTTTTGATTAAAGCCAACCAATAACTGGAGGGACTTAAAAACTTGAGAGGCTAAAGTTTTTACCGCTAAATTACCATAGATAGTTTGGTATCTTTGGGCTTTTTGATCTTTGACATAATTATTCGATAAATCGCGGTATGCTTGAAAGAGCAAAAATTATGGAAGAACTCTTCCTGGATTACAAACTTCACTGTTTCGGACACGACATGAAAGAATCTGATAGGATCGGTGGTTTGATTCACGAATCTATCGTGGACGGATACATGCTGTCCTACTACTTCATGGATCTTCGGGATAAGAAAATCGATGACAAAGATAAAGCTGCCACGGATGCATCTCATAACATGGCAGATAAGGAAATGGATAAACCTCACCACCTCATGGTTTATATCGTTGATAAAAATTATACCCCTGTTTTAAAGGGAAAAGTGGGATTTATGATCAAGAATACCCAAGGGACCGCTCAAAAAGAGATGGGAATGTTCATGAGCGAAGGATTCGGCACTACTGCAGACATGAAGAAAAAAGGAGTCTACTCCATTACGACCAAAATTGTTTTGGGTGATAAAAAAATAATGGATAAATTTGACTATGAAATAAAATAGTGTGAAATCAATCCGGGCCGGAATCGAATTCATATTCGATACCGGTTTAGGATAATGATTCGGTCTTGATAGCAGCGGGACGCCTCGGATACCTTTACCAACGCGATCAATAAACCGTGCCATAAACACCTATCTGACCGAAGTAGACAACGGGAAAATGGGTTTGGTTAATGCTGCCGGTGCATAGCCGAGAACCATAAAAAACTTTCGATTTCGAAAGTAATCGCTGAGTACGCCCGAGAAAACCTTCACAATAGCGGTAATCGCTTCTGCCACGCCCTCAATGATGCCGACCAAGACCATGGAAGTCCCCAGAGTTGTGACCATAAATACCGGCAGCAGGCTGTGGATGAGTTCAGATGAGATGTCCATAAAGAAAGAGCCGAACCCCAATACCCAGATACCCGCGGTAATGCCCTCCAAATAGCGGGAGTACTTCTGGAAGACCGCGGACTATTTGAACCTTTCACGAACGCTCCATCTTCAAAGTTATTGTGGGCTGCCGGACGATTATTGTACAGATCTGGATATGGTATAAACGAGTAGGATATCCAACCTGAAATGATAAAAGTTTTGACCCGCAAATCAGTACCAATATTTAGAAAGCGTGTAAAGATAATTTTAGAATAAAGTCTTAAAAATTATATACCCATTGAAAAAACAGGTTGCGTTCTCCTGTAAAACTGGTAAATTTCCCATGATTTAACTAATTTCAAGAGAGCCTGTATGTTTAAAAAATTAAAGTTCATCATATACACCCGACCCTTTATTGTTTTTGTTTACTACTTTATTCAGATTTACAGCCTGACTTTCCGGCTGCGCATCGTTAATGAGCAAAGATGGCAAGAGCTATTGAAACAGGGCCGCACCATCCTTCTTTGCGCCTGGCACCAGCAGTTTTTTGCTGCTATCCGGCATTTTAAAACCTATTCAAAATTTAATCCCGGCCTCATGATCAGCCAGAGCCGGGATGGTGAACTCATTGCCGGCGTGGCCAATAGAACCGGGTGGCATACCCTCAGGGGATCATCCTCAAGGGGAGGGAAAATTGCCATGGAGGGAATGATCGATCACCTGATAACACACGGACTTGGTGCCCATATCCTTGACGGCCCCACAGGACCGATAGGGAAAGTCAAGGCCGGAGTCATTAAAATGGCCCAGGAGGCCAATGCCATTGTGGTGCCGCTTTACACCCATGCGGAACATGCCTGGTTTTTTAATTCATGGGACAGATTCATGCTTCCCAAACCTTTTTCAAAGGTCACTTTAACCTTTGGGGATGAAATGCACCTTGCCCCGGATGACAGTTCTGCTGATTTTGAAATCCGGCGGCAGCTTCTTGAAGACACCATGCTACCGGGGCTTATCCTTAAAAAGCCCTGATACCAGAAGTAACCGGATTGATGTATTCCGATAACAATATGTTTCTATTTTTAACATCTCTGCCCGATCCCCACTCAAAACGTTGGCAGGTTCAGTGCCCATTTCTACATAGGAATATTCTGTAAGCCTTTTGTCGATTAAAACGGAAAAAGTATTATCGGCAAAGAGTGCAGCCCTGGTTTAGACAGGTGATGCAGTTCAGGTGCATGTTTTTGCATAACCCAAGAGAATAGGTACTAATACCGCAGGATTGGCAGACCATGGGATCCATCTGTTTTGTCACAGGGTTGTATATCATGGAAACATTGATCTTTTGATGACCTGAAACCAGAGTGGCAAATACTTTGACACAAGGGGTCGTCACAGCCAGGAAGGCAACAGGTACAAAGCTGACCCTGATGCTGTATTTGTTCAGCAGATCCTTTTTTTTGGCTTCAAGCTCATCCGGAATCATGGCAATCTTTGATTTTCTCTCTTTAATGAGTTTATCTGAAATACCGGTTCTTGAAAGACTTTCCTTCATTTCTTCTTCCAGGTCATTATAGTATTTGTCAAGACTTGTGGAATCTCTTTTAAACCTGCGGTTCATGCTCTTAACAAATTCGGAAAGTTCCTGTTCAACAGCACTCGGACCATAGAAACTTATACGTTCATGGATACGCCTGATTTCGTCTTTTGAATATCCCTGGATATTTTTTGTCAGGTATTGTTTTTCTGCATTGATCATCATTCCGGACATTCCAGGAATCAGGGCACCCGTGTCAAGATGAAAAGAAAAATCCAGAAGTCCTTGTTTTTGTTCATCACTCTGTGCAAGGAATCTACAGGTCAGAAGGATATACCGTGTTATCATATCGGCTGTGCCTGTAACCTTTATTTTACTTTTATAAAACTCAAACTGGTCCCTGATAAGGTTTGCAAATCCTTGTGTCTTAATGTAATGAAACTTCAAGTCAGCTTGAAGAAAAGGCGGCTTTGAGCCTGCCATGGATACAATCCGGTCAAGGAGGGGACTTTGAAATTGTATGGAATAACATTTTTGCCCTCCAAAATTTTCTATATTTTCAGCATCCGTTGCCAGGGAGATATGTTCTTCAACATCCAGGGAAATAGAAAGATCCTTTGGCAAAAGGGCATCCACAACCTCATTCCCTGATTCCAAAACAGCACCATTTTCCTTTAAAAACCGGACTGAAAACTGTTTAAGATCCAGATCTTTTCCTGTAATCGTGCTGTTAGAGTTCATAGGTATCCCCAAATAATTTATCATCCAGCTCACGGGTTTTCTGATACCCTGTTTTGGCCCTTTTCAATCTTGTTCCCAGGTCGGTAAAGGATTTTTTCCGATCCTGTTCCGTTGAAGCGTTCACCCAGAGGTCCAGTACCATGTCACCAAACTCTTTTTCCCCTGAGACCCTTCCCAGAATCATGTCTATTTCACCGATGACCATCTCAAACATGTTTATCTTGCGATCAAGGACATCAAGAATATAATCCTCAATGGAACCTGCGGCACAGAAATTGAAAATCCGAACCTCTTTTTCCTGGCCGATCCTGTGAATGCGACCGATCCTCTGTTCTATCTTCATGGGATTCCATGGCAGGTCATAATTGATCATCCTTGAACAAAACTGCAGGTTTCGACCCTCACCGCCGATTTCCGTGGTGACCAGGACCTGGGTCTTGTTTTTAAACGCCTCAATGCTTTCATCCTTTTGCTGATTGTTCATTGACCCGTGAAAAAGGGAAAAAGAGATATTGTTCCATTCCAGAAAATCTGCAATATGCTCGATGGTTCCATTATATTTGACAAAAACAATGATCTTTTCACGGGTGGCGTTAATAACCTTCATAAGGGCCATGTTCTTGGGTGTATCCAGAATGGTCCGGCACAAATTTTTTACTGCCCGAAGTTCTTTCTCATGTTCCAGAAGGTAATCCTCTTTTTCAAGCATTCTGTTCAGGGTCTGCTCCACGGCCTTTGGAGAAGAGCCTGCCTGGGCCAGCAGGGTTCTCACAATCATTTTTGCCCTGCCCTGCTTTTTTTCATTCAGAGACATTATCAACGCTTCCAGTCTCTCATAAAATGTTTTTTCAGCCTTTGTGGGTTCAATGCGGATGGTCTCGGCAAACCTTGGCGGAATATGGATACCGGTCAATGCCCTTGTGTTGCGGATCATGACCTGGTCAAGCAGCTCTTTGAGCAGTGTGCGGTTTCTTGGGTCTGTGGGATCTCCCCGGGTCATGAATTTTTCCCTGAATGAAGTGGCAGTGGCAAGCTGGCCTGGCTTAAGCAAGGTAATGAGATTATAAAGCTCCATAAGATTGTTTTCTACAGGGGTTGCCGTTAAAAGAAGAATAAACCTTTTTTTCAGGGAATTGACAAGCTTCCAGTTCAGGGTGGTGCGATTCTTTAAATGGTGAGCTTCATCAACAATGATAATGTCATACTCCCGGGCCGTGATAAAATCGAAATTGTTTTTTGATTTGGCATGGTTAATGGATGCAATGACAAAAGGCTTGTTCCAGAATGTTTCAGAAGCGGATTTAAACCCTGGGTCATCTGTTGAGGAAATATCCATGTTGAACTTTGATTTTATCTCCTCCTTCCATTGGCTGACAAGGGGAGTAGGTGTCAAAATAAGGCATGTTTTTACCATGCCTCTTTTGATATATTCCGTGAGTATTATCAATGCCTCAATGGTCTTACCAAGGCCTACTTCATCAGACAGCAGTGCTCTTCCTCTGAACTGCTTCAATACTTTTTTGGCTGTTTCTTCCTGATACCAGAAGGATTTCACCTGTGTAAGGGAAGGCAGACAAATGAGCGTTTCAAAGGATTCAGCAAAGCGGATTTCATGGCTCAGCAAAGCCAGTTCATACCTTTCAGGGCTTGCAGGCTCAATATCTGATAAGGCTTTTAAAAAAGACTCTTCCTCTATTTTAAACGTTATAGGGACATTGAAAACTTTGGGGGGCTTTGGTGGTGTGGGCCGGGCCTTGGATTTTTCTTTCCTGATCTGATCATTTTCAGATTGATCATTTTTATGAATTTCCTGTTCCTGTTTCTTCTTTGGCTGATCTGGCCGGGGGGAATTGCTGTTCTGATTTTTCTGATCTTTCTCCATTAAAATCATCATCTGACAATATATTTTTATATCTTCAATTGTTACCTTGACTTTTCTTTTGTTTTTGAGTTTAAGACGGGAAAAATTTTCAAGTACATTGTCAATCTTTTGGCTGCACTCTTTATATCTTTTCTGATCGACCAGAATGAAAACCCTGTTAACTTTCATCTCATCCGTTATCTTTCCAATTCGTTCCATGCCTTCAATGGCATCCAGCTCCAGAGAATCGTTCCCCGTGCTTGAACCTATTTCCCCGATGAGTCTGAAAATATCTTCCTCATTGGGAAGGGCTTTGGCAGCCCGATTAAGAAATTTAAGAGCCTGATCCGGATTCCCGGCACCAAAAAAATAGCAGGCCTCTTCATAATCAAACCAGCCCTTTTCTCTGGTTGCCTGCTGGAATCTGGATGTTTTGACCTGCTTCTGTTTGGCCTTGCGTTTCTGCTTTTTCCTGTCTGCTTTGGATTTTGCCAAAATCAAACCCTTTTGTACGATTATATTATTTTCTGTTTATCTTTCATTAAAGAATATTATTTATATTAAGTTTAGATCAATTACCAGATTTTTTTAAAGGAAACAGCCGAGGAAATCACATTCTGTTTGATTTTTAGGTTTCCCTTAACCCCTTGGGAATTTCCATTTATACAGAGAATAAAGACAATTCTTTTATGACATTGACTCTCCCTGTAAAATGTTAAAACCAAAACTCAGGGTACTTTCTTGAGGTTGCCAGATTATTGACGATCAAGGCCACTACCAGCATGATCAAAACTCCGACACCAACGGGGATGACTACATAAAAAAAGCCAAGGGCATGGATTTTTTGACTACCGATTACAGCAATCAGCGCGGTTGCCCCTCCGGGAGGATGCAGCGTCTTAGTCATATGCATGACTGCAATGGCTGTGGCAACGGCAAACGAGGAAGCAAACCAGGGGAATGGATAAAATAATTTATAGGCAATGACCCCAATAATTGCGGATACGATATGTCCGCCCACAAGGTTCCTGGGTTGCGCCAAAGGGCTTCTGACTGCACCGTATATTAATACGGCTGAAGCCCCGAAAGATCCGATGATATATACCAAGTCTTCACCGTTAAACAGATTATAGTTCAAAAAAGCCACTGGTGTTATCCCTAAAAAAGCACCCACCCATGACCAGGCAATCTCTGAAAAACCAACCGCTGGCGGGCTCTGGCCTCCTCCTTTCATTTTGCTGAAAAAAGACATTCAATCACATCTCCTGATTTTTGTTGACTAACACATGGTCTGGACAATATCTGACCGGGCAATAATTCCCACGAGTTTTAATTTATCATCAATTACCGGCACCCTGTTGATATTTTTTTGATCCATAAGGTTTGCAATTTTCATTAAAGGGGTTTGGGGCTGGATGGTGATACAGGGAGCGGACATGATATCCGTGGCCGTAAGGTTTTTAAAGTCTGCTGCAATACAGCCTGTTGTTTCAATGCATTGTAAAACAACACGCATAAAAGATGGCGCATGATCATCATTCATCCTTTTTAAAAAATCTTTTTCAGAGATGACACCTGTAACCGTCTGATCATCCCTGACAACCGGAAGACCTGAAATCTTGTTGTCTGCCATTTTTTTTACCACTTCCATAAGAGAAGTATTTTCGCTTACAGTGATGACGGTCCTGGTCATGATCTGATCTGCTGTAATGGCGTTTTTCAAGCGGGACATGGCTTGACCAAAAGCCACGAGATAGACTTCCATAAAATCTGAAGGTGTAATATCCAGATACCCTGGTATCTGTTTCATGGCCTGAATAATATCTTCGTTAGAAATTGGCAGGGTGCATTCATTGAGTGAGCTAAATTTCATATCATCCCCTCTTGTAAAAAGGTCCGGGTAAAAAAACTATTTTTCCAGGAAAGCTGCTTCCTGAAGATATTTTGGTGGATAGGCTACCGGTATTTACCATGAGAATAATGAATTTTTCTGATTAATTCATTGACTTAGATCAATTTTTTCAGATTTATTGATCTAAATCAAGTATCTTTTTTGACAACAAAGGTATAAAAGAAAAAAAACATACGGAGAAGAGACGTTATTATGAAAGAATGGCCTGAAATTTACAAAACGAAAATATCGATTTTCTCAATAAGAAGGCTGATTCAACTATTATCATGTATCATTGTTCTCTTCATCGGGATTCAATTTTATGCATTTGTAGCCCAACTTGAAGCCGGTATCATTCCAGGCTTTGAAAGACCGCCCGGTGTAGAGGCCTTTCTTCCGATCAGTGCCCTGGTCAGCCTGAAACATTTTTTCGTTACCGGGAAAATCAACACCATTCATCCGTCGGCATTGGTGATTTTTTCAATCATTTGTATGACAGCTTTGATCGTGAAAAAAGGTTTCTGCAGCTGGGTTTGCCCTATAGGCCTGCTTTCGGATATCCTTGCAAAATTCAATGATTTATCCTTTAAACAGAAAGTGGTCTTGCCGATTTGGGCGGATATGGTATTGAGAAGTATCAAATATGGCCTGGCCGGTTTCTTTATATGGTCCATTTTTTACAAGATGCCGATACAAAGCATTGAGCAGTTTATTCAAAGTCCTTACAATCAATTTGCAGATATAAAGATGCTGCATTTTTTTACCCATATTTCAAATACTGCTTTAATCGTTATCCTTGTATTGATTTTATTATCATTTGTAATTCCATATTTCTGGTGCAGATATCTATGTCCTTATGGTGCGGTTCTGGGGGTGTTCAGCTTTTTGAGTATCGGGAAGATTAAACGCAATCCATACAATTGTACCAATTGCGGCAGGTGTGAAAAAAAATGTCCCAGCCTCATAAAGATCAGAAAAAAGGAAAGCATTCTTTCTTCAGAGTGTACTGCATGCATGGCCTGTGTAAAAAATTGTCCTGAAAAACAAGCCCTAGGCTTTTCACTATCTCCCGGCAATATACAGCTTGGGCAGACGGCAATTGCCCTGATACTGGTTTTCATGTTTTCCATGGGCATATCCATGGCCAAAGTATCGGATAACTGGCAGAATGAAATTACAAAAACCGCCTATCTCAGGTATGTGATACAAAGCACTCTGTCATGGAACTTAAACGGGCAGCTTGAGTCCAAAAAGAGGGAAAAAATGATGAGGGCTATGGAAACCATCCAGGCACAAAGCCCGCAAATGATGCAATCTTTTAAAAAAAGGGAAATAAAATGACCATACCCGGCAATTTAATGACCACGGCAATGGCAGTCATGCCCCACACTAACGTAGATCAGGCAATTAAAACCGCATTAAGCCTTGATATACCGTTCTGGCCCCAGTTGCCGAACTACAGCTATTATGAAGACATGTATGTTCAGGCGGCAGAGCATTTTCCGGGGATACTGCTTGATATGGAAAATAAAACCCTGCGATTCTCCATGGACAAATTTATAGAAGAGTTTGAAGAAACCATGTCTCATTTTGAAGA
>Ga0164315_10000475_pt1 | contig 27727 bp, 33 predicted proteins | sample GuaBasSedimGuay6_FD_113737 | JGI IMG/M metagenome (GOLD analysis project Ga0164315, IMG submission 113737) | Subseafloor sediment microbial communities from Guaymas Basin, Gulf of California, Mexico - Guay6, Core 4569-2, 0-3 cm | ecosystem: Environmental > Aquatic > Marine > Hydrothermal vents... | reverse complement strand
CAGATAAACAATAAGATGGATAGTGGCAGCAGTTCATTTGGTGAAAAAGATGAAAAAGCTGGTTCGGGAGTAGGACAAATTTCAGGTTCTCTGAAAGACTCTAAACCTGCAGATATTAAAGCTAGAGGAGAAGCTTTGGGCGTTATGGCTAAAGGAGTGAGTTCTTTAGCTGGCAGCCTCATGAAATTTTGGGTACTACCAAAAGCTGCCAAATCTTCAGTTGTTAAATTTATGAAAGACTTGACAAATATTGGAGGGACGGTTGCTAATTCTCAAGTTGCTAAAACTGTTGCTGAATCAATGGTTTTAATTGGAGAAGCTTTACCTCAATTAGCAAAAGGAGTAATGAAATTTGGGTTGGCTACTAAAGCAGGATTAGTAAGAATGACTGCTAGGGGTCTTATGACTTTATATAGCACTTTAGTAATGATAGGTAACCCAGCGACTGCACCAATGGTATTAGTCGCTGCCGCTGCAATAGGAGCAGTGGGGGCAGCTTTGCAAGGGATTGGTGATGTATTTAAAGGTTTAGCTGCAGTTATGCTATCATTTTCTGGAGCTATATTACTTATGGTTGGAGCTATTGCCTTAGCAGCAGGACTATTCAAAGTTGGACCCCTTAAAGCAATGTTAATAATCGTAGGAGCTATAGGAGTTCTTGGCGCTGGATTTGCATTATTAGGAGTTCTTTCTCCGTTAATTTTAGCATCCGGAGCAGCTGTAGCAGCAATGGGAACTGGGTTAGCAGTAATATCAGTTGGACTATTAGTTTTTATGGGATCGTTTGCCCTTATGCAAAACGTTATGGGTATGGATCCCGGCCAAGCTATTAAATCTATAGTTAAGCCATTATTACTTTTAAGTTTATTATTTGCAGGGCTTGGTTTATTATCTCCATTAATTCTACCTGGAGCGATAGCTGCTCAAGCAATGGGTAAAGGAATGATTTTATTAGCAGGTGGAATGTTAGCACTGGGTGCTGTTGGAGCATTATTAAATCTTATAGGGGTTGATCCAAATAAGATGTTTGGAGGAATGGCCCTTGGAATTCTTAAACTTGCTGGTATGTTCACTGTATTGGGAGTATTTAGTAGTTTAATTCTGGGCGGTGCATTAGTATTAGTCGCTATGACACTTCCTTTATTATTATTCGGTTTGGGCGTTATGGGTATAATGGCTATTATTAATAAGATGGGAGGAGAAGAAGGATTAAAAGGAGTTCAGAAAAATATTGCATTGTTAATCGGATCAGTTTTACAGGGAGTAATTCAGGGTATTTCCCAGGGATTACTTGGAGAAGAAGGATCATCAAAAGGATTCTTTGGTAAAGCTGCCACTGTAGCTAAAAATGTTGCGATACTGATTGGTTCTATCGGACTTCTATTCTCAGTCTCTATTGCTTTAATAATGTTTGGAAAGGCTCTTAGATCATTTACACAAGCTGGTTCTATAAAAACTGTCACAGGTTACACAGAGAAAGGTGATCCAATATTTGGTGATACAGTAAATGTTGTCCAAGCTGGTGAAAATATAGCGAAATCTATTGGATCATTCTTTACGACTTTAACTGAAACTTTCAAAGATCCAAACATACTTCCAGATAAAAATACAATCGAGGATATGATCGATATCCTTATGGGTAATCAAGGATTTAGAGTTCTTGGAATTAGAGTAATGGGTAAGAAGCGTCCAGGTTTACTTGACGCAATTTCGAAATTTGCAGAAATTATTCAAACGTTTGCAAAAGTTAATCAAATTCCTTATACTACAGAGGATGGTACTACAAAATTCACAACACCTCAAGCAGTAGCATCAAATATGGTATTGACGCTTAAGAGTTTCTTTGATACTATGTCTGATAATATGCCTAATTTAGAAAACATTAATGTAGACACTGTTCAAAAGATGGGAGAAATTCTATTAGGACAAAGTGCTGCTAAAGTACTGGGATTAAAAGTTGGAAGAGATAAGCATGGGATACTAGAACCTATCATGGCATTCGCTGATATGATAGACAAGATTGGTGGTAAGCCTGGTTTCATTACGTACATGGACAAAGATGGAAAGAAACAAACAATTGAATCAGCTCAAGCTGCTTCAAATATTTTCACTTCATTAATGTCATTTGCTACTACTATATCTACATCTATGAAAGATTTAGAAAATGAGGGATTTAAGAAGAATAAGAAAAATGCTTTAGATTCTATAATGGAATTAACTAAGCAAGTTGGAACTATAAGTAAGATGCAATCTAAGATTATGACTTCTGCAGATGCTCTCAATAAATTATCAGCTTCAGTACAATCATTAGCAGATGCCCTTAGAGATATTGAGTTAGAAAAACTTCAAGAAATCAATAAGCTTGGTATGAATGATAGAAGAGCTGCCAGAGTTACTGATAGGGCTGGACTTATTGGTGATAGAGCTGGAAGCTTACAATCATCATTACTTAGTGGTCGAGCAGAGCGAGAAGGAAGAAGAACTAGAGTAGAAGAGAGAAGAGAAGAAAAAATTGCAGAAAAGGAAAGTAAAGCTGCTATCACTCCTCCAACTATTCAAGAACAGAAAGTCAAAGAGGAAGATTATCAGCAAATGGGCGCCGTGATTGCTTCTGCAGTATCAACTGCCTTTGGAACTGCTCAGTTTCGTTTTGATTTTGCAACAGATAAGTCTGGAGTATTAACTTTTGAGACATAAACAAAATCCTGATCCATATTTTAGCATATAAAGAATAAACCATTATGATAAAAAATAAGTGGACAGGAGAGGAATTTCCAGTTAATAAATGTAATCCTGCTCAAACAAAAGCAGGAGAGTTTAAATCAAGCGGGTCAATTTTAAATTCTGTTGATTATGAGTATCATACTTTAATTGAAAAAATTCTTGAAGAAGGATTATGGAAAGAGAATAGAACAGGAACTAAAACTTTATCTATCTTCGCTCCCCAAGTTACATTTGAACATGTTGGATCATCTTTTCCATTACTTACTACAAAAAAAGTTCACCTAAAATCTATTATTGGAGAATTATTGTGGTTTCTTTCAGGATCTACAAATAAACATGTCCTTAGAGATAAGTATGAAACTACTATCTGGGATGAATGGGGAGATGATGAAACCGGAGAACTTGGACCAGTCTATGGACACCAATGGGTGAATTGGACATATGTAAAGCCTGATAGTGAATTATCTAATACATGGAAAAAGGGATTAACTCATTACCCAGGAGGCTTCAAGGCAAGACATAAATCTATCAACCAAATTCAAAATTTAATTGATACTCTTAAAACCAATCCAGATGATAGGAGAATGATTGTATCTGCTTGGCATGTGGATCAGATTCCTGATATGGCTTTACCACCATGTCACTGGAGTTTTCAGTGTGATACAAGGAAATATCCTAAAACTGATAAAAGAGTGTTGAATCTTAAAATGAATATTCGTTCATGGGATATTTTATTAGGAGGGCCATTTAATATAGCGTCTTATGCTTTATTGCTTCAGATGTTAGCTCAAGAAGTTGGAATGATTGCAGGAAATTTAACTATTTCAGCTGGAGATGTGCATATTTACGAAAATCATCTTGAATACATATTTAAGCAACTAAATAGGTCTTCAAAATCAGCTCCTCCTACAATGAAATTAAATCTAGACAAAGGATTTTGGGATTTTGAACCAAGTGATTTTGAATTAAAAAATTATGATGCGCATCCTAACTGGAAAAATGTGCCTGTAGCAATATGATTTTTCTAAATATTTTTGATAATCACTGGATAACAGAGCATTTTTTATATTTTGCTATTTTAATGGGGGCAATATCTATAGTTTTACTAGTGATGATACTCATAAGAGTTAGCAAATCTATAAAGGAGATAGATAAAAGAAAGAGGAAATCTATTGTTGATTATATGAGAACTACCTCAAAACATATTAAAAAAGAAAGAAAACAATTAAAATTTTAAATCATGGTAATTACATTAAGAAACGAAGATAGAGCAAAAAAGGATCAAATAATTAAACAAAAAAATTTAGAAGGTTACACTTTAATTAATATAAGTGAGGCGTTTGATTCTATAACATCAGGAGAAGGTGGAACACACACAATCCCTTCGATAGTTCTAGAATTTAAAAAGATATAATACTATATGGTTAAGAAATTTAATTATGTTTATGTAACTACTTGCTTAATTAATAATAAACAATATATAGGTGATAGATCATGTAATTGTGATCCATCTAAAGATCCTTATTTAGGTAGTGGAACATATTTTAAAAATGCTATAAGAAAATATGGAAAAGAAAATTTTAAAAAAGAAATTTTAGGATTTTTTGATGATGCCCAAGAAAAATGGATAAACGAATATATCACATTATCTCCGAATGGATATAATATTAGCCCTAAGGGAGGATATGGAATTCCTAATTCCTTTTTATCAAAAGAAACCCGATATAAAATTGGAATGGCACATACTGGAAAAATTAGTAAATATTTATCAGAATTTAATACTTTGAATAAAAAAGGAAAAAGTTATGAAGATCAAATGATAAATATTTACGGAGAAAAAGAGGGTATTAGACGATCTAAAGAATATAAAAATAAAATTAAAATTGCAACAAGCGGATCCAATAATCCAATGTATAATAACGGAGATAAGATAACTGGATCTAAAAATGGCATGTACGAAAAAACTCATTCAGAAGAAACTAAAAAGAAAATGCGTAAACCTAGATCAGATGAAGCTAGAAAAAATATAAAAATTGCGCAAAGAAAACGAAGATTATTAGAAAAAGAAAAAAAATTATGGCAATTAAAAAACTCGCTCTTACCCTAAATGCTTTTGACTCATCAGAATTATTAGAACCTTTAATATCTGAAATCCGTGATCAAGTTGATCATGTTGCTGCTATTTATCAAAAATTATCATATTGGAAAAATCCTATGGCTGACGAGGATATGGAAGAGCTTCTTCGTCTTAAAACTCTTGGATTGGTTGATGAGCTTATTGAGTTTAAGCCCAACTTCGCGAAATATTCTCGAGAGCAAGAGTGCGAAAAAAGAAACATGGGTATAGATTTGATGAAACGTCAAGGATACAGTCATATATTAAATGCGGATTCAGATGAGTTTTATGATGCAGATCAATTTGAATCAGCGCTTGATTTAATTGCTACAAGAGGCTACACTATTACGTACTGTTCTTATGTAAATTACTATAGAGATTTTGAACATTACTTAGTTTATCCATTTCGACCATTCGTCCCGTTTGTTCATTCAACCTTCTTTAAATATACTTACCAGGGACCTGCTCCGGGTCCCACCGATCCCACTAGAAGGATCAACAACCCCTCTAACCTAGGTACCTATATCTTTGAAGACAGTGAGCTCAGAATGGGCCATGCAGCATGGATTAGAAGAGATATCCGGAAGAAATTAGAAAACTGGAGTGCTAAAAATCATTTTAAGAAAGAATTAATAGATGATGCTGTAGAGAGGTGGGAAAATTGGAAAGAAGGAGATAATGCAATTATGTTATTTAATGTCCCTGACAATAATGTGAAAGTTAAGAAATTAGAAAAGAAGATCCACAAGTTCGATGTTCCCTGGTTGTAGGGAGAATCATTGACAAAAAAGGAGACCTAATAGTCTCCTTTGTTTTTTATACGAAAAATCTTGGTTCCCCAGTTTCGGGTGGCCATTTTTCAAATTCTACTTCATCCCATCCTCCACTGTACCAAAGTAAGTGCACGTATTCTTTTTTCTTACCTCTTATTCTTTCGATTTCTGCAGCATAAGTTCCATCAACTTGTGGATCGGGAACTACTTTAACGATATCATCATCACTGCCTAAATACATTTTTAATTCTTCTAACGCTTCTTCAGGTAAGATTTCCTTTCCGTATACCTTAGTTTCTCCGCTATCGTCGTAATCATCATCTTCAGAATCCCAGTAATCGTCATCATCATAAGTTTCATCTAATTTAGGGTAGTAACTTTCTCCAAAAATCCCAGCCTCCGCTTTTTTCCATTTAGGAGAATCTATTTTTGACTTATCTCTTTCCTTTTCGTGTCTAGTTTGTGTTGGATCTTCCCCGTCAATTTTACTAACAAGATTTGCAGTAGTTGGATCAATTTTAACGAAAGTGTTTGTGTCAGGATCTAAAATAACATAGTAATTTAATGATCCATTTGTAGATTTCACAATTTTCGTTAGAACTCCTACTTTAATTTCATCATTTCGTTTATTCAACTCAAATCCTTGAATATCATTTCCTATATGAATATCTTCTCTTTCGGGAGGAGTCATCACTAACGGTTGCAGATTTCTATTAAGAGCTTTAATTTCATAAGTGTACATCATGTTAGGTCCACCCATATTAGCTGCCCCGCCAAAACCACCTCGGTTCATTTGTCCTCCTCGGTTTACAGGAAATATTGAAGATCCCCCACCATAGGAGAACCCTGCCCCACCATATTCTGATAAATTATTAAGATTGTTTGCTTTTGTTGCAATGTATTCCGGCCACTCATCAGAATCATCTATATAAATTATAACTGCCTTTTCATCGCTACCATACACATCAACAACATCACCTATTTCACCAGATTCTGAAAATATTGCAGCTTCAGGAGCATCTGTCCCATTATAATATAACGCCCAATCTGGAATATCAAATTCTTTTTGTATTTCAGTATCAAGATCAATTTTATTTAATATCTTTGCTCTCATAGTTTTAATTTATTGTCATATATTCCACTTGCACTGGAAATGTTTGGGGGTTAAATAAGTAGAAACCACCGATTAAATTTTTAATTGGGTTCCCTGGCGCATCAGGTGTTGTTATTCTTGATGTAAATGGGCCAACTTTATCCCATAAATTATGAGTATTAACATAATCTAAATAATCACCTGCACTTAATGTAGTATCATCTCCGCAACCATTCATCCCAACATTAATGATTTTATCATATTTTTTATAATAAATTGATGTATCTAAAAGAATAGAAACATCTAAACTACATGTAGAATTAATATAAATATTAGTAGAATCTACTATTGAAGAATCTTCTAATTCAACATTATAAAGAGTACATCCAACTAGAGATGAATCATATATCTGAGAAGTATAAATTGAAGAATCAGTAACTGTTGTGTTATTTATCGAAGAATCATGAATTATCCCTCCTGTGATATATTCTCTACCACATGACACGTCATTAGTCCACAATCCCGGGACTACTTCAAATGCGTTTGTCCATGAATTTTCAATTATAGAATCAACTACTACAGAATCTGCATTAATGAACGATGATAGTATTTCTGAATTATCTAAAAGAACGGTATTTAATATTCCAGCAGATACATCAGAATTATAAATTGAAGTATCTTCTACTAAATGATTCAGAGAAGCATCTGTTAAATATGAATCTATTATATATGAACCACTTATAGAGCTGTCATAAATATTTGAATCATTTATTGAACTATCACTAATACTACAAATACTTACATCTTTCCATGAAACAATTGAATTGTCTATGACGAATGTCGATGTGTCATAAGTAATAGAAGCATCAGTTGGTCCGAACGAACTATCTAAAAATGATGGCCATGTAATTAATGGATCAAAGGTAAGTGTTTGATAAGTATTTATGTCTTCAATATAATTTGTAATAATTTCTGGGATAAAAACTTCGTATGGACTTTCAACATGGTTCATATAAATCCAAGAATCGTACATACACGATCCTGTAGGATACATTGATTTAAGAACATAACCAAGCATTGCTCCGTTTGGATATTTAGTAGCTGGTAAATCTTTGTCAGAATCTTCTATTAATGTATACACTTGGGGAACGTTTACACCACCAACTATAATAGCTGGGAATGGCGAATTTGCATTCATCGATGCATCAATTAAAGTAAGTACTGCATTAGAAACATTGAAGTCATATCCTGCAGCTGTTCCAACGAAGGAAAATGTACTTGGATCATACACTACCCCGGCTTTTACAGCATTCGCATCTAGCGCGATATTCATCGCGTTTTCTATACTAATATTTAATGAGTAATTGGAACTTGAATCTACATTACTATTATAATATCTAAAATTATTGTAATAGCTAATAGAGATGTCTAGCATCATAAAAAATTTAGAAGTATCATCACTATATCCATCAGGGACTATATCAAACACTTGAGTTCTATTCATCAGACCCTTTTCTGTTCCTGTGACATAAGCTACTTCTCCACTTTGTAGAGTTTTCTTTTGTATTGACCAAGTTGTTACAGGAACTTTAATGTTGGAGAGGTCCATAAAAGCAAGTATATCTGCTCCGCTTGTTATTCCAGCTCCACCTTGGATGAATTCGAAATAAGCATCATCACCTGTACCTGCACAAGGTGCTAAACCTGGATCAACATAATCATTACTTGGGTTGTTAAATACATCACCATTACCCGTTGTTGCGCAATTACTCATATTATAACAATTATTTATTTTATTTATTCATAGAAATTTAAGTCTGAGAAACAAAATGTTTTTCCATTGCTTTAAACATTTTTACATAATCCTTTGGTTGATTAGCTAATTCCTTTTCTCCTCGTTTATACGCTCCTAAATTTCCTATTCCCCAGTTATATGCTATTATCATATCTTCTAAACTACTAACATGTTTGCTTTTTTCAACAGTTTTTAGATAATAGTGAATAAATTCTGCAGCTTTTTCTGCATCGTACATATCCTCTATCGTAAATGAAGTTCCATTTCTTTTATTAATGGATTCTATTGTGTGAATTTTAGTTTGGGGAAAGCCTTCAAACCCCCACTTATTTTTAACTGGATTCATACCTGTTTCAATCATCATTATAGCTTTAAGAAAATCAGCATTGGGTTTTTCTCCTTTAGCTTTTAGATTTTCAACAGCACTTAAAATAGCTGAATCATATTTATCATAGTGATCTACTTTGCTAGGATCTAATCTACCAGGTTTAGATGTATTGACTGCATCAATAAAACTTTTATCTCTTAAAGGTATTCTCAGTGCTGGTATCACATCACTAGCAGAAAAAAGTTCTTTTTTCTTTTCTTTAAACTGATTTAACATATCTTCGAATCCATTAAAAACATCATCTCTACTTAAATGATCTTCACCTGCCATAGATAACATAACAGGTTCTTTTTCTAGATTTTTCTTTTCAATTGAACCTTTCATTTCAGGAGCCGATCCTCCTAAGAACATCATAAACATAGAAACCAATACACCTAATTTTTTCTTTTGGTTTGTGATGGCGTTGATATCTAGCTTTTCGTATAAAACGTTTTCAGCTAAGAAATCATTATCCAACAATCCGAATCTATCTAATGATTCATTTATAAATTTTGCTTTCATATTAATGCAATATCATATTTAGCTTTAAGGAAATTATTGTAATACTCAATGCTTGTTTTGATTTCTGGAATTATTTCATTAAGTTCTTCTAAAGAAATATTTCTTTCAGATATAGCTACTTCTTTTGATATTTTCGTATCCTGTTCATCAGGTTGTCCATACATAATATCTTGCATCTTATTCATAAGATTGTCAAGTTCTTCTTCATTATGAGCCTCTTCGAAATCTACACCACAATCTTCTCCATCGCATTCTCCTTTTTTAGGTTTAAACTTTGTTTCTCTAGCTCTCCATTTTTTAGAATCTTTTCCTATGTCCCACATTAAACCACCTTTTTCTTGTCCTCTAACTTGCAAGGATAACAAAAGTTTAAGCTTTCCTTCATCTTCTTCAAGTATTTCATCATCTACAGCAAAAAATGTTACCCAAATATTTGCTTCTGCTTGAAATGGTCTATCTAATTCATCATTAGGATCTGGAATTGGAATCTCTTTTTGTATATTCAAGTGGTGTACGGGATTATCACCTATAGAACCACCCGCTTTTACTTTCCAGTCTTTTAAGAATGGAATCTCTTTAGTTAAAAGTCTGTATATTACTTCGTTTGTTCCTTGTGCATCAGTTTCAACATATTTACCGCGTTTAGTCATTGCTTGATTAACTAAATTATTAAGATCCCCTGAATCTTTTCCATGATAAGATCCAGTTTCATATCTTGTTTTATGAGGTTCATTTTTTACAAGATCTTTTAAGACATCTTTTGGGAAATGTTTACTAACTCTTTTTTGAAGATCAGGATCATCAAATTGTTCAAATACGAACTTAGCTCTCATAATTCGAGGATTTATTTTATTTATCCAAATAAAAAAGAGGCCTTAAGCCTCTTCATTATATTTTATCGAAATTCAAATGTTCTCCGGGATTAATCAGAATGCCGTATTTATCTACTCTTCGTTGAGGTTTTTTTTTGTTTGTTCAATCGCTTTTACATCTACAACTTCAACTCCATTTATGATACCCCCTACAAAATCATTCTTTTGGCTCTGTGGTGTATCAAGTGCACTCTCTTCAACTTTTGGCGGCTGGATTATAGTACTTATATCTTCAACTTCGGGTTCACTAGAGAGGCTCTGAAGTAACTCTGTCCCTTTTGATGGAATGTTGATTTCATCAAGATTTTTTATTACTTTTGGCTTCGGAGCTTTTTTCTTTAATGGGTCTGTCCTGCGTTTTTTACGAGGTTTTTTGGGGGTAGGGGGTTTGACTGGTTTCTCCTCTACCCCTATGCTTTTTTTGGTGGATTTCTTTTTATTACTTTATCTAGTATAGGATCGACTAATTGCCCAAATCTATAGACATCTCCGTTTGTGTCCACAAATTCTTTTTTAAGATGCCACCCTCTTACGTTATTAACTGGCTTCTTTTCATATTTTCCAGTGTTCGGATCTTTGTCAAAGGATTTATTATCTTCGGGAAATGATCGCTTAAGCCCCTCATCCACCCAACCTGGCTTTGCTATGGGTTCGAGTTCTCCAGGTTTTGCTCCGAGATCATCTTGTAAAGAAATTATAACAGGTTCTTTTATTACTGTAGCTTCTCCGCGAGTGTCTGGCGGAACTTTTGCATCTTTTGGAAATTTAATATGATTTTTGGGATCTAATAATTCTTCAGCTAAAACTTTTAATTGTTCTTCTTTCTTAGGTGCTTGAATTGGTTCAACCCCTGATGGATCTGCTTCCTGTTCCTTTATTTTCTCCACATCCTCTTGGATAGTAGTATCTTTATACTCTGGTTCATATGAAGCATTAGAGGCTGATTTTCCCAAATTCCCGGGATAATTATCTAGCATCTCGAACCCGCCCATTGCTTCGGTTGGTACAGAAACTGCTTCTGGGACATTTTCCTCAGTAGGTTCGGAAACATCTTCCTCAGTTGGAGGTAAATCATCTGGATCTGGTCCAGCTGATTCTAAAATATCTCCACCTAGTTTTGTTTCTTCCTGCTCATCTTTAAGCTTTAAATTTTCAGCAACTAATGCTGTCATGCCTAACGCAACTACTGGAAGTAAAGCACCAGATATCCAAGAAATTACAACTTTAAACATTTCAGGGCCATCAGCTTCTAACCAGAATAATATTGATCTTTGCCAAAATGTCCAATCATTTGACCCACTACCGTCCATGAATTTAAATGATGCGTAGACATTTGCAGTGACTTGTAGTGCTGTTAATAGAAACATTAATAGCCAAGGTAATATCTTTTTACTATTATCTGACATTAATATTGAGAATAATACCGCCGCTTGACCTATTTCATAAGTTATGCCGAGCAAAACAGCCATCCACATAGTATTAGCTAATTCAAAAAATGTAATTGAGTGTAAAGTTGAAACGAATCCAACTAACATATACAAAGCAAAAAATGCTATGATAAGGCCCCAATAAAGCCCTTTACTATTTCTTATACTTTTCATAATTTATTGATTATCTACAGTCACAGTATCTTGTGCTGAATTATTTTCTATTTTAATTGTAGTATTTTCTCGAATCTTTTCTGCAGTAGATTGAACAGCATCAGCTCTTCTATTTGCAGCATCTCTTTCAGAATTTGCTAGTTTAACTTCATATTCTAATTCTTTCTTATCATCTACACATTCTTGTAATTGTAAAACAAGAGTAGCTGTTTCTGTATTGTGCATTGTATTTAAAGAATCGTTAAGATAGACAATTTCTTTGTCCATTTTTTTTATTGTCATATTTCTATTACAACTCTGAAATGATTTTATGAAGAATAAGCCTAGCAGTATTAGTGCTATATACTTTAGGTTCTTTTTAAAGAATACTTGTACGTCCATAAATTTTGTTTGTTTTATATATCTTTTATATCACTAAAAAGGGCCTAAGTTTTCACTCAGACCCTAGTTCCATATAACGGAATAGTATTTTATTGTTTCAATAGATCATCTACAGTTGGGGCTGCAAAACCTTCAGCTCCTTCAGGAGTAACAACTCCATCTTCTCTTTCTAAATAGAAACCTTGTTGCATTGCTGATACTTTATCTTGCAACCACTGAATTTCTTTTAATTGTTCTCTAGCTTCTTCTAAAGTAGTTCCAGCAATTTCCATAACTTCAATATAGATATCAGCTACTTTTTCAATAGCCCTTGCTGATTTCATGCCAATCCCACCTGGATTAGTTAAAGCATAGAACAAAAATTCTAATGCATGATAACCTATTTGGAAAGAATCTCCTTCTTTTTTAGCTGCTTTAGCTACTGTTATTTCTTCGTGCATTTTTAATACACCCATCCAGCCATTCTTAGTCCAATATACATCATTTTCTAAGAAGCCCAATAAAAAATCGTAAATCTCATCTGCCTTTTCAGCATCTCCGATTACGAATTGTTTTGAATTATATTCAGCTGCTTTATCGTTAAATTCTTTAACTGCTGCGTTAACTTCTTCTTCAGTTGGTTTGTTTACAGAAGTATCTTTTCCTAATTCTGTTAATTTTTCTTGGGCTTCTTCTAAGCTCCCCACTTCAATTTCTTTATTCATTTTTATTCTTATTTTTTATAAAATCCTAAATTATTAAGTTTATTCCAGGCTTTTGCATAACCTCTTTTTGCTACTTCATTAAAAAAATTAAATCCATAATTTGGATATTTATCTGGGTGTTTAACATCAAAATTTCTCCATTGTTCATTTAACGCATTTTCTGCAACTTCCTTACTAAATTCTGCGTCATATAAACTTTTGAATTTTAATTTTATGAAAATCTTATCATTAATCTGTTGCATAATTTCCCATGCTAAATCAGTTAATTTATCTTGTTTAAAAGATTTTACTAGTTCTTCATAGAATGAAGCGTTATCAATGTATTTACTCATTATTAATTTCTTTATAAGTTATTTTTGATTTTTCCCAGTTATCATGATACTGGTTTTTTTCTTTATTAAATCTTCTTAACCACCGTTCTGGACCTATATTGTGTTCTACTATACCTTCTCCTGGTACCCACCCATCATTCCATGTGTATTTATATTCGTTAAAACATTTGGAACATCTTACATAGCTCCAAAAATACCAAAATTTTTCATTTCCACATTCACATACAAAAGATTCATTCATGATTATTGAATTAAATATCCTTGATTATGTTTTATATGCCAGTTTTTTACTAGGGTTTTAAACTCTTCCTTAAAATGTTCGAGTTCTTTTCCTTCAACTATTACTTCTTGTAGAGCATCAGTTTTTGTATTAACACAGAGGATCGTAGATCTTTTAATAACTAAACCTTTTGATTTATACATTTCTTCAATAGCACTAGCGTATCCTCCACCCTGGATTTTGTATTTAAGTTCTTTTACAGTTCCTTTTTTGATAAATCCGCTGCTTGTTTTAAAATCTGTAACAACAGGACCAAAAACTCTATCTTGAAAAAATACATCGGCCTTTCCTCTATAAAATAAAGAAGGTGAATACACTGGAAGTTCTACGCCAATTAAATTATTATAAGCATTAGACCAATCAGAATAATAAAATTTATAGAATAGCTCTCTCCCCTCATCAATTTTCTTTTGGGGAACACCCTCTTTTACTAATTGTGATGGCGTTATAGTTTGGGTGTTTTTAAGGGCTTCTGAAGGATCCTTTGTTTTGGATAAAGGGGTAATAAAATTTTCAATGAAAAGGTGCATTGCAGTGCCTCTGTGACCTGCTGCAGTTAAAATTCTATCTACTTCTTCTTTTCCTGATTTTCTAATCCACTCTTCCATTTCTGGATCGGGGACCATATCTCCTATAACAGAAGTTACTCCAGGTGTTTTAATTTTGACGTAACATTCTGGATATCCCTTCCAACCAGTTACCCACTTTACGTGTTTTAAATCAAATTTTGGATCCATTCGACTATGGGAAGCTTAATTAATAAAATTGTAAGTGCTGTTATAAGTACAGACCATTTAATACCCCACCATAAAGAAATCTTATTGAATGAAAATCTATAAGAAATAAGATAAGTTAAAGTTGGATTTCCTGCATCATCATAGTATTGATTGAATTCAGGTGTTAAACATTCAGCGAATCCTAATTCTTCATCTAGATATCTATGTAAAGGAGCTAAAGATTCAACTAATCTAAGTCTCATTACTTGCTGAGGTAATTGAGTTTCAGTTTCGTCAACATCCATTGTAAAATATATCATGTAGAAATAATTGTGACTTAAATTCCACTTAGTATATTTTGAATTTGGATCAGCCTTTTCTCGCTTAATTATCCGGATGAAATCTCTGTAATTTTCGATATCTCTTAATGCTCTCGTGAGTCCCCAGGTTGATGTTTTAAAAGGTGTCATAATTAATCATTTAAATATTTTATGAGCTGGTTGACATTAGTTTTCAATTCTTCATTTTTTGTGTCAACTACAGCCCAGCAATTACCAGGAACTTCGAATGGAGCATCAACTCCAGTGAAATTTTTAATTTTTCCGTCTCTTGCTAATTTATACATGCCTCTAGTATCTCTTTCTTCGCAAAGTGCGAGAGGTGCTTGAACCCATACAAATTTTACTTCAGGAATAATGCTTTTTATTAGATCTCTATCCTTCTCAGAAGGAGTTATAAAAGCTGAAAAAACATTATAGCCTAGATTATATATCATTTTTGCTACTTCTGCAGCCCTTCTAAGATTTTCTGTCCTATCTTCAGGTGAAAATTCTAGGTCGCTATTTAAGCCTTTTCGTAATGCATCTCCATCTAATATGAAAGGTTTTCTTTCTGATCTATCTGCCAATTCTTGGGCAAATGTTGATTTCCCTGCTTGAGGTAATCCAATAAACCAAATATTGACATGAGTGCCTATTGAATAATACCTTGTAGACAGGGAAGACCTATCTTTAAAATAGGTCCCTTCCCTGGCTTCTGAATATCCATCACTCATGATAAATTTGTAAAATACGTTATTGGATAATTTTCCTTAGCTTCTTTTATTTCTTCTATAGTGGATTCTAGAGCTCTTGATTCTAAGCTAACTCCATCTTCGCTAATAACAGCTCTTACCCATATAGAATAATGGCTGCCAGCATATGAAAGCGAACTTAAAAATTTCCACTCATTTTCCACTAAATTTTTCTTTTCCATTTAATCATCCTCCCTGTATGCGTCTACTAAATCAGGAAATTGTTTTTTAACGTTGTTTGCAATGTCTTTCCTTGCTTTTCGTAAACGAGTTTTAACAGTTGATGTGTTCCATCCTAATTCTTCTGCGATAGTTTGTAGTTGTTTCCTATTAACTTCTCTTTCTATCATTACAGTTCTATATGGCTCCTTTAGAGAGTGTATTGCATTGACCGAAGCGTCATATAATTGTTGTATTAATTCTTCTCCAACAGGACCGATAACCTCAGTTTCTAAACTATCGGTTGGTGAGTAGGCTTTGAGAATTTTTGAATGATTCTCAGTTAATCTATCATGTGATAAATTTTTGTTTCTATTTCTAATTTGACCAAGTGCCTCATTTTTTGCTATTGCGTATGCCCAAGTTGAAAAATTATACTTGGAATTGTATTGGTCGACTTTTTCCCAAATTGAAATAAATGTTTGTGATAATACTTCATTAATGACATCTTTATCTTGAATGTATCTATAGACAAAAGATGTCAATCCAGGTCTCAAACGGTCCATTAAATCACTAAAGGTTTGGTTGTCTCTTTTTTCTACGAAATTTAATGCAGTAGTTTGAACAGAATTGTTTTTCTTCATAAATGTAATATAGGTGTTATGTTAATTTTTGTGTCAATAAATGGTTGACACACTTTTATAGCGGTCAACCATTATTTTTACTAATACGGTATTGGATTAATCCTCTGGAATAACTTGCTCTACGTAAGAATTAACGTTTTGAAGCAATTTCTCTACTCTTACGAATGGAAAATTACCAATAACATTAATCACCTGAGTCAAAGTATTGTGGTCCATTGTGGGCACATTAATTGCATTAATAAGACCTGCGATCTCATTAAAAGGTCTGTCTCCAATTGCCTGTAGAACAGCTTGTTTAAATTCTGGTTTTACTGTGTAAGTAGGAACATAAGCATCTTGTTCGATTTCTTGTGATGCGTCAACTGCTACAGCAGTCTCTTCTTTTACAGCTACTATTTCTTCTTTTACAGCTTCTACCTTATTTTCTTTTGCTTCGGTTGTCATAGTTAAATTATTTTATTTTGTTTTATTTGTATATTTTATACATGAACTTGCGGAAAGTTTTCATAATATTTTATATATTACAACTTTTTTAAAAAGTACATTACTATATAAAATATAACACTAGAATGACGTTATGGTTTGTTAAGATTGGTAAGATTTTGTTATCTTTTATTGCACAACCCAGCCTAATCTTTCATACCATTCCGTCCATTGATCTACATCTCTGTTAGTGATCCACCCTTCTTCGTCAACGACTTCTCCAGTTTTAGTTTTTATTTCTATTACATCAATAAACCAGCCATCTGGGTCATTACATGTAAAGATTCTTGTCCTTGGAGATCTGGGTTTTCTAAATAGCTTAATAAGTTTGAAATCTTCAAAATCTTTAGGATAGTGTTTTATCTCTGCTCGTTTTTTCTGATATGCCATTATAACGTGGTTTTGTGATCTGCAGTATTAGACCATGATAAATATTAAATAATTCTTCGGGAGTATGAATGAACCAATCTCCCTTTCTTTCTCCATTACCCACATAATATCCATTAGCTTCATGAGCACACTTAACTATGTGATAGTTTTTAGCATGTTCCATTGACAAATAAATATCTCTGACTTTACTCTGAAAATTCAAATCTGCTTCATGGATATCCTGTTCTCCTTTTAGATATTCTCTATCTTCTCCTTCTCTTTCCTTTAATCTACTTCTTACTACATCTATTGGGACATCTAAGAAAATTGTTAAATCAGGATAGGGTAATTCTAAAAACTCGAATTCAAAATCATTAATCCAATTTTGAATAGCGCCCGATTTTGCCCCATCGTCATATTTTGCTCCTTGAAATGCTAAATTAGAAAATACATAACGATCTAATAAAACTACATCATTATTTTCTAATTGTTGCAAGAGAGTGGGTTTATACATATAGCGATCCATTGCATAAATATTCGCTACAAAATAAGGGTTAACCTCATCTACATTACCAAATTCTCCTCTAAGAAATTTAGCAATTATTTCACTAAATTCATTATGCCCATATTTTGGGAAGTGGAGAAAATCGTAAGTTAGATCATTTGCCTCTAACCATTTTTTAATTAATTCTAATTGAGTGCTTTTCCCTGCACCGTCAGTCCCTTCAAGGACTATTAGTTTGCCTAACGCCATTTGTTTTTATTTTTTAAATAAATCTAATATGTTTGATGTGATTAATTCTAGGGATAATCCTACAGCGAAAAATGCTAAGAAATTCCAGTCTGTAGTAAAAATAGTTTTTAGAGCAAACCCATAAGCTAGAGATCGGACAAATACAATGCCTAATCCAAATATGTTTAATAGAAATGCTGCTAATTTTGTGAAAGTTTCAGGTATTTTAATTTCCTTTTTAGGGGGAGTTTCTTCAATTGTACCTTCTCTAAACTGATTTAGGCGTTTGCCCAAAACATTATTTTTTATCATCCTTTTTCTTTTTTGTGGCATCAATTTCTAAAGATTGCGCCTCAGCAGATGTGTCTGCTTTTTTGTCTTTATCTTTAGTTTCGTTATCACCTGGTGGAACTTTTCCTTCAGCTGGTGTTCCTTCCTTTTTATTTTTAGGAGATTTTGGTTCGGGGGTTTCACTTTGAGTTGTTTTTACATCACCATACATTCCAGGCTTAAAATCTTTAACAGATTTCAAATCAGTTTGGAGATCATAACCAGGCTTGAAAGATGATCCTTCACCTTTAACCACAACCTGAACCTCAACTTTACCTTTTTGGTATTCTTTATTAAGCCAATCAAAGTTCTTCTTAGTATCTTCTGGAAGCGGAAGCCCCGCAGTGTCAGATAGAATATAACCTTTTTCAGTGTTACCTTCTGCTTCTTCATGAAGTCTATCTAAATATTCTTGGTGGTTAAAAGTTCCTGCTTTCATAATATTGTTTTATTTTATATATTCAACGATTGTAAAGAAAAAAGCCCACACTTAGGTAGTGGGCAAGTCTCCTTGGTATGGTGCCTCTTAGGCAGCCATAGCCATTTCACTTTGTACGCCGTTTAGCGTTGCTGAAACCTGCTCACTGCTACTCTCATATGCAATCAAATCCATGTCATCCCCCTAATTAAAAAAATCTCTACCGGCCCTATCGTTACTCATTTATGTGTTTGTTCACTCGCTTCACTGCGACGGTCACCATTTAGGTCGTAACCCGAGGTAGAGATTAGTGGAGATGCGGGGACTCGAACCCCGGTCTTACATACTAACCTCACAACTAGACGATTTTACGTCGAGTTTCATTATCTTTAATATAACCAATTATGTGAAAATTGGTACTGTATTTTTGTTAAAATTTTGTTATTTTACTAAATATCTTACTGCCATTACGAAGCCCCACCAAATTAGCGCTACTCCACCAATCCAATATCCTTTACCTTCCATCCCAGCAATTGCTAAAAATGCTACAGCAGGAAATGCATCCCACCACTTACTTTGTAATACTTTTAAAAATTTCATATCTTTTGATTATTTTATATTAAATATCTCCTAAATCTCCTTCACCGGTATCTCCAGTATCTTCTCCTCCACCAAAGTCCATACTATCTCCTCCTCCAAAATCATCTCCACCACCAAAATCATCTCCACCACCGAAGTCCATTCCTCCACCACCTTCATCACCACCCATTGCACCTTCACCTTGATCTCCTGTTCCTTTTGCAGCATTTAATCTAGCGTAAGCAGCGGTCATTTTTCTTATTTCTTCTTCTCTTTCTTTTCTGTATTTTGAATTAAGAGCAATGTCTGTATCAGTCATTTGCATATATTTTTCAATTAAGAATTTAGGATCAAAGAATGGTACATCTACTGGTGAGCCATCCGGCCCAACACTTGGATGTGTAATAGCAGATAAAGTAGTTACAATACTAGCTCCAGCGTTTGCAATATCTCTTTGTTTAGCTATTGTGAAAAGATTTTCTTCAACAAATAAAAGACCAACTGCACCTCTTAGGTTCATATCATTAGCAAACTCGGGATGTTTTAAACAGAATTGCATCCACATTGGTTTAAGAAGAATATCTTTGAAGATGGATCTAATACGATTAATAAAATAACCAAATCTCATTTCTTCTCTTGCAATACCATCTCCTCCAGCTGTCCAATTTCCACCATCACCACCACCGCCTTCTCCAGCTTCAGCTGAATTACTAAATCTACTTTCAGGTACTTTAGTTTCAACAATAAATCTCATCCAAAAATACTTTAGAGAATCAGTATCTTGCATGTTATAACCTTCAGGTTTAAACGAGTCAATTACAGTTTCGACCCCATCTTTAGATGGTAAAATATAAGTCTTGGCGAATGAGAAGTTTGGCTGACCATTAATTGTTACTTCTCCTGATTCATCAGCAATCGTAATATCTTCTTTATACATACCACGAAGTTCAGCTAATCTAGTTCTTGCTTTTGCTTCAGATTGAGTTCCAATAGGTACAACAATCTTCATTCTATATTGTGAGTTAATTACATTCCAAATAATTCTTGAATTTTCAAGAGTTCTTAGCATATTAAATGAACGTACTAATCTTTCTACGTATGATAATCTTGAAACGAAATTAGTCCTTGCCCAGGATATGTAAATTAAGTTAGAATCAAGTAATTCTCTTTGTCTTTCTGAATCTCCTCTATACTGAACCCATACTTTATATTCATTTCCAAGCTCATCTTTTTTAAATTCAGGCTCTAAAGAAACTGGATCAAGTTCTTTAAATCCAATAACGTTTTCTGCATCATCCTTATCATTTACATCATAGATAATTTCAAATGCTAAGAAACCATCGACTAATAATTTCTTCAGATAATGCCAAGCATCATGTCCATCGTTAAATCCAAACGCATAATAAATCTTTTTATATGCTGCATTTAAGTCATCTATAATTTCTTTAGCCTTATCTTGTTTTAAAACAGACTTTAAAACTTTTGTATTTGGATATGCGAAATAATTACTATCGTCAAAGATGATAGTTTCATCACTAATTACTTCTAATACGTGTTCAATTTCACCATTCATTGCAAATCTACGTAAAAAGTCTCTCCGTGTAGGATATTCTTTGTCGTAATACGCAATAAATTCTTTTCCTCCGATATCATTCCCAGTAAATATCTGAGATTGGCCGTACATATTGTACATAGTATCCTCAGTAGCTTCTGTGATACCAATTGCCTTGGATTGTTTGACGATACCATCCTCATACTTCATTCCAAGACCAGCCATGTAACGAATGTTACGCTGGATTTGTGCAATGAACCCTGATGGTTTGCCGTCTATATTTCTCAGTGTAAAACCTGCCATTTTTTATTTCTTTAATTTATATATTTCCTCTCATTTTCCAGTAAAGATCATGTATCTGTTTCTGATTCATTTTCTTGAATGCATTTTTTGGATCGTAGAATGGAATATAATCCCATTCGCTATATTCTACCATTCTTAACTGTTTAACTTTCTGCATATTATAGCTTCTAAATGCAAAATTAAAATTTGCCGAAGCTTTTCTACTAAATAAGTCTACTATACCTTGGCCCTGATTTGATGACGCTAAGTTAATGTACTTGTTATTAATAGCAAGTTTATCATTTTCAGTCTCTTTTTCAATATCTTTAAAGAAACTTTTGTACTCACTCCAATAAATTTCAAGAAATTTCACTCTTTCTTGATTAGGAAGAGCATTGAAATTGATTCCTTTGAATAGATGTCCATCTGTTCTTGTGCAAAACATAATAGGGATGTAATCTATGTAACGTTTTTCAGAATTTCCGAGTTGCATAACAACTTCATCTCCAGGTTGGGGTGGATAAATGAAAGTGTAAACAAATCCAGGTAACGGATATCCACCATTTACTCTTCTCATTAATGACTCTTGATCAGTTGAATCAATTTGCCGTACTTTCTCTTCACCCTTTAAATTCTCAATAATATATTTTGTAAACAGCGTATCATATGCTAAGTCATTTATATTATTGATTTCTAAAAGAGTTTTATATTTCTTAAGAGGAGATTCCATTTAGATCATCTTTCTTGGCGGCTTTTCATGCCAAAACCTTCCACATATTCTTTCGAGAATTTCTTCAGTGAACACATAAAATTTAGCTCCATTTCTGTCAGACCATTCTTTCAATGCAGCAAATTTTGCTTCATTTACCAAATACTCTTTAGCGTTTTTTACGAAAATCCGTTGTTCTTTTAGCGGTGCGTCATGGGAAGGCGGAATAGGTTTCTTTAATTTATATCTTGGCTTAATTTCTACAAAAATCTTTTCTAGCTTAGTTCTTCCGTTATCTACTTCATACCAAAAATCTGTATTATAATTTTTAACTTCCCAGTTTCTTGGATCATTTGGATCTAAACCAAGTTTAGCGCATTCCTGTAACTTTGAAACTCTATCGTAATAAGGAATTGAAACTGGTTCAGTTGACCATCTTTTTACTGAAGGAGACATATCGAGATATCTACAGAAACTGTATTCCCAAGCACTTCTGTATATTGCCAATGCTGTATCTCCGATAAACTTATCTTTGTTGACTATGTTGTAATAGCCCCGGTGAGTTTCTCCTTTTTGAAGATTTCCATTTTCATTATACTTATTAGGCCGTGGTTTATGCCATGCTTTATAAGATTCGTTAGCCATAATTTAATGTTTATAAATTATATATTTGATGCTGGGAAATGGAAATCTTTGTAGAATAAGGCATATGGCCATGAAGTTTTCTCCAGCCTTTAGCAAATCCATTTTTTATGATCTGAGTATAGTATGCGAATGCGTTAAGGGATTTTTCTGGGTCATATCCTCTCCAATACAGATAACAATCCATAATTGCGAACTGAATACAGTCTTCTTTGTCTTCTACATAAATATATGTAAGTTTATTTGCGAATTTTTCAGCCATTAATATAAGCATATCTAATGCAAGTGGCGTTAATTCATCCCCCTCTTTTGATAATATAATCTCTTCTCGCAAATCTTTGTTCTTCACATGATGCGCCATAGTTTTATTTTTTATTAAGTTTTCCCCCTTTATTCCACGGGATTTTTCCGTACATGGGATTGTTTTTTCCTTTATTTGATATACTAATTTTTCTTTTATGATCTTCAGAAAAAATTCTTCCTTTTTCTGATTCACTAATTTTTCTTTTATGATCTTCAGATAGTTTTTTACCTTTTTTTGCTTTACTGTATTTTTCTTTTGCTTCTTCTGATCTCTTTTTTCCTTTATTAGCTATACTAATTTTTTTCTTTGTTTTATCTGATAGTTTCCTGCCCGTTAGTTTTTCTGAAATTCTATTTTTTGTTTTAGTTGTGTGATTCCCCCAGGGTTCGCCAACTAATCCTAATCCGCCAGTTCTGCTAATATTATATCCATTTGGGATTAATGTATTGTATTCTTCGATATATTTAGTTTCTAAAACCAAATTTAAAGATGGATCACATTCTTCTATTATTTCTCTTTTGAAATTTTCTTTACCATATTCATTTAATTTAAAGGAAAATAATTTTCCGCTTCCCAGATATTCATCGTTTTCTTCTCCATTATGAGAACCTATATATTGCTTACCATTCACTAAATTAGTTGTAATGTATATAAAATTCATAGTACTTTATTTTATATATTCTTTAACTTTTTTACGTGATGAGCTTAATTATTTTTTAACAAAAAGAATTTTTTTCTTTTAACTGTTATAATTATTTTTATATTGGGTTAAAAGACCTTAATCAATTATAATTATTATAAGAACGAAGGCGGAACAAGTTTTTGATCCGCCGAAGTATTTTAAGACAATGTTAAAATTATTCGTCTTTAAGGACTTTTGCTAATTCATTTAGTTCTTCTAACTGCACATTTTGTTTGGCAATTTGACCAGTATGTATCACTAACGCTGAATCTATTTGGGGTAATTTAGTTTCCAAGTAAACTTTTAAATCCCCAAAATCTGAGGTTACTAATTCAACTTGGTTTTTAAATTGCGGTCTGGTTACAAATGCATCTATGCTTATGTAAATTAACATTCCAACTAATGCTAATGAAAGTATCACCGAGGGTAAATTTATTTTGATAGGTTTTTTCATGCTACTGATATTGATTTTCTATTTTTTCTTTTGGAGTAAATTCTCTAAATGTTAAATCATGGGTACCATCAAGATTTGCTTTCATTGAGAGTACTTTAAAATTTTTATATATAAGATTCATGTCTCTTATATTAGTATTTCTAGAAGTAAAAATTTCAACACCTTGCGCATTTACACGAACTTCATTTCCTTTTTTATCAAGTGGAATAATCTCGGGATCTCCTACATACACTGTTGGTTTTTCTAATTCATCAGGAGTATAAGCTTCTCTTAGCTTTTCATACGTTTCATTTAGAAGAACAAGCTGGGATAAAATCTGATCAGTATTAGCACCTTCTTGTGAAAGAATAAGATCTAATTTCTTATTAGTATTTTCATTCAACTCTTCTACTAATTTATAGATATTTGTAAGGTAATCCAGAATTTCTGCGTTGTAGATATACTGCGCAGTTCTGAATTCATCAAACTTATCAATAAGATTGTATGTAGTTTCTATAGATTGTTCTATTTTCGAAAGCTGTTCAACTTGTCCAGTCGTCACCTTTTTTGAAAATAAAAAGTAACTCCCGACAATTATAAGTGATATTACGAGAATATACTTTAAAGGTCGGGGAGTTTTTTCGTAAAAATTATTTAGATTAAACTTCTCAAATTGTATAATAGCCATTAGTCATTTATGACTTTACATCACACCCATAGGGTTTCATTTTAGTTATTATCCCACAGGACGGATTAATGAACTAGCAACTGTATCAGTACTTTGCTCTCCAGTTAACGGATCAGTTCTTAAGATCGTTACTTGTGATGCACTACCTATTGCACTCATTAATTCTTCAACACATACTTCAACATTCTCTACAACTTCCCCACTCTGAGCGTCGATAACAGCTGCTGGAGCAAATTCTTCAGTTACTCTAGGTTCTTCTAGAAGTCTAATATTTGATTTGGGCATTAAAACTGTTTTAGATTCAATAAGAATACTTATTAATTCTGTGTTTTCAGCTTTATTGTAATCAGAGTATTTGACAAAGCAATTGTTTAGTTTGATAGCTGAATTTCTTTCATATATTCCACACTTAACAAATTGCTCAAACATAGTCTTAGTAGTTAAATTTTGGCCATCTTTGTCAAATTTATATGGGGGTTTAACAAGTTCTTCTGGTTTCTCGCCATGTAATTTCACTTCACCTGGTTTCACTTTAAAAGTACTTCCTTGTATTTGAATTAGCAGTTCTCCTTCAATCTCGCCGATTACAGATCCCTTTTGCTTATTGTACATTATATCGTCTCCGATTTGTACAGCTTCGTTTACTTTAACTTTTTTTTTACCCGCAGATTCTTGAACTTTAGTTTTTCTTAGATATACTTTAGGAGCATCTTTTGGCTTTTCCTTTACTTCTACGTCTTCAACTTCTGCTTCGCCTTCTCCTGAACCTTCATCATCAAGTGATTCTTCACCATCTACTGGTTCTAATTCGTCTGGAACTATATCTTCTCCACCAGTTTCAGGATCTAATTCAACTTCTTCTTCAGCTTCTAAATCAGCAGGTTCTAATTCCTCTGGAGCTTCTGCATCAACTGTATCATCTAATAAAGCATTTTGAGGAGTAAATTCTGGAGCATTTTCATCATCTTCAGTTTCTAAGTCTTCTTCATCTTCATTTTCATCATCGCCAAGACCTAGCTCAAGGTCTTCATCACCTTCTGCATCAGTATCATCACCAGCTTCTGCACCATCAATTGCTGCATCTTCTCCAGCTTCAACTTCGTCATCTTCAACACCAGCATCTGCTTCGGCTTCGGCTGCATCAGCTTCAGCTTCTACGTTATCAACACCTAAATCAACCTCATCATCTTGAATAGATGGTGAATCACCAAGTAATTCAGTTTGATCATCATCAAATGTAATTTCAGTAGCAGGTGAAGGTTCCATATTCTCAGCACCTACGATAGTACCAGGCTCATTATCAGCAACTTCTCCCTTTGAAGTGGAAGTTGATTGAGGAATAGGCACAGTATATTTTTCTCCGTCTACGTCAATAGAAACTGTAATATTTTCAGCCACCACGTTAGTGTAAGCTTCCATTTCATTTACGTAATCTTTATATTCAGATTTAACATCTCTTAATTCTTCTTCAAGAGCTTCTAAAACTTCAGCAGTAACTTCAGTTGTTGCGGAAGTTTTAAACATTTCAATCTTTTCATTTAAAGTTGCGATATATTCTACAAATTCTTTCTTTGATTCTTCAATCGATGTTATAATTTTTTCCTTGTTAGGAAGTATGTCAGCAAAAGTTTTAGATACATCAAAATTCATATGCTCCATCATTACCTTTTCGGCTTGGATAGGATTAATGTTTCTGTAGAATGTAGACTTATTATTTACAGGATCGTATGTAGTGATATAAATATTGCTTCTTAATTTAAGAATATCAGCAGCATGCCCTTCATCTTCTTTAAGATAAATTCTCTTTGCAAAATCAACATGTACAATTTCTTTATAATTAGAACGTAAAGCTTCAGTTAACATATAGAAGTTAGTACTTCCAGTCCACTGTGAAACTTCAGCTGCATCTTTAAATTCTTGCTCGTTCATTACATGAGTATTGACAGTTACGTCATTTTCAGTAATAACAGCTTTATCATTCCCTACATAAACTGTGATATTATTCTTACCAAATTCTACGTTAGGAACATTAATAGCTTCACAAAGACCTGTGAATTTCTCATCTAGTTTTGCAACATCGTCTTTCTTAAGTTTATTAACGTTGTTTCCTTTCTTAACATAAAAAGTTCCTTTAACGTTAAAAATAACTTCATTTTCACCTAAATACATAAGTGGGGAATAAACCTTTTCAATATCACACTGAGCATTTGCATATTCTAGTTGAAGATCAGTAGCATCTAACATAACGATGTTAATAAGATCTCTTACAAACGGATCATAACTAAACTTAACAAGAGTTTCTTTAAGATGGCTCTTTGTTTGCTCAGTTTTATTCGCGATATAATTGTTAACAACATCTTCAATAAGAGGAAGCAAATAATTACTTCTTGTAGCCTTCATAGTTTCGATAATCTTAGTGATATCGATATCATTCTTGTATTGGCTTACTCTTTGTGATAGAGCATCTAATTGAGTAGTTACACCTGGTACCCAGTTATATTCTCCAGATAGAGCAGAAATAAATTCTTCATAAATTAAAACTTCAGGATATTGGTCAACCCTTTCCTGAAATCTTTCTAAAATAGCAGCAAGCGTAGGATCATTTTTAGCCTCTGTTTCTCTAAGGTTATTAATTGCCTTACGCACTCCTATATTCTTTACGGAATATAGTCGTTGTTCGTTTTTTAACCATTCTGAGATTAATTTGTCCTCAGGGTGCTTAGACAAACCTTCAAATAGGTTTTCCGTAGCAACTCTTTCAATCTCAAAACGAGCCTCGGGTGTAACACCGTTATATATTGCAGAACTCATTGCTGCGATTGTTGTTTCGCACAGTGCTTTCACTTCTTGAACGGTTGTACTTCTTTTAAGTTCATTGATTTTTGCTATCATAGCTTATTCTTTTATTTAATTTTTGAAGATATTTTATTTTATATATTTAACAGAATCTTAAAATTTATGTCTTTTTCATACATTCTTATACAATCGTAATATTCCTTACAGGTCCAAAGACGTCGTTATTGACACTGTTTGCAATATGTATGTCAATTACTTTGTAATCTATAGATCCAGGGAAGAATATACTTGCATCAGGAGCTACCCAAACGGGAGTTTCAAAATCAAGCTTATACGATGAAATATTCATAAAAATAGCACCATCAGTTGTGTAACTGACTCTATTTGAATCATCTTTCATTTCTAAAATAATCCCAATACTTGTATCACTTTCAGTAGGGGCCATAAAATATCCAGGATTCGTTATTGTAAATGACTCAGCGGTTATTTGTTTAGTAGTTAAATCAGGAATTATGTTTAATTCTGGCTGTCTATGTATTTTTATATCGTCAGTTTCTTCCCAAATAATTACAGGTT
>Ga0164315_10000474_pt1 | contig 27804 bp, 19 predicted proteins | sample GuaBasSedimGuay6_FD_113737 | JGI IMG/M metagenome (GOLD analysis project Ga0164315, IMG submission 113737) | Subseafloor sediment microbial communities from Guaymas Basin, Gulf of California, Mexico - Guay6, Core 4569-2, 0-3 cm | ecosystem: Environmental > Aquatic > Marine > Hydrothermal vents... | reverse complement strand
TGGGTGCCCTTTTTTAAAATCCCTTGTGGTTGCCCTTTTTGAAAATGATTTGTAGGGGCAATCCCTTGTGGGTGCCCTTTTTTAAAATCCCTTGTGGTTGCCCTTTTTGAAAATGATTTGTAGAGGCAATCCCTTATGCTTACCCTATTAAGATTCATTTAAGATTCAAAGATTATGATGCGCCTCCAATTCATTTTCAATCAAAAACCAACCCACATTTATTCACTCACAACAAAGGAATCAAAATGACAATTCACTTCAAAAAATCTCTCATTGTCGCAGGTATGGCATTCCCATTAGCAATGCCCCTATCGATCCACGCCAGCGAAGCGGTAGACGAATTACTGGCAGAATATCGTTCTCAAGGCGCAACTGATTTCAGTGCAGAAACTGGGCAAACGCTCTGGAATCAAGAATTTACGCATCAAAAAACAGGTAAAATTCGTCAGTGTATTGCCTGCCACACTGATGACTTACGCAACCAAGGCGAACACGTTCGCACTGGCAAAACCATCAAACCCCTCGCCCCCTCAGTCAACCCTGAACGCTTGACGAAGATCAAACACATTCGCAAGTGGTTGAAACGCAACTGCAAATGGACGTTGGGCCGTGAATGTGATGCCCAAGAAAAGGGTAATATCCTCAACTTCATACAAAGTCAGTAATCTCAATTTTTTGATCACACCGATTGGTGGGCAAGCACCTTGCCCACCCTACAATTAGGAGAATAATGTTATGAAAATACACACAACGGCCCTCACGATAATCGTCATGTTATTGACTTACGCCTACCCCATCTTAGCTGACGACGGTTATTTGGTTGCCTCCAAGGATGACGGTTTGTTGAACTGGTTATATGCCAAATGGGATCATGATCATGATGATCATGATAGCGATGATGATAGCGATGATGAGCATCATCGCGATGGAAAGCATCAACGCGATGATGACTATCTCACACCAGTCACCAACCCAATTTACAGCGAAGAATGTGGCAGTTGCCATTTTGCCTACCAACCCGCCCTTCTCCCTGCCCGTTCATGGCTAAACTTAATAACAACACTTGACAATCACTTTAACGACAATGCCGAAGTGGAAGATGATGTTCAAAAAACTTTGACGAATTACCTCGTCAAAAACGCAGCTGAATTTTCACAAGATGAATTTTCAAGAAAACTCATGCGCCGCTTGTCAAACACTCAAACGCCTCAGCGTATCACAGAACTCGCCTACTTTCTGCATGAACATGACGACTTGCCCAAGAAAATGGTCAACGACAACCCCAAAGTCAAAGCCCTGAGTTATTGTGATAAATGTCACACTCGCGCAAAACAAGGAAATTATTCAGAAGACTATATCAATATTCCAGGTTATGGGCCTTGGGATGATTAAGTCCGAAAAGTCCAAAGCAGCCGCTTTGGACTCCAAAAACACGACAAATCAAATCCGCATTTTGGATTGCCCAACCCGCTTGTTTCATTGGTAGCTCGTTATCGCCTTCAGTTTAGCCTAGCTGAGTTATGGCGATGCGCGTTATCTAGTATCCATGTGTCAAATCCACCACAAGCCACTCAATTCAAGGCAGGATAAGGAGCAAGAAATAATATACGCCGTTTTGGATTTTGATAAATGCTTTATCAGTATTCACTTGCGTTTTTCAGGCAAAAGTTATTGGTTGCCACATTCCTAAACTGTTTAGCTCTACATTCCAACTTGAGTTTGCAAACTTCAAACTCAAGTTTAAACGCCAATTCATAAACCGATCTGTTAAAATGCCAATCTGACGATTTCATTTTTCATTCGCACAATTGTTTTCCACACAACAACTCAATAGGCAATAATAAGCATGAAAATTCAATATCTTGCTCTGATTCTGGGAATAAGCATGATGTCTGTCTCATACGCACAACCCAACATGGGGCAAGGCATGAGCAGCGCCTGTCCGTATGGTATGCCGCCCGGCCAATGCAAAATGCATGGCCCCGGTATGCACGGAATGAGGCAAGGCATGCCATACGGCAATCAGCCCAATCCTCAAGCACAGCCATCGCAATCAAATGATCAGCGTACCTTTATTAACATGCCACCGAAGGCACAACAACTCATGCGACAAGAAATGCTAATCAATCTCACCACCTTAACTCAGATTCTAAGCTTTCTCGCAGCCGATAAGCTAAACGATGCCGCTGAAATCGCCGAAACTCAAATGGGTAGAAGCGCGATGGGCAAACACCGAGGTACCGGTATGGGGCCTGGGCGATTTATGTCACAGTCAATGCGACAAACCTGTTTTAATATGCACAATGCGGCCAGTGAGTTTGCACAAACCGCCAAAACCGGTAACACCACACAAGCTTATGCCGCCCTCGCCAAAGTTACCGCAACTTGTGTCGCCTGTCACTCTACTTATCGCACACGCTAATTGAATAAAAAAACCTGACAGGCAAAAGCTTTTACCTCTGTGTACCTTTGTGTACCTCTGTGTACTCTGTGTTGATGTTTTTTATTTTTAACACATCATGGAGTACCACAGAATAGCACTTCGTCAATACTCAACACCTATACAAAAATAGAAGAATTAACACCATGCCACTGTTCCAAAAATCAGTCATCCAAAAACATTTAGCACATCTTGAACAAAATCAACTTGATAACGCATTCAACCGATTTAAAAACAATTACAGTATTGATAAAATTCAACTTATCAAAACGCTTAAAGAAGAAGAATATCAAGACGGCTTTCTGCGCGATATTTTTGTAGATGTTTTCGGCTACACTCTAAAACCGGATAACCATTTTAATCTGGTTAGAGAATTTAAAAATCAAACCGATGGCAAAAAAGCCGATGGCGCGATTTTAAAAAATGGCAACGCCATTGCCATTATAGAATTAAAATCCAATCAAACCAAAGACTTAAAAAGTATTACCCAACAAGCCTTTAATTACAAAGTTAATCAGCCGCATTGTCAATATGTCATCACATCCAATTTTCAAAAACTGCGGTTTTACATTGACTATGCCAACGAATATGAAGAATTTGATCTCTTTCATTTAGACAAAGCCACGTTTGCCTTACTCTATCTCATTTTGAACAGAGATTATTTGTTAAATGGTTTACCCAAGCAGATCAAAGAGGAAACTAAAAGCCATGAAGACAATATATCAGAGCAATTTTATAAAGATTACTCCCAATTTAAGCAAGAGATTTTTGCTAATTTAACCCAAAATAACCCACAGTTTGATCAACTATTACTCCTCAAAAAATCTCAGAAGTTTTTAGATCGATTATTGTTTATATTATTTGCCGAAGATACCGGCTTACTGCCCCCTAATTCGATAGCAACCGAAATCGAAAATTGGGAAGCCTTGCAAAAACTCAACGCCTATGATGCCTTATCAAATCGCCTGAACCTGTTTTTTCAACATCTCAATAAGGGTTATCACTCCTCAAATTATGACATTCCAGCCTACAATGGCGGCTTATTTGCCTCAGATAATATTTTAGACAAATTGAACATTGATGACAGAATCTTAAAAGATAATCTACTGAAATTGGCAGCCTATAATTTTAATACCGAATTAGATGTCAATATCTTAGGGCATATTTTTGAACACTCCTTGAATGACGTCGAAAAGATTACGGCCCAAATTGAGCGAAAAGCAACAACTAAGGAGAATACAAAACGCAAAAAAGACGGCATTTTTTACACCCCAAAATACATCACCCAATATATTGTCGAAAAGACATTAGGAACACTATGTGCTGAAAAACGCCAACAACTGAATCTCGTTGATATTGAGTTTGACGAATCGTATTGGAGAAAAGATACTTCGCTTTCCGCAAAAGGGAAAAAATTGTTTAAGACATTGGAGGCTTATAAAAATTGGTTATTGACACTCAAGATACTTGATCCCGCTTGTGGTTCAGGCGCGTTTTTAAATCAAGCCCTAAATTTCTTAATTGCAGAGCATCAAGAAATAGACAACATCATTGCAGATCTGACTCATGCCATGCCCAAATTTTATGATACCGATAAAATAATATTGGAAAAGAATATTTATGGTGTCGATATTAATGAGGAAAGTGTTGAAATTGCACAACTTTCATTATGGCTACGCACGGCAAAAAAAGGCAGGAAGCTCTCTAATTTAAGCCAAAATATTAAATGCGGCGATTCTTTGATAGATGATCCTGCTATCGCTGGGGATAAGGCTTTTGATTGGAATCAAGAATTTTCTAAAATAATGCAACAAGGTGGGTTTGATATCGTGATTGGGAATCCGCCTTATGGGGTAGTTTTCAACAATGCAGAAAAACAATATTTAAAGCTATTTGATAAATTAGTACCTGATTATGAAATTTATATCTATTTTATATCTCTCGGTATGGCTAAGCTACTGAAACCGTCAGGTGATTTATTTTATATCATTCCCAACACCTTTTTATCTATATTATATGGACAAAATTATCGGGCATTTCTCACAAAACATTATCAAATCTCTTATATAGCCAATTTGTCTGAAGAGGAAGTGTTTGAAGATGCCCAAGTACGGAATTGCATATTGGGTTTGCGAAAAAATAATACAGGAGAAAAATATACACAATTCTTTCGGCTCGAACCGAGCAATAAGACTTTTTGGCTAAATGAAGTTTTAAATCAAGACGTGCTGTCTGAAAATACGGCAAACTGGCTAAACCTGTCTTTTAAGAGTTCCGTTTCTCGTTTAATGACAAAACTGAATAACAATCAAAAATTAAACTATTTTTTTCAAGTTTCTCAAGGGCTTATACCTTATGATAAATATAGAGGGCATAGCCAAGAAACCATTAAAGGTAGAGTATTTCATGCGGCTTATCAAAAAAATGAAAGTTATCAAAAAGAATTAAAAGGCTCCGATATTTCTCGGTATCAACTCAATTGGAATGGCACTTTGTGGATAAGCTATGGTGAATGGCTTGCAGCACCAAGACAGCCTAAGTTTTTTGTAGAAAAAAGAGTATTAATTCGAGAAATCACAAATGATGACTTATTTTGTACTTATACAGAGGCGGAATATTATAATACGCCTTCGATTATTAATATTATTCAAAAGGAAAAATCTTTAGATTTAAAATATTTATTGGCTCTTTTAAATTCAAAAATGATGGGTTGGTATCATAATAATACTTCACCAAAAGCCAAAAAAGGTTTGTTTCCCAAAATATTAGTCAATGATGTCAGAAATTTACCCCTAAAATCGCTTTCAAAAACACAGCAACAACCCTTTATTGAAAAAGCCGATTTAATGCTTGGGTTAAACAAAGCACTACAAGAGAAAAAATCCATATTTATCAACCGCATAACAAGCAATTTAGCCATTGCAAAAATCTCTAAGAAATTAGACGCTTTCTACAATTTTGATTTCAAAACCTTGGTAGCCGAACTCAAAAAACAAAAAATCACCCTCACTCTCGTACAACAAGACGAATGGGAAGAATACTTTGCTGCCTATAAAACAGAAATCAAGCTGATCCAAAATAAAATTGATGCGACTGACAAAGAAATAGATCATCAGGTTTATGCGCTTTATGGGTTGACAAAGGAAGATATTAGGATTGTTGAGGAGAATGGATAAAAACAACATGGTTTACGATAGCATCACAATTTGCTACTCTATTTTTTTAATCAATACCTTCGCCAAAAGATTGAGTATTGAACTATAGCTTTTCAGATAAATAATTTCACAGACCAAACCTGACAGGTTTTGAAAACCTGTCAGGTTTTCAAAACTTATTTTTCTGAACATCTACAGAGTAGAGAATTTGGATGATGAATTATAAAATTGATTAATGAAGCTGGTAGGAGAAGATTAGGATGGTTGAAGGGAATGGATAAAAACAACATGGTTTATTTAAAATAAATTCAATCGTATATAAAAATGATTTATAAAACCTCATCAAGCTCATGGAAACCCTTGGGTTTCAGCGCGATTATTGCCGTTATTGTGTGGCTAGTTTGGTTTAAACTCGCCGGCCCTTTTCCCTTTGCCTATATTCAGAACCATTGGGAAATCTCTCTGACTATGGTATTCGGTTCCCTTATCGCGGGTGCAACCAGCGAAGGTGGCGGCGCTGTTGCCTTTCCCGTTTTTACCAAGTTATTACACATTTTTCCCCAAGATTCCCCAAGAAGCGACTGTATTTTCCCTTGCTATTCAAAGCGTTGGCATGACGGCAGCTTCCATCGTGATTATTTATATGGGCATCCAAGTCGAATGGCGAGTGATTCGTTGTGCAAGCTTAGGCGGCGTACTCGGCATTACGCTCAGTTCAATCCTATTGGCACCCCTCTTACCGCCCCCAATTATCAAAATGTCGTTTACCGCAATGGTAGTCAGTTTTGCGATTACCCTATTCGCACTCAATCGTACTCAACAACGGCGTTATAACCGCCTTCCCAATTTCAGGATACAGGAACGAATCTTATTGTTGATAGTGGGATTCTGCGGCGGCATCATGAGTGGGCTCGTCGGCAATGGTATCGACATCATCACCTTTTCCGTGATGGTACTACTCTGGCATCTCAACGAAAAAATAGCGACACCCACCTCCGTGATTTTAATGGCCATCAATGCACTGGTAGGCTTTGCCTTACATCTCTTCATAATCGGAGACTTCACTCCAAAAATGTATGCTTACTGGCAAGCCGCGATTCCAGTTGTGGTTGTCGGAGCGCCTCTTGGCGCGATGCTGTGTAGCTGCTTAACTCGTATGACAATCGTGCGGATTTTGATTACTTTGATTGCTATTGAGTTTATCAGTTCACTTTTGCTGATTCCCTTAACAAAGGCCGTTATCACAAGCGGCCTCATAACCTTTCTGGTTTTTTCAGGCCTTTATTATTGGATGTATCGCACCCATTGCCATAGGAAAAGTTTTGAAAGGCATTGTACTTCTTAAAAGGTAAGCTTGCCACCGGGCACTGTCAAATACTGATCATGAAGCAACCGTTAAAGCAACAACTTATGAACGACATAGCTGAAATCAGTTCAATCATGATAATCAGTGTTCTAAGTACTGAAGCACAAATAAACCGGTATTTTACGGCAAAGGGCATTCGCCCTGGCTTGCCCCTACAAAGCGCCCGTAGGGGCAATCCAGGGCGAATGCCCCTTGGTTGTTTCTATTAAGTACTGAACCACAAATAAACCGGTATTTTACGGCAAAGGGCATTCGCCCTGGCTTGCCCCTACACACCTGAAAATTTTTGGCGAAAGTACTTAGAACACCGATTTGACTGATTATGGCCTGATTTGCACTGATCCTATTCATTATATTAATCTGCGTTAATCAGTTCCATCATGATAATCAGCCTCCTATTCAGAGTCAAATAAGAGATAGAACACAGATTTGACTGATTATGGCCTGATTCGCGCTGATTTAATCAGCGTTCTATCAAAATCAAAAAGAATGGTTTCGTTTTCACTAGGAATTTCTCTACTTAGCGACAGCGAACCCTCCCTACAGGGATTGATTTCACTTAAATCAAAACGCCCGCTTACCCACCCTACAATAATACAGTCTTTGCGCTTTTGCGTTATCGGAGGGGCTTAGGGCTTTCCCGTATTAAAAAAGGCTATCTGTTCTTTGAGTCTGTGAACTTGTTCTTTTAGGGTGGCACTGGTGTTGGCGGCTTCATCGACTAAAACGGCATTTTGCTGTGTCATGTTATCAAGTTGCGTGATGACTTGATTGATTTGCTGGATGCCGCTACTTTGTTCCTGATTTGCACAGGCTATTTCGCTAATCAACTGACTGACTTTTTTAACGGCGGTGACAATGTCTTGTAGCGTTGCGCCTGATTGATTCACTAAATGTGTCCCTTCTTCTACTTTATTCACACTCTCTTGTATTAATCCTTTGATTTCTTTAGCAGCAGTTGCACTACGTTGGGCGAGATAACGGACTTCTTGAGCGACTACGGCAAAACCACGTCCTTGATCTCCGGCACGGGCCGCTTCTACTGCGGCATTTAAGGCTAATAAGTTGGTTTGAAATGCGATTTCGTTAATGACGCTGATGATATCGGCTACTTTTTGGCTGCTCTTGTTCATATCACGCATGGCCGTTATGGCTGCGCCAACCACTTTCCCGCCTTGTTCCGCCTGTTCGCAGGTATCGGTTGCGAGTTGTTTCGCGGCTTGGGCATTCTCGGCATTTTGTTGCACTGTACTCGTCATTTCTTCCATACTGCTTGCGGTTTTTTCTAAGTTCGTCGCTTGTTGTTCTGTGCGTTGGCTTAAGTGCTTATTGCTTTGCGAAATGTCGGCAGAAACTTGATTCACAATCTCGAAGGTGTGTTTGACGGTGTTGAGCATCTGAGTGAGTGTGGTGACTGTCGTATTGACATTCTTTTTCAATTCTTCAAAGGCACCATCATAGTGATGAGTCATGCTTTGGGTTAAATCACCGTTTGCCATAGCGGCAAAGAGTTGTTTCAATTCAGCAATGATTTGCTGGTTGGCCGCTAAAATTTGATTCAGTAATTGGCTTAAGCTGGCAAAAAAGCCCGTTTTATCTTTGAGATGAATGGGTTGCGTAAAATCACCTTGGGCGGCGGCTTGCGCGGTGATTTGAATTTCAGTCATCATTTGTGTCAGTTTGTTGATTGTGGCATTGACTTCCAGTTTCAGTTGTTCTAGGGAACCGGTGTAGTCTCTGGTGATCGTTTGGCTTAAATCGCCCTGCGCGATGGCGCTAAAGACTTGCCGAAGTTCTTCAATCATTTGTTGGATGTTATCCAAGGTTTGATTCAAGCCTTCACTGAAGGTTTTAAAAAATCCGCTTTTATTGCTGAGATCAATGCGTTGACTCAAATCGCCGCTTGAGGCGGCACTGACGACAGCATTGACTTCTTGCTGGGTGGCGATTTCCGCAGTGCGATCATGGCATTCGGCTACGATGCCTTTATGTTGCCCAGCATCATTGATCACGGGTGTGATGTTCACATCTAGCTTTAATTCAGCTAACGTAAATGGAATGCAAGAAGAAGTGCTGAGTTTTGCTGAAACGGTGTGTCGGTGTTCGGATAGGTTCAGTAGCCTATCAATTGACTGGCCTAATAACTGATCGGCTTTTCTATCAGGCACTGTCAAGCGTATTGCCGTTTCGGTGGTTTGAAATAACTGTTGTGCTGATTGGTTAGCATAAATAATGTTTGAGTGACTATCCGTGATCAAAACGCTGGTATTGACATTGTCTAGTGCTTGATTGATACGCAAGGCTTCATCTTTAGCTTCATTCGCTAATTTAAATTGATTTTTGTGCGTGTTGATTTGTTCATCGTGAATGCTGTTGATTTGCTTTTCTATCCGGCCAATGAAGAGGTAAAAAAATCCCAACAACCCGCTACCGATGACAATGGACAGTATTATCAAGATAATGGATAAGGTTTGTAGGGCCGTTTTTTGTTCAGAAACATCATTTAAAACAATAATCTGTCCGAGTTCGCGCTGGCCCGCATCGAATAGGGGTATGAATCCGCCACGATAAAATTTATCGTTGATAGAGACATTAAAGCGAGTTGTCAAGCGTTTTGTTTTGGAATGGGCTAAAAAGACATTTAAGGTGTCTTTGAGGGTTTTAGGCACTGTTGGCATGGTTTTGTCAATCATTATGACGTGGGGGAATTGTGTCCAAGTGCCAGTACGGCCCATCATTTTTAAGCCTTCTTCCCAATCGGTACGTTCGATAAAGGATTTGTTAAGGGTAAAAAACAGTTCGACACCTAAAATCTGATGGAGTGCAAGGGTGATATGTTCAATTTCTTTACCCAGTTCAATATAACCAACGAGTTCGCCGTTTATTCGCCAAGGATAGACAAAACGCAGGGTGAATGTGCCAAATTTACCGAGTTCAATACCATAAACGGGGGCATTTTCGCGCATCGCGCCTCTTAAGGTAAATCGAGGTATGGTATCCCCATGACGCGGTGGATTATGGACGCGCAAAAAACAAACTTGATCCACTTCAATAAAATAAAAGTGGGTGACTTGGTGTTTGGTACGGATTGCGTTAAAAAAGGGCAGTGCATGATGCAATAAGGCTTTTCTATCTTTGGAACGATAAGCTTTCTGTAGATGGTTATCCATTTGTAGGAGGTTAATCTGGCTTTCCAACACTTTCGCGTCTTCATCTAGTTTCATTTTGAACAATTGTTCAACTTCCTGCAAATTGTGAGTCATTTCTTCGTTGAGATGAACACGTTGGAGCCAGTAAATGCTGGCAATGGCAATGCTCAGTAAGAGCAATAATGTCAAACCAAGGGCAATCAAAATGCGTTTTGTCATATTTTATTTGTGGGCTTTTATATAAAATTAGAGAATCTTATAGTACAACGGGATTAATTTATTGGTACCTTTGAGTCAATCCGTTTATTCCGCTAATCCGTTGTACTATATCAAACTAATAATTGACTAAATTGATTCATTATGAAAATACGATATCCTAAATCTATGATGATTTTATCATTGTTACTCATTCTGTTTATTTTATTGAATGGAATGGCTTACTTACACGCTTTCGCGATGCTTCATTTTGTTTCGCAAGAAAAACGTACCCCTTCTATTGAATCGTTATCATTTTGGCAAAAAGCCGAGATTCTGCTCACAGGGCTTAATATTCCAAAACCGGTTAATTTTGCGACACCGAATGATATTGGATTATCTTATGAAACGCATCGTTTTAAAGTCAATAGCGAGGTTGAATTAGAAGCTTGGTATATTCCCCATGTCCAGTCAAAAGGGATTATTTTAATGTTTCATGGGTATGTTGCGCCTAAATCGGCTTTATTACATACCGCTAGGATTTTCCACGACATGGGTTATCAAACATTTCTGGTTGATTTTCGAGGCAGCGGTGGCTCAAATCAAATGACAACCAGTATTGGGTATTATGAAGGCGATGATGTTTCCAAAACGGTTGAATATGTTCAAACCCGTTTAGCGCGTATGCCGATTATTTTGTATGGGCAATCTATGGGCAGTGTCGCGATTCTCCGCGGTATTTACGCTAACGCTACTCAGCCAGATGCGATTATTATTGAAAGTGTTTTTGGTAATCTGCTAGAAACGATTAAAAATCGCTTTAATTTGATGGGCTTACCAGCTTGGCCAGCTGCCCATATTCTCGTATTTTGGGGGAGTGTACAACGTGGTTTTTCGGGATTTAAGCATAATCCAATTGAGTATGCGAAACGAGTTGATTGCCCTGTTATGATGCTACATGGTACAGAGGATCGTAGAGCAACATTTGCTACAGCAGAGGCTATATTTAAGAATTTGAGAGGCCAAAAACGCTTAGAGCGTTTTGAAGGGCTCGGACATGAACCTTATTTAAGGAAGCATTCTGAACAGTGGAAACGAAGTGTTTCTGAATTTTTGAAGGGCTTGGATGGACAGTCACAGTAGGGGAATGGTGGGCAACAAAAACACGTTACCGGCCCCCTACAAGAAAAACAGTTTCACGCAAAAGTTTTTGCGTGAAACGGATAATTAATTTTTTGGATATGCTTTAATCAGTCAAATCAGTGTTCTATCTTAGGAAGAAGCAAAAAATAAATTATCCCATTTGTTTGTAGTTGCCCACCATTCTCCTGTTTTGGTAGGCAGGCAAAAACAGCTACCACCCTGTTTGAATTGGCAGGCTCGGATAATTATTTTTTTGAGATGCCTTTAGTGGTTTAATATTTAGGGACGCTCCGCGCCCCCACAGCAATGCATTTTACGTTTGTTTTTGAAATAACCACCATAATTGGTTGGAATTTCCATATAGCTTTTCATAGACTGCTACATTTCCGTTAGCAAGAGACGCAAATTGTTTTCCAAACAAATCGACATAAAACTCAGGTTGCCGGTAATAAGTATGCGGATGTGGATTATTTGGATTAGAAGCACTAATACAACTTTCTCTCACAAAAGCTTCGCATTTTGGTTTCAGCCATTTTGATATACAAGCAGCCAATGTTTGGCATTCATCATCTTCTAAATACAGGAATAACCAATTGACAAATACAAAATCGAAACACGCAGAATCAAAATTCAGGTCCATCGCATTGCCGACATGATAAGTAATATTGGTAAAATTGGAATTTATCTCCTTATTTTTATCAATAAACTTCTCAACAAAATCAACTGCAACAACCTGTTTAGCGACAGAAGCCAACGGCTTCGTAAATCGACCAATACCCGCTGCTAATTCCAATACTTCTTTACCCTCCAAATTAGGTAAATAGCCAATAATCTCTTGGGTATCCGCAGTTTCAAATGTCATTGCTTTAGGACTAAGCAACATGCTGGTCATATCAGCATTGTGTTCTTCCCAAAAGGTGAGTGTTTTATCACGATGAACCATCCTTTTTCCTCCAATAATGAGACAATTGATAATAGGCTCTAATGGTATCAGACATCTCTGAACAAATCGGTTATGCAATCCATAACGAATTGATTTTGTTCAGTTGTTCTTGAAGCAATCCTGACAAATTGCCCATCAAGCCCAATTTTATCAGCACAATTTCTGATGTATATACCGTATTTTAACAACAATTTTGCAGTCAAATCCGTCGATGTCGCGCCATTGTTCAATTCAACCAGAACAAAGTTTGCCATGCTCGGATAAACTTTCAGTCCTTTTATTCCGGCGAGTTTCGCAAAAAATTGTTGCGATGCCTGAATATAGGGAATCCGAACTTTTTCATACGCCCTCAAAAAATCCTTTCGCACATAGAGCCGGAAAAAATATTCAGCCAGTCCCGATAAATTCCACAAATAGCCTTGTTTCAACAAGCGATTCACTTTATGTTCATTCATGATAGCATAGCCAGCACGAATACCGGCAATGCCAAAATCTTTGGACATACTTTTAACGAGAACCAAATTGGAAAATTTTTGGCTGATTTTTATTAAGGTTCTCAAGTTATATTCTACGTCTTCGTAGGCAAAATGGATGAAACTTTCGTCAACGATAACATTTTTAACCCAGCTTAATTCTGAAACGAAGTATTCCATACGCTCAAGATTGATATATCCCCCATCCGGATTATTGGGATTAATCAATACAATGGTATCTGGCTTTGTCTTTTTAATAAGCTGAATATAGTCTTCAAGATTTAAGACAAAATTGTCCTGTTTATCAAGCTTATTATAGACAATTTCTATCCCCTCTTTGACAAATTCATAATAGGGCGAAAAAGTTGGGATGTTGACGACGATTTTTTCTGCGGTGAAATTGTGTATGACAGCTTGAATAATTTCTGTTGTGCCGTTACCAACAAAAATATTTTTTGGGGACACATTGAGATGCTTTGATAAAACCCCAGCAATCGTTTGATTTTGAGAAGGATAATACTCTAACACTTCTTTTATTTTACCACTCTCAATTAATTCTTCTGTAAAATAGTGAAAAAATAAATCGGTGGCATAAGGATTAGACAAAAAACAAGCATCAACTGTTATGTTCAGTTGTGGCACAAATTCAGCTATTGTATAAATGCTTGGAGAATGTGAACCGGCTTTTTCTTTGAGACGCTTTATCTTTTGTGCAATGTCTTTTTCTTGGTTTGTGAAGGATATACTATTTTTTACCATAGCAACTACCTACTTTCTTTAGCGTTATAGTTGGCCTTATACTCAGAGCATATCCACTCCCAAACAGATAAGCAGGAGTGAGAAGTTCATAAGTTTAGAAGTTCAAAAATTCAAAAATTGCATGGCAAATCAGGCGTTTTGCCTTGATATTGATTTACCCAGATTCCTACCATGACAGCAACCTACACGTTATCATACTTTTAATAATATAACACTCTAACTTTGTTTATATCGCACTTAAGTAGGTAGGCATAAATCTTTTAACATTTTCTGTATTTCACGCGCTTTGTTTAGCGAAGCGCAACGTAGCGCGTGAAATGGTGGGTAGCGTGTTTTTGCTGCCCACCAGCCTTCGCAACAAAATGTTAATAAACTTTTGCGTACCTACTTATGTAGAGACGCGAGGCATCGCGTCTCTACAAATCTTTTCATAAAATGTGCGAAAACCAGAGTAGAGACGCGAGGCATCGCGTCTCTACAAATCTTTTCATAAAATGTCCGAAAACCAGAGTAGAGACGCGAGGCATCGCGTCTCTACAAATCTTTTCATAAAATGTCCGAAAACCAGAGTAGAGACGCGATGCTTCGCGTCTCTACAAATCTTTTCATAAAATGTGCGAAAACCAGAGTAGAGACGCGATGCCTCGCGTCTCTACAAATCTTTTCATAAAATGTCCGAAAACCAAAAGAGACGCGAGGCATCGCGTCTCTACAAATGAACTGAACTCCTGAACTACTTGTCATTTTATTGAAAAATCCTGTTTAATAACCATTCATATAGCCTAGTATAATAAAGGATTACACAAAATATGGCTTTGATAGTACAAAAATATGGTGGTACGTCTGTCGGTTCTGTTGAACGGATTTGTGCTGTCGCTGAAAAAGTGATGGCGATTCGCGCCCGAGGAGATGATGTCGTTGTTGTCGTGTCTGCGATGAGTGGTGAAACGAATCGCTTAGTGGCCCTCGCCAAAAGTATTGCTGATCCCCCAAAAGCCCGTGAATTTGATGTGCTTTTATCCACCGGTGAACAGGTGACGATCAGTTTGTTAAGTATGGCGCTTGAAGCGCGTGGCTGTTCGGCACGTTCTTATACTGGCGCACAGGTGCATATTCTGACCGATAGTGCCCATACGAAAGCGCGTATTCTTGAAGTTGATGATCAACGTATTCATGCCGATTTAGCACAAGGCACTGTGGTTGTTGTGGCTGGCTTTCAAGGTATTGATACTGAAGGTAATATTACCACTTTAGGCCGGGGCGGCTCTGATACTACTGCTGTTGCCTTAGCGGTTGCCCTTAAAGCCGATGAGTGTCAGATTTATACTGATGTTGATGGGGTTTATACCACGGATCCCCGCGTGGTACCTGAGGCCCTTCGCCTTGAGCAAATCTGTTTTGAAGAAATGTTGGAAATGGCGAGTTTGGGTTCAAAAGTGCTGCAAATTCGTGCAGTGGAATTTGCCAGTAAATACAATATGCCGCTTCGTGTGCTATCCTCTTTCAAAGAGGGGCCAGGTACATTGATTGCACCAGAGGATGAAACAATGGAAAAAGCCCTGATTTCAGGTATTGCATTTAGTCGTGATGAAGCCAAATTAACCATATTGGGTGTGCCAGATAAGCCTGGGGTTGCCTACATGATGTTAGGCCCTATTTCTGAGGCTAATATTGAAGTCGATATGATTATCCAAAACATGGGGGCCGATGGCAATACGACGGATTTTACCTTTACGGTGCATCGCAACGATTATAAGACAGCTTTAGATATCTTGCAGAATATTGCACAAGAAGTCGGTGCGCGTGAGGTGCGAGGTGATGAACACATCGTGAAAATTTCCTTAGTGGGTGTGGGGATGCGTTCACATGCGGGCATTGCCAGTACCATGTTTAAGGCGTTGGCTGACGAAGGCATTAATATTCAGATGATTTCGACTTCTGAAATTAAGATTTCGGTCGTTGTACATGAGAAATACTTGGAATTAGGGATTAGAAGTTTACATGCGGCTTTTGATTTAAATTCAGAGTCCGTTTCATGATGTTGGTAGTCCTAATAAAACGATATTGCTGTTAAAAATCAATAGCTTATCGTTTTATTGGCAGGCATGGTGTGGTAAAAGGCCCATGCAACTGGGTAGTAATACAATGTGAGTGATGTGATAGAACGCTGATGACACTGATTATCATGATCGACACTGATTTTTTTTTAATTAATATTAATCAAACCATCAGTAGAATCTGTGTTCTATCTTCTATCACTGTCATCACTCACATTGCAGAACAACCCATTTTTATATTAAGGAAACGAATGGCAAATCATTTTGCTATTTTTTACCCCAGGGCTTTTGGATTTTTCGCAAAGGAACTTGAAAATAGATAAGGAGAAAATCTAATGTTGATTTTGACAAGGCGTGTTGGTGAATCTCTGATGATAGGGGATGAGATAACGGTAACCGTGTTAGGGGTTAAAGGGAATCAAGTGCGGATTGGGGTTAATGCCCCCCGAAATATTGCTGTTCACCGTGAGGAGATTTATCATCGGATTCAAAAGGAAAAAGTTCAAGGCGACGATTCCAAAGAGTATGATCAAGGCGACGATTCCAAAGAGTATGATTATTGAACGTTTCGCTATACTTTGCACTGTCATAAATTGCGCTTTTTTGGGGCTTTTAAAGAATGATGAATGATTTTTGTAAATTGAGTTGAACAATTCATCATTTCACGCGTTAAGGCTAAAGTTTAGCGAAGCTAAACTTTAGCCTTCAACAAGTATTTAGCTTAAAAAACTTTTGCGTGAAATTGAATAATTCATAATTCATAATTCATAATTCATAATTGAAGTTCAATCTATGACGGTGCTGAGTATAAATAACAGAACATTAACGAGCAATTTGTCTCAAAACGTTCGTTATTTCTTATTACTACTGACTGATTTTCGTTCTGAAGGGGGCTACAGAAAATCGTGCCATGCACTATTTCACGCAAAAACGGGGGCAAAAAATGCAGTTTAAGTTGCCCAAGTTGCCCAAAAAACGCATGAACTAATGAACTCCAATTTGAAAAATTTTCATGCCCGTTTTGGTTTTGACTGTTATATTCAGCGCGGGAATAAACTTAACTTTTCTAATTATGAAGTGATTTTTCCGAAAAAACCTGACAGGTTTCCAAAACCTGTCAGGTTTATACTTTTAAGAAGTCGATTTGCGGATACTGAATGGTGAAATTATTTGGCACCCTTGGCAAAATGTTGAGGGCAACCCTACGGATTGGCCCTACATGCCCATTTTATGGGTCAAGGCAACCCCACTTGCCGTGCTCTTTTCAGGATAAATGAAGGGTGCCAATTATTTTATCAATAAGGGTAGTTCTAAACGAGTGGCACCCTTTGTTGCCTCTGCGAAAAACATTTGAGATTGTTAGTGACTGGGCATAAATAACTTGCTCATTTGAGTTATAAAGTATGTATGAAATCAGTAGGTTATATATCTAATGGAAGCAACTTATTTTTGCCAGGTTACTTAGTTTTGAGCTTCTGCATTGGACTCCATAACGAAATGAGTGCATCCCAAATTCTCAAACATTAATAAGGTTATCTAAAGCAATGTCTTCAACGAATGAGGAAATCGATTTATCAATCATCGTAGTTGCCTATAGTGTGAAGGAACTTGTAGATGAATGTTTTACTGCGGTTAGAAATTCTACTGATAATTTGCTCAAAGAGATCATTTATGTAGATAATGGCTCTACCGATGGTTCGGTGGAAATGGTCAAAGAAAAGTTTCCAGAAGTGGTTATTATCGAAAGCCCCACCAATTTAGGATTTATCCGCGCCAATAATTTAGCTTACACTAAGGCTAGGGGAAAATATATCCTGATGCTCAACTCCGATGCCTTTGTTGGCACGGAATCACTGCAAAAAACTTGCGACTTTATGGAGCAACACACTGATTGTGGTGTACTTGGGGCACGTTTGATTGGTAGAGATGGCAAATTACAACCTTCGGCAAGGTATTTCTTCTCCCCTTGGCAGAATTTTATAGTGAAGATGGGTTGGAGCAACAACAATATTTCTTGGTTAAAGGGTGTTGATAATATGCAGCAAGACCATAGTCGCATTTTAGAATGTGATTGGGTACCTGGTTGTTACTTGCTAACTCGTAAGAAGATTGTTGACGAAATGGGGTTTTTTCTTAGAGATGATTTTTTCATGTACTTCGATGATATCGATATTTGCTATCGAATCAAGAAAAAAGGCTGGAAAGTGTTATTTTATCCAAACGATGTGATTCATCTTGGGGGAGCCAATATGGAGAAGATGGACAAAATCACTGAAAAAGACCTGCGAGTTACCAAACTGCATTTGGAAAGTGAATATATTTATTTCAGACAGAATTACAATCTGTTGTATGTCTTATTGGATTTCTCTCTTATCATTTTGTTTAACTTTTCCAGAATTCTGAAGAAAATTTTTCTGTTCAAAAAGAAAGAGATACAAGAAGGCTGGGGAAATATTGCTATGGCAACCTCAATTTTGATTAAAACTCGTTTTGGCAATAAGTCGATACATTAAGTTTTAATGTTTTTTGGAATCCAAAACTTTAGATTTGGAAATATGCCCAAAGCTTGACTCCAAAATTTCAGATGATTTGTGTTTTAGTACATATCCTTTTTATTTGCCCAATGGTAAATAATATTCAACGAAATATTCTTACCCAGCACTTGACCCACATTACCCATGAGCGATTACTTAATAAGCAAAATTGGTGTTGTCATAATCGGAAGAAATGAGGGTGAACGACTAATTCGTTGCCTTGAGTCACTACCGGCGCAATTACACCAGGGGGTTACTGTCATCTACGTTGATTCTGGTTCTACTGATGGAAGTTGTGAAGCTGCCAGTGAACGTAGAATTGAGGTGGTTGAACTTGACATGTCAATTCCTTTTACCGCTTCAAGGGCCCGCAATGTTGGTTTTGAACGATTACGTCAAAAAGTACCTCAAGTAGAGTATGTTCAGTTTATTGATGGTGATTGCGAGCTGGTTGAAGGGTGGATTACAGCAGCAGTAGATACTTTCGAGCGTGAACCTGATGTCGTTGCAGTGTGCGGTTGGACAAGAGAACGCTTTCCAGAGCGTACCATGTACAACAGAATTAATGAGGTGAACTGGCATCAATTTCCCAAAGGCACTATACTTAATTTTGCCGGAAATGTGATGATCAGGGCAGAAGCATTTGCAGAGGTTGGTGGTTACGATAATGCTGTGATTGCGGCTGAAGACGATGAGTTGAGTATACGTCTGCGACAAGCGGGAGGCAAACTTTTGCGGATCGAGAAAGAATGTACTATACATGATGTTGATATGCACACCGTATTTCAATGGTGGCAACGGGCAAAGCGAACGGGTCACGCCTATGCTCAGGTTTCATACCTACATTCCGCCCCCCCTGAACGCAAATTCGTTAGAGAAATACGAGGCATTTGGCTCTGGGGAGTGATTCTTCCGATAAGTGCTTTAGCTTTGGTACCTCTGACTTATGGACTTTCACTAATTGCCTTGGTACGTTATCCACTAACAACATTACGGATATTTTATAAAACGCGACGGCAGGGTTTTTCTTGGAAACATAGCCTAGCTTGGGGATTATCCTGCACAATGTTAGTATTTCCCGGTGTGATTGGGGCTAGTAAATTCCATTTAGATCGTCTGTTCCATAGACAACACGAAATCATTGAGCATAAAGGGCCTGAAATGCCTGTGACTCATGCAAATCAACCAATTAGGATACAAAACAATGGCTGACGGTCACAAAACAACAGTCGCGCTTCTTGGTGCCGGCTATATTGTTGAGTCTCATTTTTCGGCACTTCGTTTACTACCATCTGTTGAAGTCCGGGCGATATGCGATTTAAACCGACAACGGGCCGAGCATTTTGCGGGGGCTAAAGGGGTGGCAAATGTTTACACCGATCTGGGAGAAATGCTGGCTCGTGAACAATTGGATGTCGTCCACGTTCTAACGCCACCTCATATTCATTTCCAAACGAGTAGCCAGATCATTGAGGCGGGGGTTGACATCATGAGTGAAAAACCCCTTTGCCACACGGTTAACGACTGTCAAAAATTGCGTACACATGCGAGTACGAAGGGCAGGATAATCGGTGTGTCCCACAATTTTTTGTACATGCCCGTGTACGAAAAGTTAGTCAATGACTGTCGCAATGGTCGGTTAGGTCAAATTGATCAAATTGACATTATTTGGAATAAGGAACTGGGTCTGCTTAAGGGGGGGCCATTTGGAATCTGGCTGCTACAAACACCAACAAATATCTTGTTCGAGGTTGCGCCCCATTCATTTGTACACCTCATTCATCTTCTTGGTGGTCAACCAGATTCATTGACTGTCGATGTTCACGATAAGGTTGAACTTCCTCAAGGATTGGAATTTTATCGTCAATGGGAAATCAGAGGTTGGAAAGGCAATACGAGCATCCGAATTAGGTTTTCATTTATTGACGGATACCCGGAACACTACATTCATGTGCGTGGCACAAATGCAGTGGCGCGTGCTGATTTGGAACACAATACTTATGTTTGCCAAGCACATACTGCTTTACCATTTGATGTTGATCATTACGCCAACGCCGTCATTCCAGCCAAAGATGCCTTCTTACAAGCCCATAGCACTTTGGGCCACTTTTTGTTGTCGAAGATGCGTCTCGTTAAATCTGCGGGTGGACCGTTTGCTCAAAGCATTGCTCGAACCGTTGCCCATTTTTACGAGGGTAGAAAGGGCGGTACTTTAGATGAACGTATCACCTCAGAACTAGGTCAAGCGGCGGTAACACTCGCTGAGAGGGTGGTTCACGAATTGAACTTGCCAACACCGGTAGCCTCCCCGGTCAAACAACCCATTAAACCTCCCATTCAGAAACCGACAGTTCTGGTTCTTGGGGGAACCGGTTTCATTGGAAAAGCACTGGTTCGTCGTCTCTGTAAGGCCGGGCATGGAGTTCGTATTCTCGCTCGTGATCCTTCGAGTTGTCCCCCAGAACTCCGTCATCTCGGAATTGAGTTATTTAAAGGAGATTTCACAGACTTTGATGCTGTGACAACAGCACTTGATGGAATCCGTTATGTCTATCATTTGGCGCGTGGCTTTGGAAATACATGGCAGGAGTTTCTCAAGTCTGATGTGAATCCAACGCGCAAGCTTGCTGAGTTATGTCTTGAACAGGGTATTGAGCGACTTTTTTACACATCGTCTATCGCAATCTACAATGCGGGTAAAAAATCCTATGTCATTACAGAGGAAACGCCGCCTCAACCTAGTATAATGCGAGTGAGTCCATACGCACGCTCGAAAGTAGAAAACGAGCGGATATTATTTGACCTCTATCAAGAGAGAAAATTGCCCGTCGTGATTTTCCGTCCTAGTATTGTACTTGGTCATGGAGGTAGCCCTTATCACTGGGGTGTTGTCGCTTGGCCCTATAATTCAGTGTGTCGTATTTGGGGGGGAGGTAACAATAAGCTGCCGATTGTTCTTGTTGATGATGTTGCGGATGCTATGGTACGGGCTATTGATGCCCCTGGTATAGAAGGAGAATCCTACAACTTGGCAAGCCTCCCCTGCATCACTGCCAATGAGTATATTGATGAGTTTGAGCAGCGGGCGGGCATTCATTTAAAACGTGTATTGACCTCTAATTGGCGCTATTATATTGGGGAGATGGCTAAATGGGCTATAAAAAGGATTGGCCGTGATCCTAATGCCGCTTTCCCTAGCTATGCTGATATGCAATGCCGCAGCTTTGCCTCAGTTTTTGACTCATCAAAGGCACAGCATCAGCTCGGTTGGCAGCCAGTAAGCGACCGTGAAACACTTATCAGGGAAGGATTACATGTTCCTATCGACGAGTATTTTAAGTAGGAAGATAACTCTTTGATTTTATTGCTTTTAAATTTTAACGGGATTGATTCGTGAATTATTGAGGGTTGTTGATATAAGAATTGGTCATTAGTAATGAATTGATGTCATCGTTTCAGTTAATTAACCCATTTTTTCAAAAGGGGTTTCTTCACCATTTCAATATCAAAGCACAAGTAGGGTGGGTAGAGGAACGAAACCCACCTTTTTTATATGGAATGGTGGGTTTCCGGAAACGATAGCGGCGGTTTCAAAATTTCAAGGGTTAAAAACGGTGTAGAAAGATGATAAAATTCATTGATTATTATCGCTTTGACAATAATCATAACGGTTATACAAAACAATGACTTAAGTGGTATTCTCCGACAGGCTGCTAGCTCAGTATATTAAAATCAACACAGTGTGACGAGTAAAGATTAACGGTGATGCAATAACCGTTTTATTAAAAAAAAAGGGCAGTTTTGTATTTTTTTTGAGCGATTTGTTATGACAAGGAGGTTGGCATCAATGCCAACCTATTTTTTTTACGTTTTTGCAAGTTGACTCAATTTCTGCCGTGCTGCCAACCATTTTGTAAGTCTTTTTTCACGTCGTTCCCGCCATAAATAAGTTATTTGTAAGCGCCATAACAAATTGACTAACCAATAACCCATCGCTGCACATAATGCACCCAGTATTAAACAACCCAGTAATAAGGGCTGCAAAAAATGCCCTAAAAGATAAACTAAGCCTTCTTGGGAAAAATCTAATTGAAACTCCGTCTGTAGCGTTGATATACCCAAGAAAATGCTGCCACACTGATACGCAAAATAGAATAAAGGCGGTATAGTAATTGGATTCGTTATCCAAACTAAGCTAATTGATAAAGGCAAATTGACACGAAACCAAATTGCCAATAAAGCGGCTAACAACATTTGTATGGGTACAGGCATAAAGGCGATAAACAAGCCAACGGCGGTACCGCCAGCTAATGTCCGTCTATTTAAATGCCATAAACTGGGCTCATGTAGAAGCGTTCCCAAAAACTGAAGTCTTGGATGAGATTTCATTTGAGCGGCAGACGGCAATAAGCGTTTAAAAATTTTTTTCATAAATAATACCCCTTTAATTATGTGTGTTAATAATGGATAATTGGCCAATGGGTTATTTTTATTATTTTTATTATTCAATTCATTCATTCATAGCCAATATTGGCACTAAGCAGCCTTTGAAAAAAATAGGTTTAGGCTATTTAACGCTCGCTTTTTTGCTAGGCATACTCTTTTGTCAATCATTGACTGAACTCCCCGATGTCCGTTGGAGTGGCCTATTATTTCCCTTATTCTTAGTCATTTGGCTATTACCGCGTTATCGCCTACTCTTCTTTTTTGCAATAGGTTTCTTATGGACAGTCTGGCGAGCGGATATAATACTTGCGCACAGTTTACCTGATCATCTTGAAGGACAGGATATCAAAATGATTGGTACAGTCATTAATTTACCTAAACACAAGCAATATGACAGAGAATCCGTTTGGAAATTTGATTTTGCGCCGCTTCCATTTACAGCGTGGCCTGATCCTGGGCACCTACGCTTATCAATGTCTGGTGATCCGCCAGAGCCATTACGCCCTGGACAACAGTGGCAATTCACAGTACGTTTAAAACGAGTACATGGGATGATCAATCCCGGTGGGTTTGATTATGAAGCTTGGTCGTTCCAACAGCGCATACAGGCAACGGGTTATGTTCGTCCAAAAGGCGAACGACGTTTATTAAGTGATCCCTCACCGTTTAATATAGATAACCTGCGTTATCGTTTGGCACTAAAGATACGCGAACAACTCGGTGATTTACCCAGTACCGCTATTATCATCGGATTGGCGCTAGGCGAGAGGCAATGGATTACGCCTGAACAAAGAAACGTTTTGCAACGTACTGGCACAGCCCATTTGATCGCCATTTCTGGTTTGCACATTGGATTCATCGCATGGTTAGGTTTTGGATTAGGCCGTAGGCTATGGTGTTATGCCGGTAAAGCCGTCTTATGGCTACCAGCCCCCTATTTTGCCGCCTTATTAAGTTTATTATTCGCTTTTATATACGCACTTTTGGCAGGCTTTTCTCTGCCCACACAACGCGCCTTAATTATGGTAGCCGTAGTCGTTTCAGGCATCGTATTCGCTCGCAACGTCGCGATTTCTTATGTATTAACACTCGCTTTGCTCATAGTCTTATTATGGGATCCATTCGCCGTCATGTCAGCAGGATTTTGGCTGTCTTACGGGGCCGTTGCTGTCATTGCCTATGCCTTGAGGGGCCGACGTAAAATAGGCCTCTCTTCATTAACCAAAAAGGGATTAGGCAGTTTGAAAACGCAATGGGCAGTGACACTCGGTTTATTGGCCATCGTGTTAGCCATCTTCGGTTATATCCCATTGATATCAATACCCGCTAACACTATCGCCATACCTTGGGTGAGTTTTTGGGTTGTACCCTTCACCCTCTTAGGCACCGCACTGATTTTGCCCCTACCTGAATTAGGTGTTATGTTATTGCAGATTGCCGCCTCTACGATAGATGCCCTTAGGGTTTCCATGGAATGGTTTTCCAATCTGGATTGGAATTGGCGACAACACACACCGCCATTATGGACAATCATCACAGCCATGATAGGCGTAGCCATCTTGCTCTTACCGCGTGGCTTTCCAGCCAGATGGCTAGGCATACTCTGGTTTTTACCCCTCTTTTTCATACTTCCAGCCCATCCTAATCGTGGCGAAGTCTGGTTAACCTTATTAGATGTTGGACAAGGTTTGGCGACAGTAGTACGCACTCAAAACTACGTGCTGGTGTATGATACCGGGCCCAAATGGCGTAGTGGCTTTAATACCGGCGATGCCGTCGTCGCGCCCTTTTTGCGATCTAAAGGCATAGAAAAAATTGATAAACTGTTGATCAGTCATGGTGACAATGATCATAGCGGCGGCGTGCAAAGTGTTTTAGAGCAATTACGGGTAGACGAAGTGCTCACCAGCGCCCCTGAAAAAATCCAAAAAACAATTACCAACAATCCCACAAAATTAACCGATAGTCAAATATTATTATGTCAAACCGGCCAACATTGGCATTGGGATGGCATTGATTTTCAAATCTTACATCCCGCAGCCAACTATTTTGTCGAAAAGGAGAATAACGCAAGTTGTGTTTTAAAAGTCAGTGTAGAAAATCGTGCTATTCTATTACCTGGGGATATTGAAGAAAGCGTGGAATATCACCTAGTGCAAAACGCTCTCACTGATTTAAAAGCAGACATTTTGATCGCACCGCATCATGGCAGTTATACCTCGTCAACAGAAAGATTTCTCGATGTGGTACAACCGACGATAGCTTTATTTTCAACAGGATATCGTAATCGCTTCAAACATCCCAGAAAGTGGATTGTGCAACGTTATCACAATCGTCAAATTCAAACTTGGAATACGGCACAAACTGGCGCGATTAGCTTTCGCATATCGGCTGATGGGATTAAAGCCCCCTATTTAGCCCGTGAAACAATGCGGCGTTATTGGCATCAATAAAGAGGCGTTTATTGAGTACAACGAATGACGGGCCGATAAACGAATTTAGGGCAACCACAAGGGGGGCAACCACAAGGAGCAACCACAAGGGGCAACCACAAAGGATTGCCCCTACATCTATAATTATTAACAGGAGTAAATAGAATGTATAAGAATTTACTGAAAACCGGCACAACGGCCCTAGCCATTTTGCTTTCCACTTATCTGAGCGCACAAGAAGCCAGTGAGCCTACCCGTACACCGCGCATTGTCAATGGCGAAAATGCCATAGCAGGGGTTTATCCTTGGATGGTAGAACTGCGTCAACGCGATGAAGAAAACCCCACCATCTTTAGCAGAATATGTGGCGGTAGTCTCATTCATCCACAATGGGTATTGACAGCCGCACACTGCGTTGCTGATGAAGAAACTGGGCAACTCAAAAACGCAAGCGATTTCGAAGTCAAACTCAAACATCTGCGCCTGACAGAAAACGGTGAACTCATCAAGATTAAGCGGATTCTGCTCAATACCCCAGCCTTTTCACCCACAATCTTCGATTATGACATTGCCCTTTTGGAACTCGCACAGGCCGCGACACAACCCACAATTCACTTATTATCAACAGGGAAAATACCTGAAGGAACCCAAGCCGTCTTAACCGGATGGGGAAGACTGGCCGAACCCTTGCTTGGCATACTGGGAGAATTTTATCAAGATGATCCCAGAACAGCCAGCTTAGGCATTGAGATTGATGAGGATCTGGCCCCCGTATTTCTCCTCTTTAAACTGATCGATGTGCTCACAACCACCGGCGGCATTCCAGAACAGGAAATCCTAAAAGTCTTATTATCCGCCAATCAGATCGGATTCAAGACAGAAACGGACAACGTCCAAGACTTCTTAAACAAAGTCATTGTCGAAAATACCCCCGGCTTTGAAGCACTCGCCCATCAACTCGGCCTCCCAATAGAAGGCCTAACCTTTGATGCCTTATACCAAGCCTTGAGCGGGGCTGGTGTGCCATTTGAAGAGATCGTTCTAATCATAGACATAGCCTACGATTATGATGCCGGCCATCTACAACAGATATCCTATCCCATCGTCTCGAATGACAAGTGTCGCCATGATCCGGCATTGCTTGAAGCAAAAGAGGATATCGATATCGAATTGAGCGATAACATGCTCTGTGCCGGCTTAGCTAAAGGCGGCAAAAGCAATTGCAATGGAGACAGTGGCGGCCCCTTAGTCATTTGGAATGGCCAACAAGGCAACTGGACACAAGTCGGCATCGTCAGTTGGTCTCAAATATGCTCAAGACGCGGTGGATATGATGTTTATACACGGATTTCAGCCTTCCAAGATTTTATCCACACCCACGTTCCAGAAGCCCCGTTTGTAGACATTGATTTCTCCAAAACGCTGACGCAATGTGTACAAGGCACCACCCCGATACCCTTTGCCCCTCAACTTGAACTCAATATCCAAGGCAAACAGGCCAAAGCATTCTGGGCCCCCGTTTCAAACGTACAACAGTACACGCTCGTTTACGCCCCCTATTCCAACCCCTTAAGCGCAACCACCTTCAACAATATCAACTTTATGGAACTCAGTCGCCAAACCCAGATCACAGGTGCATTACCCAACGGCACAGATCTTTACATCGCTGTTCAAGCCAGTAATTGTTCCGGCCACAGCGAATATTCCAATGTAGCAAGGCTAAAAATTCGGTAAACTATCCATGTGCCAAACCTGTCAGGTTTGCCAAACCTGACAGGTTTTTGGTATAAAGACTCATTTAACAACATCCCGCGCCCACTACGATTATTTATATAATATATATTCAAAAAAAATGTCAACTCTCTCTTTTCCCAAGCTCCCCCCCTCTGCCAAATTACATTACGAAAGACTCAGCCTAGAAAACTTTGAACACTTATATAAATTATTCAAAGACGATAAAAGCCCTTATGTGCTTGAAGACTTCAAAAACAGGCAAGACACAAAAGACTATGTTAAAGAAAGACTAGAAGTCACCCAATCAGTGAATCGATCCGGTTGTGATTGGTTCATCAAAACGCAAAATCAAACCTACACAGGCATCCTGCACCTCTACGAATTAAACAGAAACAAAAAATCAGACAGCTGTTGTATTGGCATATCTATTACAAAACGTTTTCGATACCAAGGTATTGCCAGCGAAGCGATTCAACATTTGCTCAACTCTATTTTTGCCCACTTTGAACATATCAAAACCGTCACAGCTTACACTAAACCCGACAACATCAATATGATCAACTTATTGAAAAAGTTAAATTTTTCAACACCTTATGATGAATTTATTGACTCAGAAATCTATTCGTTTTTTAGATGCCGTAGAGACGCGATGCTTCGCGTCTATGATGCATTAGAGATGCCGTAGAGACGCGATGCTCGCGTCTCTATCAATCATAAGACGCTTCGATAAGACGCGAAGCATCGCGTCTCTACATGGGGAATTGAACGGATTGCTGTAGAGACGCTATTGCGAAGCGTCTCTATCAATCATAAGACGCTTCGATAAGACGCGAAGCATCGCGTCTCTACGGTATTTAAGTACTGAAGCACAAATAAACAGGTATTTATACCGCAAAGGGCAACCACAAGGGATTGCCCCTACAACCGCGCCCGTAGGGGCAATCCCTTGTGGTTGCCCCCTTTCTCCTTTCTTTTTTT